>JACCEE011812605.1_pt1 | contig 10234 bp, 8 predicted proteins | sample 7449931 | NCBI WGS metagenome assembly JACCEE01 (sample SAMN15323457, study PRJNA562643) | freshwater metagenome | isolation source: river surface water | place: USA:Blue River Watershed | collected 2017-08-19
AACACTTCAGCACGGGTTGGAATCGGGTTTTCAATCATAGATTCCATCATTTGCGTGGCGGTAATGACCGCACGGTCTAAAGCGCGTGAGCGTTGAATCAATTTTTTCTGAACTGCCGGCAAATTGGCATCGCCAATTTCCACGCCCAAATCACCTCGTGCCACCATCACCACATCAGAGGCTAAAATGATTTCATCCATTGTGGGTTGTTCAACCGCTTCAGCACGTTCCACTTTAGAAACAATACTCGCATGACATCCTTCGGCAGCCAGCAAACGTCGCGCTTCGTGCAAATCTTCAGCACAACGTGGAAAAGACACCGCCACAAAATCAACATCAATTTTTGCAGCCGTTTTAATGTCTTCTTTGTCTTTATCAGTCAATGCCGCAGCAGATAATCCACCTCCCAACAAATTAATCCCTTTGTTATTGGATAAATATCCACCGACTACCACCGTACAATTAATGCGTGTACCGTCTATCACATTCACAACATCGAGTACAACCCGTCCATCATCCAGCAATAACCGACTACCCGGCTTAACTTCCATTGCTAAAGGTTTATAACTAATCCCGACTTGAGTGTGATCGCCTTCGTATTTATCCAAATTAATATCGAGGGCAAAATCTTGTTCTTTGTCTAGCCAAACTTTATCGTCTTTAAAACGCTCAATGCGAATTTTAGGTCCTTGTAAATCAGCTAAAATACCAACACGCCGCCCTGTTTTTTGACTCAACGCACGGACTGCATTGGCACGATTAATATGATCTTGCGCACTTCCGTGAGAAAAGTTTAAACGCACCGCATCTACGCCTGCTTTAAACAGACCTTCTAACACACCCGGTTTATCTGTTGCAGGCCCTAAGGTCGCTAAAATTTTGGTTCTTCTTAATGCCATGGAGGTATCCAGTTATTTTGCATTTGCAAAAGCGACAGTGGTATCTAACATGCGGTTTGAAAAGCCCCACTCGTTATCATACCAAGATAAAACTTTAACAAAGTTTCCGCCCGTTACTTTTGTTAATCCCGCTTCGTAAATTGAAGAATGCGGATTATGATTAAAATCCATTGAAACCAAAGGCTCATCATTAATGTCTAAAATCCCTTTTAACGAAGTTGCCGCAGCATTTCTTAAGATTTCTGTGACTTCTTCTTTAGTTGTGTTGCGTGAAGCTTGGAAACACAAATCGACCACTGAAACATTGATTGTCGGAACACGCATTGCAAAGCCGTCAAGCTTGCCTTTCATTTCAGGCAACACCAAACCTACAGCCGCTGCTGCGCCGGTTTTGGTGGGAATCATGGATTGAGTTGCAGAACGTGCGCGGTGTAAATCACTGTGGTAAACGTCTGTTAAAACTTGGTCATTTGTATAAGAATGAATCGTGGTCATCAAGCCGTGATCTACGCCAATAGTATCCATTAAAGGTTTGACCAATGGAGCTAAACAGTTTGTAGTACAGGATGCGTTAGAAATAACTGTGTCTGAGGCTTTTAAACTGTCATGGTTTACGCCATACACAATTGTGGCATCCACATCATTGCCGCCCGGTGCAGAAATAATGACTTTTTTTGCGCCGGCTGTCAGATGCGCTGAGGCTTTTGCTTTGCTAGTGAAAAAACCGGTACATTCGTGAACCACATCAACACCTAACTCAGCCCAAGGCAATTTAGAGGGGTCTCTTTCTGCCAAAACACGAATTTTGTCTCCGTTGATTACAATATAATCACCATCAACGCTGACTTCAAACGGAAATTTACCATGCACGGTGTCATATTTAGTCAAATGAGCATTGGTTTTAGAATCGCCTAAATCGTTAATCGCCACAATTTGAATTTCATGTGTACGATTTGATTCATATAATGCGCGCATGATATTACGACCAATACGACCATAACCGTTAATTGCAACTTTAATTGGCATAGAGTTTCTCCGAAAAAAATATTAAGTGAAAGGGGTCAAATAACAAGGTGAGATTAATTTGCATATCACCTTAATAAGTTCACTATATCAAAAATAACAGTGCTTTACTATGAAACATGATTTACATGAAAGGGGCTGTTAAATCATAAGTCATATTGAGCAACAATTTTCCACAAATTTAGACCTGTCAAACATGGATATTTTGACAGGTCAAGAATGAGTGGTTCAAACTATTTGAGGTGATTTATTGATTTTGTAAGGCGGCAATGCGTTCTGCCAACGGAGGATGGGTCATCAATAAACGACTGAAGCCGCCGCCATTAATCCCGAATGCGGCTAATTGTCCGGGCAGAACTGCCGGTTCATGTACTCGTTGTAAGGCTTTGAGAGCATTAATCATTTTGGTTCGGCTTGCCAAGTTCGCACCGCCCGCATCCGCACGGAATTCCCGATAACGTGAAAACCACATCACCAGCATTGAGGCCAAAATCCCCAACACAATTTGAGCAATCATTTGTGTGACATAATAAGCAATGCCATGTCCACGTTCATTTTTAAAGACTACTCTATCAACGACATGTCCAATCACGGTCGCAAAGAAATACACAAAGGTGTTCACTACGCCTTGCATTAACGCCATAGTAACCATATCACCGTTAGCAACGTGACTCATTTCATGTCCCAAAACAGCTTCAACTTCGTCGGCATTCATTGCGTTTAATAAACCGGTACTCACGGCAACCAATGAACTATTTTTGCTCATGCCTGTTGCAAACGCATTGACTTCAGAACTGTTGAAAATTCCCACTTCCGGCATGTCAATCCCGACTTCTTGCGCTTGACGTTTGACAATTTCAATCAGCCATTGTTCTTGTTGATTGCTGGGATGTTCAATAATCTGTACACCCATTGCACGTTTTGCAGTCCATTTTGACATCACTAACGAAACTACTGAGCCTGTCATGCCCACAATCGCCGATACGAACAGTAATGCGTTTAGGTTTAAATCGACACCTTGTGCATCTAAAATGCTGCCGACACCCAAAACTGTAAATAACACGCTAATGACAATCATAATCGCAATATTCGTTGCGATAAAAAGTAAGATACGCATCATAATTCACCTCAAATTTTAAACGTTGATGATAGGGATGATATGCTTGTTATACAGCTTAATTTCAAGCAGTTGGGTTTAATTTAAATGCCGGTGCATCGTATCAATTTTGTTTTGTATTTCAATTAACGTATTGAACTTAAGAGCAAAATTTTTATCTTTTTGATACACTGCGCCTTGTTTTTCGTATAAAAAAAGCACTGAAATCGCACTTGGACAAGACAGTCCAAGTTGTCGCAATTCACAAATAGCTTCTTCTAAGGTCATTTTTATCTTACATATAAATTTTTATTTATATCAACCATTTTAAACACCGAATTAAAATTCAATCGCAACCTCACCAAACACGGAACGTCCAGCAGAACCTTGAATCGTATTAAGACGTTTGCGATTAAATTCAGGATAATAGATTTTTTCGTTTAACAGATTATCTGCATACATGGTTAAAGTGACATGTTTGGCAAAATTTTGTCCTAATAAGCTCTCTAAACGATAATTAGCGTTTAAAGTAATATTATGATAGCCGTTTGCCGGCGGATTCACTTGCATTGCTGTAGGATATTTTTTAGCTTTGCTAAAAACCGTATCAAATACGCTGAGTTGTAAATCGGGCGTAATATCATAACTTAAACCCAGTTTCGCAATATGATTCGGCACAAGGGTCGCATTGTTTTGTCCGGCTTCATTCCGATTTGTTTGAAAAGTATAAGCTCCTTGCCAATGCCAATCGTTAAAAAACGTGGCTTTGGTTTCTAATTCAATGCCTTGAAAGACGGCACTCCCACCGTTTACATAGGTTGCGCCGGTTTGCGGTGCAGGCAATAATACCCGTGAAACTAAGTTTGATTGCCGTGTTCTAAACAAAGTTAAAGCCGCATCATAATCCGTTGTATGATAAAAAAATTGCGTATCAAGTGTTTCTATGCGCTCTGCTTTTAATCCTGCATTTCCAACAATCGCCGCAGGTACATTGATTTCCAATTCTAACGCACTAGGTGAACGAAAAGCTTGATTATAAAGAACTTTTATTCCCATATCTGCATTGATTTCATAAACCAACCCTAAACGCCCTACTTCACCGGAAGATGCTTTTCCGACCAATCCACCGACTTGTTTTTGATTTAAATAATCTACACGATTCCATTGACCGCCCATGGTTAGCTTTAGATTATCTAAAATTGCATAATTTATTTCACCATACACACTGCCTTTTAAGTACGAATAAGGTGAAATCGGATCAGCAACAGCTTGTTGTGTCATTTTTCCGTTTTGCCATTCAACCAAGCCGCCCACTAATATGTTTAATTTATTGTCGAAAAATTTAAGAAAATGCGTTTGTTCAAATAACACATTATCTTCTGATAAATGTTGCAAAGTGGAGCTGATGGCGGTTGGTGCATAAATATGATGTGACGCATGGTTATAGGTTAAATTCCATTGCGCATTCCAGTGAGGATTAAATGTTATTTTATAACCCGCATCTACAAAAAGCCGCCCATATTCCATAGGCTGCCCTGAACCAATCGGCAATACACCCCAATGGGTACTTTGCATATTTGAAACAAACGCATTGAGGGTAAAATCATTCCATTCTGCAAATAAATTGGCACTGACATCTTTATCATTAGAGTGAAAGGCGATAGGGTTACTTTTTTCATCAATCGCTGAAAATTGTCCACCACGACTCTCACGATACCGACCCGCACCGCTTATATTGATGTTTTCATTTTTCCAAGAAAATTCCGTTTCTGCCTGACCGGTCTCAAAACTGCCATAACGGCCTCGTACTGTGAGGGCGTTATCCTTTCTTTTTTTTGTCACAATATTAATCACACTGCTAAACGCATTTGTGCCATATAACACAGAACCTGAACCGCGTATCACTTCAAGCTGTTCAATTTGATGAATCGGAAAATCTTGAAAGACAGCGTGATTGAGTCCCCCTTGCAAGCTGTCGCGCAATGGTCTGCCATTTAATAAAACCAAGGTATGATTGTTAATCAATGAAGACAAATCTCCACGCATTGCTGCAACGCTACCTGTCCAAAGATGTGAGCCTGTCATGTAAATACTGGTTACACGATTGAGGACATCAAATAAATTTTTTCCACCATAGCGTTTAATTTCATCTTCATTGATAACGGTTACAATCCCCGCCGCGCTTTCTTTATTTTCTTTTTTCTTAGAAATAGATTCAATCCAAGTTCTTTTTTCATCCTGCAAACGTTGAAGTTCTTTATCTAATTCGGGGTCATTATTCATATCAACCTCTGCATACCCCATTGAATTACATAAAAATATTAAACACAACTTTGCAATTTTTCTCATACATCAACCTAACTAAAACTCAATGGCAATTTCACCAAATAATGAACGACCCGCAGTTCCTTGAATGGTATTAATCTTTTTTCGATTAAATTCAGGATAATAGACTTTCTCGTTCAATATATTATCAAGATATAACGAAAAAGTAACGTGCTTTGCCGCTAATAAATTATCTAGGCGATAATGGGTATTCAAGGTTAGATAATGAAAGCCTTTCGCGCTTGGATTGGCAAGGGTTGCACTCTGAAAAACTTTTGCTTTGCTGAAAAAAGTGTCAAAAATACTCAGTTGCCATTCAGGTGTGATGTCATAACTTAAACCCAGCTTTGCGATATGATTCGGCACAAGCGTGGCGTTGTTTTGTCCGGTTTCGTCCCGATTAGTTTGAAAAGTATAAGCCCCTTGCCAATGCCAATCATTGAACAAAGTCGCTTTGGTTTCTAATTCAATGCCTTGAAACACCGCGCTTCCACCGTTGACGTAACGCAATCGGGTCGGATTACTGCCAAGAATAGGGGAACGGGTGATAAGGTTAGATTCTCTGCTTCTAAACCCAGTCAAGGAGGTTTGATAATTTTTGGTATTGAAAAAAATTTGTGCATCAAGGGTTTCGATGCGTTCAGCTTCTAATCCCGGATTACCCAATACTAAACTAGAATTTGCACCTAATTCACCCGCACCAGCAGAACGAAATGCTTGACTGTATAATAACTTGCCGCCTAAATTGGGCGTGATATTGTAGACAAGCCCTAAACGTCCAATCACACCTTTAACGGCTTTGTCTGTTTCAGGTGTCGTCGCACTGGGTTTCTTTAAGTGATCAAAATAATGCCATTGCCCACCTGCGGTTAATTTTAAGTTATCCAGCAATTTATAGCTGGCTTCTGCGTAAAGACTGGCTTTCAGATGTTGATAAGGTTCAAGTGTATTCGATTGTTGATTTTGTTTTACGCCGCCCTCTTGATATTCAACTAACCCCCCCACGACAAAATTTAATCGGTTACGCAAAAAATTGAAAAAATGCGTCTGCTCAAACAATAAATTATCTTCATACAGATGCGTTAAATAAGGCGTGCCATTGACCGGTAAATTATATTCTTGCCGAAATTTGTTATAGGTTAAATTCCATTGTGATGTCCACTGTTCAGACAATTGTTTTTTATACCCAATATCCAAGAAAAAACGATTATTCTCAATGGGTTGACCATTCCCTACTGGCAATGCACCCCAATGATTGTGTTTGTTATTGACCACAAACGCATTAAACGTAAAATCATGCCATTGTCCATACAAGCTCGCGCTCACGTCATCATCATTATTGCGAAAATTATCCCGTCCACCGCGTTCATTGATTTGTGAAGATTGCCAACCTTTGCTGCCTTTGTAACGTACCGCCCCCGTCATGGAGGCATTTTCACCTTTTAAGGAAAATTCACTTTCAACCTGACCGGTTTCAAAACTGCCGTAGCGTCCACGCACGGTAACAGAATCTTGTTGCGCTTTCTTAGTAACCAGATTAATCACACCGGCAAACGCATTTGTGCCATATAACACAGAACCCGCGCCGCGAATTACCTCAATTTGCGCGATATGATGAATGGGGAAATTGCGAAATGCGGTTTCGGTCAATCCTCCGTAAGCACTGTCTCGAAAAGGTCTGCCATTGATAAGAATTAAAATGTGATTATTGACATGCGTATACAAATCACCGCGCATTGAAGCTGTCCCGTTTGTCCAAATATAGCTACTGAGCATATACATACTGGTGACGCGATTTAATACATCGAATAAATTATTTCCGCCATACCGCTTAATATCTTCTTCAGTCACGATACTGATGACACCCGCCGCAGTATTTTTGTTTTCTTTTGTTTTGGAAACCACTTCCACTTCTACAACATTTTCAGCTTGTAACCATGCCAACTCGTTATCAAGTGCATCAGCTACACATATATGTGTATAAATACTTAAAATACCTATCAAATTTGCTAATTTATAATTCATATCGGCACCATACTGTCGCGTTTAATTTAGCCTTTTACGCTAAATATTCCGTACTCAATAGGGCACATTGTAAGCCTTTACTTACAAATTAACAGTTGTTTTTGTGTTTTTTGTGTAAGTCTGAGCAAAAAACAAAGCGTTGTGAACAGCATTAATAACCGCTCTGGAGGTAATCGTTGCACCGGTTAATTGGTCAAACTTACCGCCCTCCCGTTTCACCGCCCAATCGGTTGAGACAAGATTTTGTAAACTATATCGGTTAAATTGAGTTATCCAATCCGCACGGTCTATTTCAATCCCATCTCCTAAACCGGGTGTTTCACGATGCGCCACGACCCGCACTGCAATCAATGAATTATCCGGTTTAATCGCAACCAATAATACGATATTGCCATTGTAACCATCAGGTGCAACACAACTTATGAGCGTTGCAACCGGTCGTCCTTGATAGCTTGCAAAGTAAACTGATTTTGGATTGTTATCACCTAACAGTAAATGATTGACCTGCTGACGACTCTGGAGCAAATCGTTGTCGTACTGCACTGTGGTCAGCAATTGTTGCAAAGTGTTGACTAAGGCGTTTTGTTGATTTTGCGCAATAGTGGCGTGACTGAGATGAAAAACAAGACTAACTAATCCAATTCCTACACACGACATTCCGCCCAACAATAGAGCTAAAGCGAAAGGTTTATGCGCAGGTAATTTCATGGGGATTCTCCATAAATTTTAGGGCGGGTATAGCTATCAATCAGCGGCACGCTTAAATTGCCCAGCAATACCGCAAACGCCATTCCGTCTGGATAACCGCCCCAAGTGCGGATGATGTAAACCAAACTGCCAATCAGTCCCGCATAAATCAAGCGACCTTTATCACTGGTTGCCGCAGTAACCGGATCGGTTGCAATAAAAAATGCACCCAAAAAACTGCTACCGGCAACCAGATGCAAAACAGGTGAGCTGAAGTGTTCACTGTCATACATAAAACCTAATAATGCTAAACACGCGATTGTACCTAATACACCAAGCGGAATGTGCCAACGAATCACCTTGCGTTTTATCAACCACAGTCCACCGATTAAATAACAAACTGCTATCCATTGGTAACTTTTGCCCGCCAATCCGCCAAAAACAGGTAAGGTATCAATTTGCGTGAGTGTGTGTTGCAATCGAAGTTGCGATTTTATTGTATCTAAAGGGGTGGCGCGTGCGAGAGCATCAACAGCAGTCCAGTCAGGAAAATGCGCGTCAAAAATAATGTGCCAAATTTCAAACAAACTTAAATCCGGCGCATCGAACGCCAGCCATGCCGTCATGGGTTGAGGAAAGGAAATCAATAAAAAAGCGTAGCCCACCATCGCCGGATTGAATACGTTATAGCCTAAACCACCATAAACGTGTTTACCGACAATTAATGCAAACAAAACGCCTTCTACAACCAGCCACCAAGGTGCAAGTATCGGCAACGAGAGTGCGAGCAAGACGGCTGTCACGACTGCACTTAAATCGCTAAGACCTTGTTTTATAGGTTTTTTCTGTAGCCATAATAAACTACTTTCAGCAATTAATCCTGCGATAATCGCCAAGCCAAGCTGAATTAAAATTCCGCCGCCGAACACTAAAACATTCATTAAAATAGCCGGAATCAAGGCTTGCAAAACCTGCAACATCAGATTTGAAACACGATTCTGTGAGCTAATATGTGGTGAAATAGCGGTTGAAAACTTCATCTCTCTATACGGTAAAATGTATCCAACTATAACTGATTAGTCAGCGACAAGGTTTCAGGATACGGCTGCATATAATAGGATTGCTCAATATACGGGTCAGGTGCAGAACGAAAATGATGTTTTAATAAAGTGATTGGCACAATTAATGGCACTTCTCCGATACGATACCGCTCCATCAGTTCGGCTAATTCGGCTTTATTGTCGGCAGTCAATTGCTTTTTTAGATAGCCTTGAATATGTTGCAAAACGTTCAGATGTTGTCCTCGGGTGGCAATTTTTTTCAGCAACGTCATTAATTGCGCAATATAATCCTCTGAAATTTGCGTAAGATTATCAGAATTCGCCTTTGCAACCAGTTGTCCTAACGGTCGATAATCGCCATGACTCATAATCATTAGCTTATGTTGCGCGTGAAACCTGCCTAATTTTTCGATGCTTAAACCTTCTGCAAGCATCTGCTTCCAACGATATAACACATACACCCGCTGAATAAAATTTTCCCTCAATTTAGGATCGCCCAAACGACCTTCTTCTTCAACCGGCAATAAAGGGTGCTGAGTTAAAACCTGTTCTGCATAAATGCCTATGCCTTTGGCGGTCGGCAGATTATTTTCATAAATTTTAACCCGTTCCATGCCGCAGCTTGGTGAGCTTTTTTTGAAAATATAACCGCACAGCAAAGCATGTCGAGCGGTTAAAGACCATGCATAATCCCGCAACGCTTCCGTAACATCCACTTCGTGCCGTTTGACTTCAACACAACGCACTTCCCCCGCAATATTCGCCAGATGCAAAGTGGGACGCGGAGTCCCTAAGCCGATACCCATTTCAGGACAAAATGGTTGAAAATCAAAATACTGTCCGAGGGTGTCAGTCAAATACGCATTGTGCTGATGTCCGCCATCAAAACGAACTCTTTCACCGATTAAACAACTGCTGATGCCAACCGGAATTTTTTGAATTTCAACATTCAGCATGATAACGCACCACTCGTTCAACTTCATTTTTTGAACCTAAAATCAACGGTACGCGCTGATGCAGAGCAGTGGGTTTGAGGTCTAAAATACGCATTCGTCCCGTAGAACACGCGCCACCCGCTTGTTCTACAATAAACGCAATGGGATTAGCTTCATACAATA
>JACCEE010326539.1_pt1 | contig 10231 bp, 9 predicted proteins | sample 7449931 | NCBI WGS metagenome assembly JACCEE01 (sample SAMN15323457, study PRJNA562643) | freshwater metagenome | isolation source: river surface water | place: USA:Blue River Watershed | collected 2017-08-19
GGTCCCGAAAAAATCCTGACAAACGGTTTACTGGACAAAAAGAAGCTGGCCGCCGAAGTGTTCGGTTCGCCAGCTGGGCGCAAATGGCTGGAAGGCCTGCTACACCCCGAGATTCTCAGAAGAACCCACTCCTTAATAAAAAGATCCGACAAAAAGATCGCGGTTGTTGAGACGCCGTTGCTGTTCGAGGCGGGTCTCGCGGAGGGTTTCACGTTTACCGTATGCCTGGCCGCTCCAGAAGAGGAGCTGAAGGCCAGGGCCCTGAAAAGGGGCTGGACGCCGGCGCAGTACCGGGCCAGGACCAGGGCGCAGTTCCCGGCCCGCAGGAAATACGCCATGGCGGACCTGGTACTGGACAATTCCGGCACGAAAGCGGCGCTGGCCGGACAGATAAGATCTATATGCCGTACCCTAGGGGCGGCTCTAAAGAAAAGGAAAAAGCACTAATGAACGACCAACAGCAGCAGGAAGAGAAGAACCAGCGGCCGGCGCAGCCGGACAACAGGCAGCCCAGGCCCGGCCGCCCCCAGGAAGATTTTCAGCGCGGCAACGGCGCGCCCAAAGGCGGCCCCCGCCCCAACGGCGGCCAGCCCCAGGACAACAGGGGTCCCCGCATGGACAACAACAATAACCGGCCCAACGGCCAGCAGCCCAATCCCAACCTGCCCAAGCTCGACGTGGCGATGATGACCAAGATGACCGTCCCCGAGCTGGTCAAGATCGCCGAGCAGTTCAACATGGAAGGCGTGGCCTCGCTGCGCAAGCAGGAGCTCATCGGCAAGATCATGGAAGCCCAGGCCAAGGCCAACGGCGTGGCCCAGGGCGAGGGCGTGCTCGAGGTGCTGCCGGACGGTTTCGGCTTCCTGCGCTCGCAGGAGTACAACTACCTCTCCAGCCACGAGGACATCTACGTGTCCCCGTCGCAGATCAAGAAGCTCGGCCTGCGCAAGGGCGACTACGTCAACGGCACGATACGCCCGCCCAAGGACGGCGAGCGCTTCTTCGCGCTGCTGCAGGTGAAGACCGTCAACGGCGTCGAGATCGAGAAGATCCAGCACCGCCCGCTCTTCGACAACCTGACCCCGCTGCACCCGAACCAGCGCTTCACGCTGGAGACCGCCAAGAACGAGATGACCGGCCGCGTGATAGACCTGATCGTGCCCGTCGGCAAGGGCCAGCGCCAGCTGATCGTCGCCGCGCCCAAGACCGGCAAGACGATGATCCTGCAGCGCATAGCCAACTCCATCGTGGCCAACCACAAGGACGAGATCGAGCTGATAGTGCTGCTCATCGACGAGCGCCCCGAGGAAGTCACCGACATGAAGCGCTCCGTGCAGGGCGAGGTGCTCGCCTCCACGTTCGACGAGCCGGCCGACCGCCACGTGCAGGTCGCCGAGATCGTGCTGGAGAAGGCCAAGCGCATGACCGAGATGGGCAAGCACGTCGTAGTGCTGCTCGACTCGATCACCCGCCTGGCCCGCGCGTACAACACCGTGGCCCCGTCTTCCGGCCGCGTGCTGTCCGGCGGTCTGGAATCCACTTCGCTGCAGCGCCCCAAGCGCTTCTTCGGCGCCGCGCGCAACATAGAGGAAGGCGGCTCGCTGACCATCATAGCCACCGCCCTCGTCGAGACCGGCAGCCGCATGGACGACGTCATCTTCGAGGAGTTCAAGGGCACCGGCAACTCGGAAATTTACCTGGAGCGCAAGCTGGCCGACCGCCGCGTGTTCCCGGCCATCGACATCAACCGCACCTCCACCCGCAAGGAAGAGCTGCTGATGAGCGACGACGAGCTGAACAAGGTCTGGATACTGCGCAAGGTCCTGGCCCCGCTCTCGCCGATAGACTCGATGGAACTGCTGCTGTCGAAGCTGAACTCCACGAAGTCCAACAAGGACTTCCTGAGGTCCATGGAGATGGGCGGCCGCTGATGATACGGACGCGCTGGAAGCTGGCCGCGATAGCGGGGACGCTGCTGGGAACGGCGGCGATCTCCGCCGCCGTGGCCCCCGGCGTGTCGCCGCTGTACTACGCCCGCTTCTCGGTGCTGACCCCGCCCGGCCCCCGCGAGCCGAGCCCGGAGGTCTTCCGCAAGGTGCCGCGCCTGATACACGCGCGCCACAAGGTGCTCAAGGGGGAGGACGTGCGTTCCATCGCCTCCGCCTACGGCACCGACGTGCGCTCTCTGCAGAGCACCAACTCCAACGAGTTCATCTTCATGAGCCGCGGCGGCTACATACGCGTGCACAACGGCAAGGGCCTGCTCTACGAGGTGTCCCGCAACGGCGAGACCCTCGACGGCATAGCCCGCCGCTACCTGGGCAAGGGCCGCGACCTGAAAGCCTTCAAGGCCGACATCGTTGAGGACAACGGCCTGCCGCCTTCGTCCGTGATAGTGAACTACAGGTTCTCCAAGGGCGACCGCGTGTACCTGCCGGCCGTCTACGTCGATCTGGACACCTACCGCATGCCGCTCAGGAACTTCGGCCGCATCAGCTCGCGCTTCGGCACCCGCTACCACCCGGTGCTCAAGCGGAAGATCTTCCACAAGGGCTGCGATATCCCGATGCCTATCGGCACGCCGGTGTACCCGTCGCGTTCAGGCACGGTCACCTTCTCCGGCTGGAAGGGCGGCTACGGCAACACGGTCGAGGTAAGGCATAAGGACGGTTCCATGTGCCGCTACGGCCACCTTTCCAGGCTGAACGTTTCGGCCGGCGACACGGTGCAGAAGTCCAAGACCCTGCTCGGCAAGGTGGGCTCCACCGGCATGAGCACCGGCCCGCACCTGCATTTCGAGATAATCACGCCTTCCGGCAAGTCGGTGAACCCGCTGGCCAAGATAGGCCGCAAATAGCCCGCCCTCCACAAGAAGGGCGAGTATATGCTATAATTAATGTTCGTAACGGTATCCAAGGAAAAGACAATGAAAAACGACATACATCCCAAATACGATCTTTGCGAAGTGACCTGCGTCTGCGGCAACACCTTCCAGACCCGCTCCGTGAAGCCTTCCATAAAGGTGGAGATCTGCTCCGCCTGCCATCCCTTCTACACCGGCAAGCAGAAGCTGCTGGACACCGCCGGCCGCGTGGAGCGCTTCCAGAAGAAGTTCGCCGCCACCGACGGCAAGATGGTGGAGCGCAAGGCCCAGAAGGTGACCGTGAAAGCCGTCACCCCGCGCCACACCGTGAAGCGCAAGCTGTCCTCCGCCGCCGTCGCGGCGCCGGTCAAGAAGGGCGACGAGAAAGCCGCCGCCCCCAAGGCCGAGAAGAAAGCCGAGACGAAGTAGCTCGCTTTCTCGAACGGGCGTTCCTGCGTCATGGAACGCCCGTTTTTTTATGTCCCGCGGCGCAACAGGACTTTGACCGATGGAAGAAGAACTGAACGCGATTAAAAGGGAGTTCGCCGAGATAGAGGCCCGCCTGGCCTCCGGCGGGCTTCAGCCCGCGGAGATAGAGAAGCTCTCGCGGAGGCACGCCGCCTGCAGGGAGATACTCGAGACCTCCTCCGCCCTCGAGAAGGCGCGGCGCGAGGCCGAGGACACCCGCCAGATGTGCTCCAGCACGGACCGTGAAATGGCCGAGCTGGCCGCGGCCGAGCTGCCCGGCCTCGAAGAGCGCGCCGCCGCGCTGGCCAAGAAACTGCAGCTGCTGATCATCCCGCCGGACCCGGCGGATTCAAAGAACATATTCCTCGAGATACGCGCCGGCGTGGGCGGCGACGAGAGCGCCCTTTTCGCCGGCGACCTGCTGCGCATGTACACCCGCTTCGCGCAGGCCATGGGCTGGAAGGCCGAACTGCGCGACCTGGCCGCCACCGGCCTGAAGGGCGTCAAGAGCGCCGTGCTGTTCATCTCCGGCCAGGACGTTTACGCCTGGATGAAGTACGAGGGCGGCGTGCACCGCGTGCAGCGCGTGCCGCAGACCGAGGCCTCGGGCCGCGTGCACACCTCCACCGTCACCGTCGCCATCATGAAAGAGGTCGACGAGGTGGAGATCAAGATCAACCCGGTGGACCTTAAAATGGACACCTACCGCTCCAGCGGAGCCGGCGGCCAGAACGTAAACAAGGTGGAGACGGCCGTGCGCATCACGCATATCCCGACGGGCATAGTGACCGCCTGCCAGGAGGAGCGCTCGCAGGGCAAGAACCGCGCGAAGGCCATGGCGATGCTCGCGGCGAAGCTCGCGCAGATCAGCGAGGAGACGCAGGCCCGCGAGAACGCCGGCGCCAGGAAGAGCCAGGTGGGCACCGGCGACCGCTCCGAGAAGATCCGCACCTACAATTTTCCGCAGAACCGCGTGACCGACCACAGGGTGCAGATGTCGTGGCACAACCTGGGCGAGGTCATGGAAGGGAACATCCGCGATATACTGGAAGAAGTTAAACTGAACATAGGCAAAGAAAGGACTAATGACGGCGGGGAAGATACTGACTGAGGCCGCCGGGCGCCTGGCCAAGGCCGGCGTCGACGAGCCCGCTCCCAACGCGCAGTGGCTGCTGGCCGGCGCGATGGGGGTGGAACGCCTGCGCCTATTGGCCGAGCCGGACCTGCCGGTGCCGCCGGAGGCGCTCGCGCGCTTCGAGGCTTTCCTCAGGCTCAAGGAAGAGGGTCAGCCGCTCGCCTACATACTGGGCTGGCAGGATTTCAGGGACATAAGGCTGAAGGTGGACGGGCGCGTGCTGGTGCCCCGCCCCGAGACCGAGGAGCTGGCCGGCTTCGCCGCCGATTTCCTGCGCGGCCGCGGCGGGGAGGTCTCGGCGCTGGACTACGGCGCGGGTTCCGGCGCCATAGGGCTGTGGCTCGCCCACGAGTTCCCGGCGCTCAAGCTCACCTCCCTCGAGGTCTCGCCGGAGGCGCTCGCCTGCGCCCGCGAGAACGCCGCGGAGCTTGGCCTGTCCTCTCGCTGTTCCTTCGTCGAGGCATCCACGCTGGACGCGGTGGAGGGACCTTTCGACATCATCGTTTCCAACCCGCCTTACATCCCGACGGAGGTCATACCCGGCCTCGCGCCCGAGGTACTTAGCGAGCCGCACGTCGCGCTGGACGGCGGAGAGGACGGGCTGGACGTGGCGCGGATGCTGGCGCGCCTGGCGCCCTCGCGCCTTAAGGCCGGCGGCGCGCTGCTGATGGAACTGGGCGGCGGCCAGGCCGCGGCGCTGCTCGAGGCCATGTCCGGCGAGGTCTGGACCGGCAAGAGGACTTTCAGCGACCTGAACGGGATCTACAGGTTCCTGTTCGCGGTCAAAAGATAACGGAGACATAAATGGATAACTTTATAATACGCGGCGGCAAGCCCCTTTCCGGACAGACCGTGATAAGCGGCTCGAAGAACGCGGCGCTGCCGATACTGCTGGCGACGCTCTTGACCCGCGAGAAGTGCGAGATAAAGAACGTGCCCGAGCTGATGGACATAAAGTCCACGTTCGAGCTCCTGAACTACCTGGGCAAGAACTGCTTCTACGGCTACGGCAATTTCGTCGTCGAGGAACATACCGCGCTGAAACTGCACGCGCCCTACGACCTGGTGCGCAAGATGCGCGCCTCGGTGCTGGCCGCGGGCCCGCTGCTGGCCCGCTACCACAAGGCCCGCTTCTCGCTGCCCGGCGGCTGCTCCATAGGCGTGCGCCCGATAGACATACACCTCGAGAGCTTCAAGAAGCTCGGCGCCGTGGTGACCTACGAGAAGGGCGACGTGCTGCTTTCGGCCAAGAAACTGAAAGCCGGCCGCGTGAAGTTCCGCTTCCCCAGCGTGGGCGCCACCGAGAACCTTATGATGTGCGCCGCGCTGATAGAGGGCGAGACCGTGCTCGAGAACTGCGCGAAGGAGCCCGAGATAGAGGACCTCGCCGACGCCTTGAACAAGATGGGCGCCGAGGTGACCGGCGCCGGCACCGCCGTGATAAAGATAAAGGGCCGCGCCAAGCTCAAGGGCCTCAAGCACACCGTGATGCCGGACCGCATAGAGACCGGCACGTTCATGCTGCTCGCCGCCGCGGCCGGCGGCCGGGTGCGCCTCCTCAATACCGCGCCCAAGACCCTGACCGCGCTGATAAAGGCCATGGAGAAGGCCGGCGTGAAGATCAACTGCTACAAGGATTCCATGGAAGTGATAGCCCCGCACGGCCGGCCCAAGCCGGTCAGCGTGGTGACCAGGCCTCACCCCGGCTTCCCGACGGACCTGCAGGCCCCGTGGATGGTGCTGATGGCCCGCGCCTCGGGCGAGAGCGAGGTGCACGAGACCATATTCGAGAACCGCTTCATGCACGCGCCGGAACTGATGCGCATGGGCGCGGACATTACGGTGACCGGCCAGAAGGCCGTGGTGCGCGGCGTGCCGCAGCTCCTCGGCGCGCCGGTGATGTGCTCCGACATCCGCGCCGGCGCCGCCATGGTGGTGGCCGCCGCCGCCGCCAAGGGCAAGACCGTTATCCGCCGCATCTACCACATAGACCGCGGCTATGAGCACCTGGAACACAAGCTCAAGGACCTCGGCGTGGACGCGTCGAGGGTTAAGGCTTAAGAGGGAAGAGTGACCTTCGAAGAGGCAAAAGCCAAACTGCTTTCGCGGCAGGATTACGTCAAGAAGGACGGCCTGTCCAGGGTATACGCCTGCCTCGGCAAGCTGGGCAATCCCCAGTTCAAGCTGAAGACGGTGCACGTCACCGGCACCAACGGCAAGGGCTCGGTGTGCGCGCTGTTCGAGGCCTGCGCCCGCGCGGCCGGCCTTAAGACCGGCCTGTTCACCTCGCCGCACCTGGTCTGCATGACCGAGCGCATAAGGGTGGACGGCGTCAGCGTGCGGCCGGAGACCTTCGCCTCGCTCTTCGAGGAGGCGCTGGCCGCCGGCCCCGACCTGACCTTCTTCGAGCTGCTGACCTGCATGGCCTTCCTGCATTTCGCCCGCGAGGGCGTGCAGCTGGCGGTGATAGAGGTGGGCATAGGCGGGCGCTGGGATACGACCAACGTGCTGGTGAAGCCCGAGCTCAGCGTCATCACGTCGGTGGATTTCGACCATATGAAGTACCTCGGCACCACGCTCGCCGAGATAGCCTCGCAGAAGGCCGGCATCATCAAGCAGGGCGGCGTCTGCCTGGCGCCGGTGCTGCAGCCGGAGGCCCGCGCCGAGGTCTCGCGCGAGGCGGGGGAGAAGGACGCGCAATGCCATTTCTTCGCCCCGGAGTTCGAGATCGTCTCGCGCGACTGGGAACATAACCGGATGACGCTGCGCCACCGCAAGACCGGCGAGACCCTGCCTTTCGGCATACTGGGCGAGGCCCAGGTCTCCAACGCCACCCTTGTGTGGGAAGGCCTCGCCATAATGCGCGGCCTGGGCTGGCCGATAACGAAGGAGCACGCGGCCGCGGGCTTCGCCGCGGCGCGCTGGCCGGCCCGCTTCCAGGTGGCCAAGGCCGGGCCTGAGTTCGGCGGGGCGGTGTTCGTCGTCGACGGCGCCCACAACGCGGAGGCCGCGCGCGCCTTCGCCCGCAACTGGAAGGCCTCGCCGTTCCACTCCCGCCCGTCGGCTTTCGTCGTAGGCATACTGCAGGACAAGGAGCGCCGCTGCATACTGGAGTCGCTCGCGCCGCTGTGCGGCAGGTTCGTTCTCACCAGCCCCGGCACCCCGCGCGCGGCCGACCCCTGCGCGCTGGCGGACGAGCTGGCCGCGATAAGGCCGGACGCCGACGCCGAGGTGCAGCAGGACATAGGCGCCGCGCTGCGCTCGGCCGCCTCGTCGGGCACGGTGGCCGTGCTGGGTTCTTTCTACCTGGCCGGCGCCGCGCTGGAGCTTCTGGGCGCCGAAGGGATACCGGCAGCCGGCCGTTAACGGCAAGGAGAGATCATGCTAGGCATAGGTATAGATATCGGCGGTACTAACACTAAACTGGTAGTGGTTAACCGGGACGGCAAGCTGCTGGCCCAGGAGCGCTTCCGCACCGAGCCCGCCAGAGGACACGCCGATTTCGTCAAGCGCCTGGCCGCCGCCGTGGAGACGCTGCGCAAGGACTACGGCAGGCAGCTGGCCGCCGTGGGCATAGGCGCGGCCGGCGACGTAGACCCCGACAAGGGCGTGCTGCGCTTCGCCGCGAACCTCGGCTGGCGCAACGTCAACATCGTCAAGCCGCTTGAGAAACTGACCGGCCTGCCCTGCGTGATGGAGAACGACGCCAACATGGCCGCCTGGGGCGCCTTCGAACTGGAGCTCAAGCGCAAGTGCGTGAACCTGCTGACGCTGACCCTCGGCACGGGCATAGGTTCCGGACTGGTCCTCGACGGGAAACTTTACCACGGCTCCACCGGCTCCGCCGGCGAGGCCGGCCACCTGAAGGTGCAGTTGGACGGCCGCCGCTGCAACTGCGGCGGCAAGGGCTGCCTGGAGGCCTATTGCGGCAGCTACGCTATCATGGCGCGCGCGCACGAGGTGATAGACAAAGAGGAAGCCTTCGTAAAGAAGTACGGAGCCCCCGGCCGCCAGAAGTTCAATACGATCTGCCTTACCAACGCCGCCGAGGCCGGCCACGCCGGCGCCCGCCGCATCTGGGAAGAGACCGGTTTCTACCTGGGCCAGGGCCTGGCCAGCCTGATTCTGGTCTTGAACCCCGACTGCGTGGTGCTGACCGGCGGCGTCTCCAAGGCGCGCAAATGGTTCATGCCGGCGATGCAGAGCGTGCTGGGTTCGCAGCAGTTCGAGACCCCTTTCGCCAAGGTGAAGATAAAGGTCTCCGACAACGCCGACCTCGGCTCCTACGGGGCCGCGCTGTTCGGCCTGGAGCACGGCCTTAAGTAGGCCGCGAAGAGGGATGCGCGACCGCCGATGAAAATACTCCTGACGGCTATACTTCTGACCGGTATGTCCGGGGCCGCGGCGGCCTACGACCTGCCTTCCTCGACGGGCACGCACCGCGTCAATTTCCAGGCCGACAGGGCGAACCTCAACGAGAACACGCGCGTCATCGACCTTGAGGGGAACGTGCGCCTGGAGGAGATCTCGGCGGACGACAAACCGCTGAAACTGATACGCGCGCGAAGCCTTACGGTGGACATGGACAGCCGCACCGTGGTCTCGCCGTCGGACTTCGTGATGGACGACGACACCGGTACTGTCTACGGAAAAAGCGGCTTCGTGGACTACGGCGCCGAGAAGGGCCTGATAAACGACGGCCGTTTCCTTTACCGCAACTTCGTGTTCCGCGGCCGCTCGGTCGAGTTCGAGGGCTCCGACTACACCTACAAGAGGGCCAGCCTGACGAGCTGCGACGAGGAGCCGCCGCACTACAAGCTGCGGGCCTCGCGCATATACCTGGCTCCCGGGCGCTATTTCCTGGCCTACAACACGGTGTTCTTCGTCGGCAAGGTGCCGGTGTTCTATTTCCCGGTGATCTACAAGCCTATGGGCGGGGGCACGCCGTTCGTCACCAGTTTCTTCCCTGGTTACGACGAGCGCAACGGCGCCTACCTGAAGTCCAACATGGTCTACCGGCTCGACCCCGAGACCAGGCTGAAGGCCTACCTGGACTATTTCTCGAAGCGCGGCCTCGGCACAGGCGCGGAGTTCGACTACCGCCGGCCCGAGAAGAACATCACCAATATTTCCGCCTACCGCATACGCGAGTACGGCCGGGAGACCGACCGCTGGGGTCTCAACGGCGGTTACTGGCACAATTTCAACAGGTTCAACGAGTCCGATTCCGCGCAGTACTACGGCCAGGCCTATTTCCGCCTGCTGTCGGACCCGGCCTTCAACAACGATTTCTTCCGCACCAACCCCTTCGCCGTCAGCGAGGACAAGCAGGAGGGCCTGGCCTTCACGCGCAAGACCAATTACACCGTGCTGCGCGTCAGCGCCAGCCGCCGCGACGTGCGCTCGTCCGTCGATACCGGGAAGTTCGTGCGCGACTACGAGGCCACGCCCCGTCTCGACTTCAACACCGTGCCCTTCGGCGTGCTGAAACTGCCGGTGCTCAACACGTTCAGCGGCCATTTCGAGAACGCCAAAGAGAGCGGCGTGGATTATTTCCAGACCAAGGGCCGCGGCGTCTGGACGGTATCGAAGACCGTGCCGCTGAGCCGCAACGTGATACTGTCCCCGTCGGTGTTCTACGACCAGTCGGTCGAACTCTCCACCGCGCCCCGCCCCGACGACGCCTGGGTGGGCCGCTACGGCGGCGCGCTGAACCTGCGCTACGACAGGCGCTGGGGCTCGCTTGACCTGTGCTACTAGCACAC
>JACCEE010795221.1_pt1 | contig 10231 bp, 9 predicted proteins | sample 7449931 | NCBI WGS metagenome assembly JACCEE01 (sample SAMN15323457, study PRJNA562643) | freshwater metagenome | isolation source: river surface water | place: USA:Blue River Watershed | collected 2017-08-19
TACTAGGATCTTTTAATATTACTTTAAATCTAGACATACTTGCTTCTATATTTAATATATTATTTTTACCACCAAGTAATTCCACTAATTTATTGGCTTCAATTTTAAAATCTCTTCTTCCACCTTTTATAACTGCAAAAGCTATTATAATAAGAGTAATCCCTATTACTACGTATTTAATCCACATTGTTTTATCACCTCATGATATTATAATTATACTATAAATTTATATTTATGCAATCAAAAAAAGACTTATAAAGTCTTTTTTCTTTATCTTACTTTTGGAGTTTCGTCAGGATCTTTTGCAACGACCGTCCCATCAGCATATCTTATTATCTCATCAGCAAGAGCACTTTTCTCTGAATAAAATCCCGCTAAAGCTGTTCTTCTCTTTGCTAATTCTATATCTTCTGCAGATACAATTACTTTTGGCATTATTGGAGATTCACCAACTTTTAGCTGTTCTGTTGGCATACTTCTTTCATATACACTTTTCCAAACACCATTTATAGATCTTAATCCAACTTCTATAACCTGTTCTCTACTAGCCTTACCTATTACTGGTTCTAATCTTTCAAGTATGCTATCTTCAATAGGCAATAATTTGCTATCATAATCTTCTTGTGCTTTCTTCATATCATCATCATAGGCTTTTTTTATTGATGTAACAGTCCAATCAAAAGAACTATTTATTGAAGCAACATACTTTTTGTAGTATTCTTCACCAACAGCACCATCGGTATATATTGTTGAATATAAACCAGGTGAATCACCTGAATATCCACGAGTTTCTAATACTTGTGCTGCTTTTGCCAATTCCAATTCTGCTATTTTAGGTTTAAACACTCTTTCAAACATTACATCATATAAATAATAATATTGATTTCTAAAATCCTTAAGAATTTCTTCCATTTCCTTGTCAAGAGGTTCTAATCTATCTTCTCTATGATCATCTGATTCAAGAAATTGCCTCTTGCTAACCTTCTCATATCTCTTTTGTAAATCTAAAAATCTTGCTTCAAGAACTTCAAATCCAGGTTCCTTGCCATCTTTAAATGTTTTATTTGGGCCTAGATTAGTAACACCTAAAGTCTCTTGAGTAAAACTTGTTTTAGATTTTGCTTCTGCTATCAAAGCAAGAAATTCAGCCGTTTTGGTTTGTTTTTTATTAGGATCATCAGTTAAAAAGTCAGATGATCTAAAATCCGGAATATCTCTTTTCAACTGTGTACTCTTAATAAATGCTCTAACTTCAGTAAATTCTCTTAAAGCTTCTTCTTTTCTTGCAGTTAATTTTGCTATATTAGTATCTTTACCACTATATCTTTCTTTTATTTCTTTGTAACTATGCGCAGGCTTTATACCTAAAATTTCTGCTACATACTCTTTATCTTTTGACTTATCATCCTTCATAGGTATTATTTTTCTTAAATACCAAACCGTTTCTTCTAAATCCAATCCCGGAGATTCAATACTTGCCATTTTCAAATCTCTATACGATTTAATTATTTCTTGTGCTATATATGGATTATGAGATAAATACTGAGCTATACGCAAACTTATTCCATTAGGTAAAAATTCCAAAGATCCGAATACTCCTTGCATTTCATCTTTAGTAAATCCCTTTAAAACAAATCCTTTAGATTCTAAATATTTATCAACACAACTTTTAGCGCCTTTTTCAGTTAATAATGCTTGCATCTCTTTTTCAATATCTCTAGCTTCTTCTTCTAGTTTTGCTTTTTTCCCATCTGCTTCTTCTTTGGATTTATTTCTTGTTTTTTCACTACTTTCTACAAATTCTCTTTGCTTATCATCGCTCCAATCTAAAAAATCCACAGGTTTTGAAGGTATGGGCGGCAAAACAATTGCCATTGATTCTCCCAATTTTTTTTCTTTAAGATTTTTTAATCTTTTATATTCTTCTGTTACTAAAGCAGCTTTCTCTACTTCAGTTAAGTTTGCAATTCTATTATAAATTGGATTCTGTAAAGCCATCAAAATAAGCATCATTTTTTGCTCAACATCATCTTTTTCATACTCTAATCTACTTATTTCTTCCTTATATTCTGGAGTTAAATTTTTTTCGTCAATAAATTCAAAATATTTTAAATCTGCCTCTATCTTTTTTAAATTTGCCTTTAACTCTTGTACTACTTTCTCCAAATCTGGTAATACTTCTTCTTTTTTTGCTGCCATAATTATTCTACCCCCAAATCTTCAAATAATAAATTTTTCATTTCTCCAACTTTTTCTATTATCGATTCTAGTTCATCCAAGGTCATTTCATTAAATACCGTCTTTAAATCTTCTTCTGATAGATTTACTATTTCTTCCATATTTTATTCTCCTTTTTTAGAATATATTTATAGGCTAATTATACTTTTTAATGTCTTTAAAGTCAATTACTGTGATATGTGTTCATGTATATATTATATGCTTCCTCATCTAATTTTAAATTCATTTTCCTCGGTTTAATATTCTTAGATTTTAATAGATTATTAATTATATATTTATGTAACATAGGATTTCTAACTAATATAGGTCCTAATAGGTAAGTACCATAAAAGTTATTATAATTTAATCCATCACTCTGTATAGAGCCTTTTACTATCTTAAACATAGGATTATTATTATCTTCTATTATTCCACTTTGATTTATAAATCCTATTATATCTTTATTTAAAAATGAACATTCAGCTATTATATCTCCAACTAATCTATTAGTATTAGATTTAGATGTATAATTAAATATTCCTAATGCTTTATTATTATTTATACTCTTACCGAATAATTCAAAACTATTACCTGTTGATAATATAAATTTATTAGATTCAATGTATTCTTTTAGTTCTTTTTTATATTTAATAATATCTTTTAATACTATTAATTGATTAGATTCTGTTCCTGAACCCATATAAATAAAATCATATTTATTAATATCTATTTTATCTTCTATAGATAGTTTATCTATTTTTACTTTTAAGCCTTGATCTTTTAATGATTTTTCTAATGCATATATATTACCTATTTCACCATATAAATTCATTAAATCATAATATAAGTGAGCTATATATATCATATTAATCCTCCTTCATAATATCATTAAACGGTTTTACATAATCAAAGTTAAGTATTGCATATATATCACCTTTAGATTTATTTTTAATCATATCTTTAGCTTTATTTAAGTCTTCATATATTTCTATTTGATCATTAGTAAATCCTGCATATTTCATCCTTGTAGCTATATCATATCTTTGTATACCTACACATATTACTTTATTAGTATATTTATCATTTAATAACTGAAAATCTATATCATATAACCAGGACATATCATTATGTTCATATCTTCTTGATATTTCTTTCCATCCTATTACTAAAGTTCTTTCTACCTTTTTATTATATGTAAATAATACTGATTGATTAAATGTTGTACTATCTTCATTCTTATTATTCATTACATATACTTTTCTATTATTATATGTATATAATTCATTTAATTTTTTATTGTTTTCCATCTCTGATATATGTTTGCAAATATCATCTTCTTTTATACCACATAGTGACAACACTGAATATGCTGCTAAAATATTATAAGCATAATACAATATATTAAATTGTATATTTATTTTATTATTATTAATTGTCATATTGCCTTTTTCTAAATCTATATTATTAACTAAATAATCAATATTAGGTCTTTTAAAATCATCACAATAATAATCCCCTAATGATTCAAAATGATAATAATTATATTTTAATTTTTTATTACATTTAGGACAATAATACATATTTATATTATTAAATAAATTTTTAGGATAAGAATATTTATTTTTATCTATTCCATAATATGTAGTGTTATATTCATTATTTAAATTAAATTTTTGTAAATATGGATCATCACCATTCAATACTAAATGTACATCTTTATTTAATGCTTCTTTAATCTTGTCATAGACTAAATCTACATGTCCATGTCTAGGTGGTTGATCTCTACATATATTTGTTACTATTACATAATTAGGTTTTACTGCATCAAATACTGCTTTAGTATTTCTTTCATCTACTTCTAAGACTAATGCATCAACTACAGATTCTCCTTTTAAGTTAGATGATGCTATTAAAGTAGTTAATATCCCTACAACCATATTACCACCATTATAGTTATATCCTACTTTATATCCACTCTTTATTAATACTCTATTTATTATAGAAGTAGTACTACCCTTACCTGCACTTCCTGTTACAGCTATTACTAATTTAGGCATCTTAAAATAAGACATCATATTCTTATCTAAATATAAACCTATTATTCCCGGAAAAGACCCACCTCTTCCTAATAATTTAAGTCCAAATATAGCTATCTTACATATTAATATTTTAATCCCCTTCATAATAACACCTCACTATAAATTATAACATAAAAAAAAGATAAGAATATAAATTCTTATCTTAATAATTTTGCTTCTTTTTCCAATTGTTTTAAACTTTTTGTTGGAGTAGGAAGATCTTCTGGCATTGTACCACCTGATAGTTTTATAGCATTTCTAACTATTATTCCTATTTCATTATGCGCATCCTCTGCATTATTTTCTCCTTTTATATTTTCATTCTGAATTTTTTGTTTAGTTTGAGATATTCTAAAAAGATTAGCCGCTAATTCATCACTGCCCATATTATCCAATATGTCTTCTCTATATCTTAATCTTTTTCTCTTAGCTATATCATCAGCTGTTTCGCCATTATATAGTCCTTTATATCCGGCATTATGAAATTTGTCAAAATTTCTTACTCCAGCTTTGGAAGCAACTATGTTTAATTGATAATTACCTTTTCGTGCTAAATCTCTTTGATAAAATCTCTTCTCATCTTCACTTAATAAACCATATTCTTTTTCATTAAGTTCTTGCTTTCTAGTTTGAATAGCAAAATAAGTTTGACCCAAGGCTATTACTTTTTTGTTGGGATCGCCATTTTGAACAATAAGATAGCAAATATATCTCGATAATTTATAATCTTTAATGTTCTCTTTCTTACCTCTACCAGTAGTTATTGGCTTATTGATTTCAATAACCCAATCATCATCTTTATTCTTACTGTTGTTTGCTGATATTATAGCCTTCTTTATAACATTATCGAAGTTTTGCCACAAAGCATATTCTAATACTTTCTGCAGTTCTCTAGCTTCCCAATATTCATTTCCAAATTCATCAATGTGTTTAATGTTTTCAAATATTTCCTCTCCATATTTTTCTAAATTGTTTTCCATAATTCCTCCTTTAATTTTTAGTTAATTAAAATATGACACTACTCAGTCTCTTTGTTTTACCTCCTATAAAAAGTTACTCACTTAAATTGATTCACGTACTTATATTAAAACAATTATACCAAACATTAGCTCTTTGCTCAACAAAAAAAGATAAGAATATAAATTCTTATCTTACTGGATCTTTTTTTCCGACTACTTTGTCCTTGAACTCATCTATTTTTGTTTTTGTGTCTTCAATTTCTAAATCTATTAAACGCAATCTTTCTTGTAGTGTACTAATATTATTTTTTGTTTTTTTATAAATATCCACTTTTAAGTTAGGAATTTGTACTCCATCTACTTCAACAATTCTATTTATTCTTGAAATAGGTGTATCAAGTTTTTTACCAAATTCACTTATGGTAATACCACGCTCATTAAGCTTTTTAACAATTATCTCATAGGATTGTTCTCCCATACCTCTTTGTTTTCTTAATATTTCAGGAGTTGCTTCTTCTATATCACAAAGCAGAAAGAATCCACCGCCATAAAGTGCATTTCGAGGGCGAGTATCTAATCCTAATTCAGAAACAGTTGGTGGTGATAACTGCAATAAAGTTTTTAAATATAATTTTGCTCCCTCTATATTATCTATAGTGCCATCAGAAACTTTTTCTCTCATAGACTGTAAGTAATCATGCTTTCTGCCTTCCGAAATTTGCAACCCCATTTGGGAAATTAATTCATCCATATAAGGTTCAAGTTGGACGAGAAAATTATGTGATAAACTAACATTTTTATATCTTTCATAAATATCTTTTGATTCAGGTCTTACCATATTAGATATTTCTCGTTCTTTCTTTGACTTTTCAATTTGTAAAGAAGTATTTAGTTCGGATAACGTAGACATTTTATCCAATAAATTTTTATATTCCAAAAATTTTGAGTAATGTGGTTTAGATAAAACAGAATCCATAGTTACTCCCATTTTATCAATTGCAGAATTTATTTCACGAGTTCTTGCATTTCCAATTTTTGCTAAATTTAATGGATCTCTATTCATAGCAAAGGGTAATTCATCAACTAAATATATTGCGTTATAATATAATGCATCTGTTACCCACCTAGAAACATCTAAATTTAAAACTGTTTCAACATTATCATATATTAAATATTCTATGTATAATAATAACCCTTCTTGATCTCTTATATTATTTAAATTTATTTGATGTGAAATAACCTCTAAATAATACATAGTACTTCTTGTTGTTACATCTATGTTATTTTCTGCTAATATACTCTTAAAAAAATATGCACCTAATTTTTTTAGATAATTCTTCTCGTCTATTGTTTCCATATAGTCTCCTATCTAGCTAACCCAACTTTTTCCTTCACCAACATATATTTATTTTTAGCTTCTTCTCTTACTTTATTTATACCTTTATCTAATATTTCATCTAACAAACTACTGTTAATATATTTATTATACTCCTCTTGTATTTTAGATATAAATGATACAGTTGTATCTGCTACTACCTTTTTAAAATCCCCATAATTTTTACCACTAAATTCTAATTCTATATCACTTGTTTTTTTATTAGTTAATGCACTATACAAATTCATTAAATTAGATATTCCTGGTTTATTAATTGGATCAAATCTAACTACAGTTTCACTATCGGTTGTAGCGCTCATTATTTTTTTTCTTATTACTTCTAAATCATCTAATAAGAATATTACACCTTTTTGATTTTCTGCAGATTTACTCATTTTTACATTGGGATTAACTAAATCCATTATCTTAGTTCCTACATCTTTTATTAATGGTTCTGGCATTTTAAATGTATAACCATATTTCTTATTAAATCTATCCGCTATATCTCTAGCTATTTCTACATGTTGTTTTTGATCTATACCTACTGGTACATAATCAACATCATAAGCCAATATATCTGCAGCCATTAATGTTGGATATGTTAATAAACCACAAGTAAAATTTGCATTTTTAGAACTCTTATCTTTAAATTGCGTCATTCTAGTTAATTCACCATAATAAGTATTACATTCTAACACCCAAGATATATTTGCGTGATATTCATTCTCTGATTGTATGTATATTGTATTTTTATTAGGATCTATTCCACAAGCTAAATATAAAGCTATTAAACTTCTTATGTTATGTTTTAATTCATCTCTATCTTGAGGTACTGTTATAGCATGTAAATCCGCAACGAAAATATATGAATCGTATTCATTTTGCATCTCTTTCATTTGCTTAATAGCTCCAATATAATTTCCTATATGAAGTTTCCCTGTTGGTTGTAATCCTGTTAATATTCTCTTCATAATTCCTCCTATTTTAAATCTTTAATATTACCCATTAACTTTTCGTATTTTGGTAATACACCTATATTATTTTTTCTATGTGGTGGTAATTGACATATATCATAACCAGGATATTCGTTTCCCTCTATTATTGTAGGTCCATTAGGAGTAATTGCTATATCCCAAGCTATATATCTAATTTCTTTTACTACTTTAGCTGCTTTTAAAGCTAATTCCATTGCATCTTTATACATTGGTATTTTAAACCCTACTATCTTTGTTTTTGTCATAGGATGTTCGTAAAATACATTTTTTAATTTATCAATAGCTGGATATTCAATTACACCGGTTTCTTCATTTATTGGTACGACCATACCACCATTATTGTAATTATCTACTACATTTCCATGATTGCCTATTCTTTGATATGCAGCAACTACTTTTGTTTTACCATCATATCTGTAAACTGTTACAAGTCTTACTGTATTAATAGCGTGGGGATATAAATTATTCATCTCATCACATTGTATTACTAGTTCTTCAACCAATCTTAAATTTTTTGAAATTAAATAATCATATAAATCCCCTTTAAACTCTTTTACAATAATTTTTTCTATACCTTCTCCATGAGTTCCGCTTATTGGTTTACAAAATATAATATTTTTATTCTTTAAAAATTTTTTAAATTCATCTTTGTTATTATTTAATATGATATATTCTCTATTTAAATATTTTTTGAATTTTTCATTAAATTCATCCTTATTTGAAAATATATGATCATATTCTTTATTATTATAATATTTTACATATATATTGTTCTTACCTCTTGTTAATATAGTTTCTCTTTCCTTGCTATTTAGATTCCACATTTCAAATAATAAATAATCTACATATCCAGATTGATATCTAAACGCACAATTAATAATATCAAAAAGCAAGTATATTTTAGATTTATTTGTTTTACTATGTATTTCATTAATAGTATTAAACATCTTCTTGAAATTCATATTCTTAATTCTACCCAATAAGTATTTAAGTTTCTTCATAATATCACCATATTAATTATAACAAAAAAATAGTACTTATGTACTACTTTTATTTTCTTTCTTTACTCTAGCCTTGCCAGTTACTTCTACAGTTGTTTCTGCTTTTTCTTTTAATTCCGGATAATATTCTTTGATATAAGCTTTAGTGGCTTCAAGATAACTTTTTATATCTAAAATCTCAAGTAATTCAAAAACCCCTTTTAATCCAAACCCCATTGCCATAAAAGTAGAAATTATTATTATAATCCAAGCCATAATTTCTTCAACATTTGTATTGTTCTTTGATAATAAGACTACAATTGCTGGAAGTGTGACTATTCCTGCAGATATTAATAGCTTTAAACCCTTACTTTTTTTTGAATCTTTATTTTCTTCCTGTTTATTAATAGATTCTACAATTGCTTCCGGAGAAGAATGATATATTTCTACAATAGGTTCATTTACACCTAATTTTCTCATTAATTCTTTACAATTTTCTAAGGCTACTAATTGTACTACGCTTTTATTATTATTAATACTTTCCATATAATATCCCCCTTTTCGATAGATTATTATACAGTTTTTGTTAAAAATGTCAAATTCAACAAAAAAAGCTAATTTTTATTAGCCTTTTAATTTACCTTTTGATCCTTTTAAGCCATTAAAATTGCTTAATATATTTGTATCAAATGTAAATACTTTTCTTTTCTTTCTTTTGTATGCTCTTACTGCTAAAGATATTATTTCATCTAATAAATCTTTATATGATTTATTTTTAGGTGTCCATAAATAGAAAGATAATGATCCAGGTATAGTATTTATTTCATTTACATATACTTTCTTTTCTTTTTTATCTATTAAGAAATCTACTCTAGCTATTCCTCCTGCATTTAATACTTTAAATGCTTTTTTAGCCATATTAGTTACTTCTTCTGCTATAGATTCATCTAATCTAGCAGGTAACACTCTATTAGTTGCTACCATACCGCTAGTCTTATTTCCAGTCTTCTTAGAACCTTCTCCTATATATTTATCCCTATAACTTAGGAATTCATCTACTCCCATTACTTCTTCTAATTCACTAGCTTCTTGATATTCATAGTTTCCTATTACACTACAGTTAACTTCTACTAAATTTTCTACTACTTTTTCTACTACTACTTTTTCATCATATTTAATGGCATCTTCTATAGCTTCTCTTATTTCTTCTTCTGTTTTAACTTTACTTATTCCAACACTACTACCTAACCTAGCTGGTTTAACCATTACTGGATATCCCAATTTCTTAATTTTAGATAATATTGTATTTTCATCTTCTTTATACTCATTGTCAAAGAACCATACATATTTAGATATTAATAAATCTGAAGATTCAAATATTTGTTTTTGAAATACTTTATCTTGACCTACTGCTGATGCATATACATTTGAACCTACATAAGGAATTCCTATTAATTCTAAGAACCCTTGTAACGTACCATCTTCTACATTAGTACCATGTACTATAGGTAATATTACATCAACATAGTTTATAATTCTCTTTATGCCCGTTTTCTTTTGTAATACAAAGTTATTATCTTTATTATATAAAACTACACTTGTAGCATATTTTTTTAATAACTCTAAA
>JACCEE011709200.1_pt1 | contig 10231 bp, 15 predicted proteins | sample 7449931 | NCBI WGS metagenome assembly JACCEE01 (sample SAMN15323457, study PRJNA562643) | freshwater metagenome | isolation source: river surface water | place: USA:Blue River Watershed | collected 2017-08-19
CAGATGACGACGAGACGATGTCCTTCTTCAAGGTCGCGTCAGACGGCGTAACGAAATCCGACTCCACCGTGAAAACGGCTGGTAAGGGTCTGACCGATTCGGTCAGTTCGAGCGAGAGTGGATCGCTTGTTTGGACAGACTATTGGGACATCACCTATACGGTGACCACTTCCGGTGTCTACGTTGGAAACTCAAGAACCTTTTAAGGGTAGAACATGAATCAACTTGAAAATCTAAAAGCCACAGGCGATGTAAGCATTGTTCTGAACAAGGCTGACGGCTCGATCGAAAATATCGACATTCACAACCTGGTGGTCAACACTGGTCTGGCGTACATCACCAGCCGCATGAAGGACACCGCTGCCAACGCCATGTCGCACATGGAGCTGGGCATCGGTACCACTGCCGCTGCTGGCGCTGACACCGCACTTGGCTCTGCCATCTCTGGTGGTCGCGTTTCGTTGACCAGCACAACCAACACCAACAACACCATCACCTATGTCGCCACCTTCGGCGCTGGTGTGGGTACTGGTGCTGTGACCGAGGCTGGCATCTTCAACGCATCAAGCGCTGGCACGATGCTTTGCCGCACTGTGTTCCCTGTGGTGAACAAGCAATCTGGTGACAGCATGACTGTGACCTGGACCATCACCGTCTCCTAATAGGAGGGGCGTATGTCGACAATTACTCTGCGTTCCGTCAAAGGTTCGCCTCTGACCAACACTGAGGTTGACAACAACTTCTCCAACTTGAACACAGACAAGATGGAGAAGTCGTCAAACCTCAGCGACCTCGCGAGCGCGAGTACGGCTCGAACAAACCTTGGCGTATTGAGCGCTGCGGAAGTTCAAGAGCAGGCAATCGCTTTCTCAATTGCGCTCGGCTAAGGATTCATCATGGCATTCAAATCACAAGTAACACCGAACATCGGAACATCCGGTAGCCCATCCACGATCACAGCGACCGTGAGTGCTGGCACAACCGCAACCCTGATTGGCCTGTCGCTGGCTAACACCACGGCATCGAACATCACTGTCTCAGCCAAACTCAACAAGTCTGGTGGCTCATCAGCGTTTCTTGTGAAGGATGCCACGGTGCTTCCAGGTGGCGCATTAGCCATCGTAGGCGGCGATCAGAAGCTGGTGCTCGAGGCTGGTGACACGGTCAGCGCATACGCGAGCGCAGGCACATCGGCTGACGCAGTTGTGTCATACCTAGTGTAAGGGGCCGATTATGGGAATGATCGGCAACACGCTAGCTCAGGGCCTGATTAGCGGGGCCAACATCCAAGACGGTACGGTTGATACGCCCGACATCAAATCGAACGCCATCACGCCTTCGAAGCTGTCGATCGGTGCGCCGACTTGGGACGCCGGCGGCAACCAAGGCGTTGGCGCTACGCCGAGTGCATGGGGCGCGGGCGCCTATGGATTCAGGGCGGTTGATATTGGCAACTACGGCGCTTTGGCTAGCTGGGTTACAGATACAAGGAAGTTCGTTGGCCTTTACTCCAACCTGTACCTCAATAGCTCCTCCGCAACGGTCTACAAGGCAAATGGCCCTGCGGCTTCGTACCGCATGTTTGAAGGTGCGCACTATTGGACCGTATCTCCAACCGGAACTGCTGGGGCCACGACATCACCAGCGGACGCTCTGACGCTTGATTCAGGGGGTAATTTTCTGATCGGCGGCACAACCCTAGCGACCAAGCTAACGGTGTCGGGGGCTGGCTTCTTCACTGGTTCTACATACGCCAATGCTGGTGGCGCAGGTGCTTTTATCGGCGGTGATGGCACGAACGGTTTGCTTTATGGTCGCAACAACGGCGCATGGGCCCCGGTCTACATTGATGGGGCTTCCCTGTTTCTGAACCCGCAGTCTGGTGGGAACGTTGGTATTAACACCGCATCACCCGCCGTCAAGTTGCATGTTGTTGGTCCTTCCAACGGGTCAGCAATTCGCGCTGGCAATAGCACTGTGTTTACAGATTGGGGCACTGACGCTACTGGCACATACTTTGAAAACACTGGCACAAGCGCTGCCACAAGAGCAGTCCGCATCCAAGCGCAGGATGGGGCAAACGCATATTCGCAAGTCATTATTAGCGGCGGCAATCAATATATTGCGTTCACAAACAACAGTATTGAATGCGCAAAGGTTGAGCGATATGGCATGAACGGCGGCTGGGGCCGCGTACTCACGTTGTCCCATACGTTCCCTGTTCATGTGTGGAACTCAAACGGCTCCAAGTGGGCCGGCATCGGTTACGACTACTCTGTAACAAGAGGCCTCGCATTTTGGACTGACGCCACATCAGCAAACGTGACGAGTGTTAGCCCATTGATGCAGATGGGCGGTGGCTCGGTCGCTATCAACGGCTCACTGTCGAAATCGTCTGGCTCGTTCCGTATCGACCACCCGCTTCCGCAGCTTGCTGAAACACATGATCTTGTTCACTCGTTTGTTGAAGCCCCACAAGCCGACAACTTGTATCGAGGCAAAGTCACGCTGGTTGACGGAACTGCCGCAGTCAACATTGACTCCGCAGCCGGAATGACTGACGGGACATTTGTTTTGCTGAACCGTGAAATTCAGTGTTTCACAACAAACGAAACCGGCTGGACCAATGTTCGAGGCAGTGTGAATGGAAACACCCTAACGATTCAAGCTCAGGACACCACATGCACCGACACCATTTCCTGGATGGTGATTGGCGAGCGCCAGGACAAACACATGTACGACACAGAGTGGACCGATGACGAGGGCAAGGTCATTGTCGAGCCACTCAAAGAAGTAAGGCTAGAACCGGCAGTCGAAGAAGGAGCGCCTGAATGAGCTACATCGGAAACACCCCAGGCGTATCGTCACAACGTATCGTTGACACGTTCATCTCGACGGCTGGGCAAACCACATTCACAACCACCAGCGGTTACACCCCTGGCTATGTTGATGTTTACTACAACGGCGTCAAGCTAGTTGCAGGAGATGACTTCACCGCAGCCACAGGCACAACCATCGTGTTGGCCAGCGGCGCTGCGCTCGGTGACTCTGTCGAGATCGTTGCTTACCTGCCTCGTGGCTTGAGCGACGGTTACCTCAAGTCTGAGGCTGATGCCAAGTACCTGACGATCGCCAACCCAAGCTATACCGGCACGCTGACAGGCGGCACTGGCGTGGTCAACCTTGGCTCTGGCCAGTTGTACAAGGACGCCAGCGGTCACCTGTTGCTTGGTGCTACCAGTGTTTCAAACACGCCAGGCTGGGACAAGCTGCTTCAGATCAACGCCACGAACTACCCTGCGCTGTCTCTAAAAAGCAGCTTCCGACAGTGGGATCTGACTACATACGGGTCAAGTGGCGCTTTGCTTTTTTACGATACGACAGCTGGCGCTGAGCGCGCTCGCTTTGACTCAAGCGGCCAATTCGGGATTGGCGCTACTAACCCAGGGGCTCCGCTCCATATTTATTCTGGCACACAAGAGCAAATAAGACTTGGACGCAATGCTACAGGCAGTTCAGGCTACATCACTTTTTTTGCCAACAACTCATCATCAGTGCAGGTGCAGTATGCGGGCATTCTTGGGGACGTCTCTTCATCCACGGCTGGCTCGCATGCGGGCAACTTATTGTTTTATGTAACCAATGCTGGCACATCCGCAGAACGCGCTCGTATTGACTCGAACGGCAGACTGCTTGTCGGTACAACCTATACGCCGTCAAACTTTCCAACCAAAGGCACAGCCGTCAGCGGCGGCGTTCTGCATTACCACGAGTGCTCATTTGGTGGCGCCACCAAGGTCGTCACTTTCAGCGGCGACTTCAACTATTTCTGCGAACTCACTATCACTGTGTGGGGCAATGCAAGCTCCGGCATTTACCAGGGTAGATTCCTTGCCGGTCGCCGCGACTGGACTGGCGCAAATCACCAGACCAATTACGCAGACTTGGTTGGCAGTCAGCTTGACTACTCTTTGTCGACATCCGATTCGGGCAACACCAGAACATTCACTGTTACCTTCAATCAGGCCAACGACAGCGCCAACCTTCATTGGTCGATAGAGGCAAAAGTCAGAAACCTGCTCTCGTTCTCGATTTCATAAGGGCGCGTCATGACAAACATCATTTGGAAAATTGAACAGCTCGAGCGCTCACCGGCAGATGGTTTCGTCACGACCGTGTACTACCGAGTCGAGGCTACCGATGGCGGGTATCAGACCTCAACTTACGGCGCTGTTAAATACGAACAAATTGCAGACGATGGCATCTTCACTCCATACGAGGATTTAACGGAAGCAGATGTGATCGCTTGGGTTCAGTCAGCCCTGAGTCAGTCTGATATTGAGGCGGCACTGACCGCGGAGATTGAGGCTATGCAAACGCCTACAACGCTGACAGGCATGCCGTGGTCAGAACAACAAATTCAGGAGTAACACATGAGCCGCGCATCAACACTAGCAAGAGCCATCGGATCTGATGGCGCACTGAACGTCGCTGACGTTGCAGGCCTAGCCGCTGTCGCGTCCAGCGGTTCTGCGTCCGACCTTTCTACGGGTACGCTGCCTATCGCCCGCGTAGCGGATGGCGCTGTAACCAACGCCAAGCTCGCATCTGACCTGGATGCATCGAAGCTGGCTTCCGGCACTTTACCTATTGCTCGCGTGGCAGATGGCGCGGTAACCGCCGCAAAGCTGCACACCACCGCTGTAACCGACAAGCTTGGTTACATCCCTCAGCGCGGGCAGTTGTTTGGCGCCACTTGCCGGATTGGTGCGTATTACTCACGCGTCTTCCGTATGGGTGTTGGCCCCTTGTACGCATCCGCAATCGTTTCTATTGCGCACACTCGAAACAGCGTCGTAATGGGTTCAACATGGATCGTTTCTGGCGGTCACTCTGGCGGCGCTCGAATTGCCCAAATTGAAGGCCACTACTACACAGGTGGATATAAGGTGGCCGTTGAAAGTGACGACAATAACAATTGGTTTTTCTGTATTTACGATTCTGGCTACAACCCAGACTCACAAACATACTCGAATTGGGATGTGTGTGTTGTGCCGCTGGTTGGTAGCTTGACCAACATCTATACATCTTATACGGCGGGTAGCGCAGGCGGTATTAGGAATGAGGTTTCAGCCGGAACGTCCGCGTACACAAGCAACAGCACATCCGATGAGCGTCTGAAAAGCAATATTCAACCTATTGAAAACGCCCTTGAAAAAGTTTTGCAGCTTGGCGGGTACACATTTGACCTCGATGGCAATCGTGATGCAGGCATGCTTGCACAGCAGGTTTTGGCGGTGCAGCCCGAGTTCGTGCTTGGTGTTCCTCCAGAAGACATGGACCCTGTTGCTCGTCAGGTGATTATGGACAGCGGTTCCTATGTGCTTGGCTTGAAGTATGGCCACATGGCTGGCTTGTTCACAGAGGCTATCAAAGAGTTGAACTCAAAGGTCGAGGCTCAGGCTGTTGAGATTGCGGTGCTGAAAGGTAATCAATGAGCGACATGATTTCTACAACGGAGGCCAAATTGCAAACACACGAAGCAATCTGCGCCCAACGCTACGAGCAGATCACGCACACGCTCGATAAGGGCGACAAGCGTATGACCAAGATCGAGTACTACATCCTCGGCGTACTTGCCGCGGTGCTGCTCGGTCCTGGCGCCGCTGCCGAGTTCTTCAAGAAGCTGATCGGCCTCTGATGTGGACCCTTTCACACTCCTCATGGCTGCTCAGGGCATCGTCGCTGGGATACGCCAGGGGTGTGAAATGCTTTCCCAAGGGCGAGCTGAAATCAGCAAGCTCAAGAAAACAGTGGAAGGCGGTGTAGCAGATGCTAAAGCGATTTATTCAGAAGTTGCAGGACTTTGGGGCTGGCTTAAAGGCCTATTTGGTGGCAAGCCGCCAGCTCGACCAAGCGTTGCAGTCGCCGCCCCAGAAGCCAAGCCCGCAGGAAATAAAGGCAGCGCAGGACGAGGTGCAAAAGCTCGTGAACGAGAGCCTCAACTCAGCTACGAAGAATACCAAACGCAAGCGGTCCACCAGATCTGTGAGCAACTCAAGCAGTTCTTCGAGATCAGGCGCCAACTCATCGAGTACTGTAAGCAGCTCGAAGAGGAAAGCAAAACAACAGCAGACATTGAAGGGGCAGCGTTAGACAGGATTCAGATCGAAATGCAGCTTGAACAAATGACCGTACAGATTCGAGAAACCATGATCTACACGCCGAAGGAAATCGGCTTGCAGTCGATCTACTCAAGGTTCCTCAAGATGTATGACCAGATCTTGGAAGAGCGTGAGTTCGATCGGCAGTTGAAGCGCAAGCAGAGGATTGATGAAGAATGGCAACAAGAATACCGCCGCCAAATCAGGTTCGCCAAGCTGGGGTACGCAGTGGTGGTGTCGCTCGTGATCCTGGAGATGACGGGACTGTTTTTTCATCTATGACTGAGTTCAAGCTGTGGATGATCGTTGTGTCGCTGTTGATTTTTTGCATCATGTTGCTGTCGTTCGCGGCGGCTCATTTGAGTAAGCAGATCAGCAAAGCGGAGGTGATGCTGTTGAGATTAGAAGAGAAGGAAAAGAAACGTGAAAAGCCTCGTATTGATCCTAAGCCTAGTGGTGACGATGACCGGTTGTGAAGACCGTTACCGTTACTTCTGCCAAGACCCCAAGAACTTTTCAGCCAAGCGTTGCCAGCGCCCTGACTGCCTGTTCACGCAAGACTGCCCTGATTACCTTGTCGCTCCAGTGCTGGAGAAGCAAGTCCAGCAACCCGCTCAAACCGCATCGGAGCCGACAAAATGAAATCACTCGAAATTAAATCGGTCGAAGAACTTGTTCGCCTCATTCAAGTTTGCGTCTGGGGCTTTGTTGTTTTTGTTCTGATGCTAGTGCTCGGCGGCATCGTCGGTTCATTCCTTTACTCAATCATGTTTGTTGGTCAGCCAATGAAGGCCATGTCGCCAATCGACCAAGCCTTCACCAAGATGCTCAACGACATCGTGCTGATTCTGGCCAGCAGCGTTACGACCATCGTCAGTATGTTCGCCGTTAACAAGGGCATCCAATCTGCCGCAGAAAAGATCGCTCCTGCGCTCGGCATCCCGCCAAGCAACCCTCCTGCACCGCCCTCGCCTCCAGCTCCAGCGCCGCTTCCTGCTGCCCCTGTCGCCCCTTCTGCCGGCATGCCCGACTTCAACTGGATGGGCTTGGCGCCTGTCCAGTTTGACGAGACCTGGAGAGCGCCACCTCCACCCACAACTCCACCCGACTTTGTTGACCCCTCCAAGGAGGAGATCTCGGTCGAGCGTGAGCTTGCCAAGCGGGAGAGCGTCTGATGCCCAAGCAACTCTATGTAGCGCTGGCAATCGTGCTGGCGCTCTTTGGTCTGTATCGCTATGGCCACCATGCTGGCTGGGTTGAGCGCGACCAGGAGATGCAGGCCGAAATCGCCACAAAGAATGAGGAAGCCCGTGAGCGTGAGAAGCAGCTCACTGAGCAAATTAACTCAACAACCTACAAATTGAAGGATGCCAACGATGCAATCACTCAAAAACAGTCTGCTCTTGATCGCGCTATCAGCGCTGGCAGGGTGCGCCTCCCCTCCTCAAGTTGCGTACAAGCCAGTGCAAGTGCCACCCCTGCCTCCGGAAGTGGCGACCAAGAGGGAAGCGAAACTGACCGAGAGACTCGCCGGCTTATTGCTCAAATCGCAGCCGACGGAGACAAAGCCATCAACCAGCTCAACGCCTGCATCGACGCCTACAACGCCGTCCGCGAGCAAGTAAATTCACAGGGGAAGTAAATGGTTACAGCCGAACAACTACAACGCCTTCACATCAGCCCCGCTCTGGTCGAGCCGCTGAACGCAACCTTTCAGCGATGGGGCATCAACACGCCTGTGCAGCAAGCTGCGTTCTTGGCGCAATGCGGTCACGAGAGCAACAGCTTCAAGGTCATCGAGGAGAACCTCATGTACCGCGCAGAGACCCTGCTAAAGCTGTTCCCCAAAACGCCCAAGCGCGCATGGGGTTTCACGCCAGAAGAGGCCAAAGCCTACGAGCGTCAGCCTCAGAAGATCGCCAACCGCATTTACGGCAACCGTATGGGCAACCGTGACGAAGCCTCAGGCGATGGCTGGCGTTTCCGTGGATCCGGATATTTGCAGCTCACCGGCCATGCGAACTTCTTCCACGCTGGCAAAGCCCTCGGCCAAGACTTCGTGATGAAGCCTGACCTGGTGCGCACACCTGAGTGGGGTATGCAGACCGCTGGTTGGTATTGGGCAACGCACAAGTGCAACGAGCTGGCCGACGCAAGGAACTGGCAGGGTCTGACCAAGGCCATCAACGGTGGACTGATCGGTCTTGAAGACCGCATCCACCATACAAATTTGGCGTTCTCCGCTATCGGCGACACAAGCGTTTTTGCCTAACCCCCAAGTATCCTAGGGCCATCATGAAAGCATCAGGAATCAAGCGTCAGGGCGGCAAGCTCGTCTACCGCGGCATCGAGTTCGATGGGTTTAACAAACCCAAGAATGCCCCTGCTGGCGCGAAACAAAAGAAGATCGTGCTGGCCAAGAAAGGTGACGAGGTCAAGATCGTGCGGTTTGGTCTGCGTGGTATGTCCGACTTCACCCAGCACAAGGATCCTGAGCGCCGTGCCAACTACCTCGCTCGGTCTGGCGGCATCCGCAACAAGAGTGGCGAGCTGACCAAGAACGACCCGTTCAGCGCCAATTATTGGGCCAGAAAAGTTCTCTGGTAATCAGCCATGCCAACCATTTCACTCAAAGCTTTCTCCGGCCTCAAGCCCATCGTTGACCCAACCCTGTTGGCCAACGGTGAGGCGACCATCGCCAGCAACCTTAAATTGATCTCTGGGGCGCTTTCTCCGCTTCTGGGTACCACGACCCTCAAAGCCCTGACAAAGTCCACTCCTGCCACGATTTACCGCTACGGCACGGCATCGGCAGAGATCGACTACTGGCTCGAGTTCACCAACCAGACCGATGTGATGAAGTCACCGGTGCTGAACAACCAGTACGGCATGCTCTACTGGAGCGACGGCATCCAAGCTAGGTACGCCCCCAACAGCGCGATCCTGTCTGGCTCGACCTACCCTGGCGCCAGCTACAACCTGGGCATCCCTGTGCCTGCCGCCACCCCCGCGGCGTCTGGAACGGCGGCATCCGCGGCGGCTCAGTCCGAAACCCGAACCTACGTCTATACCTACGTATCGGCCTATGGTGAGGAGGGACCGCCCTCGGGGGCATCTACCCCCATCACCATCAATCCGAGCGCAGCCGTGACCGTTTCTGGCATGTCTGTGGCCCCTGCTGGCGCCTACAACATCACCGCCAAGCGGATCTACCGATCCTCTACCGTTGGTAATCAGGCTCAGTTCCAGTTCGTGGCCGAGATTCCGGTGGCCAACACCAGCTATTCGGACACCGTGACTCAGGCAAACCTAGGGGAAACCCTAGAGACCGAGAGCTGGTATGCCCCTCCAGCCAACCTCAAGGGGTTGAAGATGATGGCGGGCAACATCGCCCTAGGCTTCGTTGACAACACGGTCTACGCCTCGATGAACGGCCTGCCTCATGCTTGGCCATACAAGTACCCTATTGACCACAACATCGTGGGCATCGGCGTGTTTGGTCAGTCGGCTGTCATCCTGACCGATGGCTACCCCTACACCATGTCGGGCGTCGATCCTGAGACCATGACCCCTGAGCGCATGAAGCTGCCTCAGGCCTGCCTGTCGAAAGAGTCGATCGTCGAGATTGGTGACGGCATCCTGTACGCCTCGCCTGATGGCCTGATCTCGATCGGCTCTGCTGGCGTGGACATCCTGACCAAAGGCATGTTCAGCCCTGTCCAGTGGCGAGCTTACAACCCTGCCAGCTTCAAGGCCGTGGTGTACGAGAACCGCTACATCGCGTTCTTCACCCGAACCAACGGCACCCGCGGGGTTTTGATCCTCGACTTCTCTGGCGCCAGCGCACCGGTGACTGAGTGCGACATCAACTCGACAACGGCAGTTACGGCGGTATACGCAGATCCACGTACAGATACGCTGTACATGGCACAAGGAACGAACATCGTTCGCTTTGACCGTGGTTCTGCGATGACCTACACATGGCGTTCGAAGATCTACCGCCAAGCCTACGCCATCAACTACGGCTACGGTCAGGTTGTGGCTGACGCCTACCCTGTGACCATGAA
>JACCEE012772522.1_pt1 | contig 10231 bp, 8 predicted proteins | sample 7449931 | NCBI WGS metagenome assembly JACCEE01 (sample SAMN15323457, study PRJNA562643) | freshwater metagenome | isolation source: river surface water | place: USA:Blue River Watershed | collected 2017-08-19
CCGCCCGGCAACGGGCAAGTGCGGGAGCCGCCCCGAGGGCGCCGCGCCCCGGTGTGGCGTGATGGAACTGCGCCAGTCGACGCAGTCCGAGGGCAGACGGATCCATTCGATCCTCGTGCTCCACGCCCTCGCCCGCGCCGTCGACTCCGTTCCCCGGGTTACGCTCAAACCTCGAGCTCGGAGGCAAGAATGCCGGTGTCCAACCACCACGTGGCCTTGAGCCCGCCCTGCACCCGACCAATCCATCCCGACTGCCCCTCGAGCGAGGCCGCGTCCGGGATCGTCACGAAATGCCCGGGGCCGTCCGCTCCGACAAGGGCGAAGGGCTCGCGCTCCGGGGTCGCGAGGACCACGGCCGCCACCGGGGCGGACGCCGTCGCCGCCACCGAAATCGCCGGGTCGAGCAGCGGCAACGGACGCCCGTTCTGCTCCACCAGGCCGAGCACCCAGCGGTTCGCCCGAGGCAACGGTATCACCGCACCGGGAGGCAAATCGCGCATGCCCCGCACCCACGGGCGCGGCACCAGGAAAAACACATTTCCCCGGCGGATACAGAGCGCCACCGCCCGAGGTTTGAAGCCGGACCCGAGGGGCACGGCGATCGAAGATCCCAAGGTGTTCATGCGGAGACAGCAACCAGACGTTCGAATTCGGCCATCCAGGCGGCGATGTCACCGGCCGCCGAAGCGGTTCCCGCCGCCGGCGCACCGGAGAAGAACTGGTAACGCTCCCCTCGCAACGAGAAGAGCCGCAGCAACGCGTCATGCGGGTCTGCGATCTCGCCGCAGCGCACCGCGACAATGCGCCCGGAGTCGAACGACACGGCGCCGGCGTTCCGCCCGTCCTCCTCAAGCAGCAACTCGCCCGACTTGCCGGACAACCACAACACCTGAAGCAACTCGAGCAACACCCGCGGTGTACATGGCCCGCTCAACCCGCCGGCGGCCGACCGCACGGCCTGCGTGGCATCGGGTTTGATCGCGGCTGCGCGGGACCGCACCCGCTCGGCCTCGCCCGTCCAGCCCAACTGCCCGTAGTGGGCGGCCAAATCCAGATACCCCTCGGCACTCGGTGCATCGTCGAGTTGCTGCTCGAGCTCGCGGAGCTGCCAAAGTTGGTCCACGTCCTCCTTCGACTCCTTCATCGCCTGGTCGAACTGCGCCCGGCGGGCCGGCGGAAAGAGCCGCTCCGGTTCGAGATCGGGCAATGGCTGACCGGCCCACAGGCGGGCCCGCGGCAGCGCCCCATCGGCGGTCATGAAGAGTCTCGGCGACAACGGCCAGCTCGGCGTGTTCGCCGGGATGACACCGCGGAACCGGTCGCAGATCAGCCCCACCGGCTGATTCCACAGGCTGAAGAACACCACGACATCGTCCGGGTTCAGCGAGCCGCCGCCGGGCACGCCGATCAGCTCCGCCAGATTGAGCAGCGGATGCGGTCGTGCCCCTTCCAAGGCCACGCCGCTCCACCAGGAGGGAACCGTCGGTCCGGGCGGAGCCACCCGCAGTTGCCGACACAAGGCGACCCGCCGCACTCCGTCGAGCGGCAGGGAGAAGTCGCGACCGCCGGCACACAACCAGAGCCAGCCGGTCAGGTTTTTTTCGTTGGCGATCATGGCGAAAGTAGTGGCGCGGGCACGGCCGCCAACGCGCGACCAATCTCCTCTAGGGAGAGCACACGGGAGGCATGGCCGGCCTCGCGCACCGCGCGCGGCATGCCATCGATGATACTCGACGCCTCGTCCTGGGTCCAGACGGCGCCTCCGGCCCGGCGGATCGCGCCCGCGCCAGCCGCGCCGTCGTGGCCCATGCCGGTGAGCACAACGCCCAGGGCACGCGAGCCCAGCGCGGCCGCAGCGCTCTCGAACAACCGGTCGATCGACGGCACACAATGCTCGGCCTTTCCAGCGGGAATCACCTCCACCACCCCTCGTGGATTAATGGTGAGGTGGTGTCCGCCCGGAGCGACGAGGATCACGCCGCCCTGCGGGCGATCCCCCGGCACAGCCTCCCGCACCGGGGCGTCGAGATGGCTGGACATCTGCAAAGCCAGCTCCGCGGTGAACTCCGCCGGCAAATGCTGGGCGACGACCATCGCGGGCAGCGCACGCCCTCGCCACTGTCGGGCCAGCTGCAACAGGGCTGCCGGCCCTCCCGTCGAGCAGCCGATCAGCACCACCTGATCCCCGGCGGCCAGACCACCAACCGGCCAGGGCGTCGCCGGGGCGTTGCGCGGAGCACAGAGCGACACCGCCGGCCCGATCGGGCAAAGCGAACGGACCACGCGCACCCGGGCGGCGGTCCGCACCTTCCGCCGCAAGTCGTCGGCCACCAACGCGAGATCCAATGAGATGCCGTCGGCCGAGGGTTTCTGCACCAGATCGACCGCGCCATGCGCAAGCGCCGCGATGGCGGCAGCGGAGCCGCTGCGCACGAACGAACTCACCACCACAATCGGCCGGGGCCGGGTCCGCATGATGTGTTCGATCGCAAGCAGCCCATCCATGCGCGGCATGTGGATGTCCATCGTGATGACATCCGGACGAACCTCGGCGGCACGCCGAATCGCGTCGTGTCCATCGTGGGCTACGGCCACCATCTCGAGGTCCCCGTCGCTCTCCAGCAGTTCCCCCATCCGGCGTTGCATGAACGGCGAATCGTCCACGACCAGCACCCGCAAGCGCGGCGGTCGCGCAACCCGAGCCGAACTTGGACGGAGAGCGAGCATGGCGCGTCAGACCGCGAGGGCGGTGCGCTCCATTTGTTGGATCACGGCGCTCACGAGGCGCTCGCGCGAGATCGGTTTGATCAGGTAGTCCGCCGCCCCGAGCTGGAGGGCGCGGTCGCGGTGCTTCGCCGCATCACGCGAAGTCAGGATGATGATTGGGATCTCCTCCAGACCGCGCTGTCGGCGCATCTCGGCGATCAGTTCGAAGCCGTTAACCCGCGGCATCTCCAGATCGGAGACGACCAGGGCGTAGGAGTTCGAACGCAGCTTCTCCAACGCGTCGCTCCCGTCGGCCGCCGTATCCACGGTCAGGCCCGCCTGGGTGAGGTAGCCGGAGGCGATGTGCCGGATGATGAGCGAATCGTCCACGACCAGCACCGTGCGGGAGCGCGCAACGGGCGCGGTCTCCACCGGCGGTGGGGCCGAGACCGGCGCGGGCGGCTCGACCATGCCGGCCGGGGCGAGCAGCCGGGGCACGTCGAGGATGAAGATCACCCGTCCGTCGCCCGCCAGTGTCGCGCCCGAGAAGAAGGGATGTTGGCCGAGCAGCGGCCCGAGCGGCTTCACGACGATGTCCAGCTTGCTCTGGATCCGATCTACGATCAATGCGCTCCGGCGCTCGGCCACGGTCAGGACGATGCCGGTGGCGGACTGCTCCACCCCGGACAAGCCCAGGCGCGAATGGAGCCGCACTGCGGGCACCGACTGCCTCTGGTCCAGCATGAGCATCTCGACTCCGCCGGTCCGCGAGAACGCCGATGCCGGCGCGGGAACGACCCGCTCGACGAAGTTGATCGGCAACGCGTAGCTGCGCTCCCCGCATTGCACGAACATCACCTGGTTGATCGCGAGGGTGACCGGCAGCGTGAAACGAAAGGTGCACCCCTGTCCTGGACGGCTGGTGACCGCAACCGAGCCGCCGAGACTGGTGAGCTCCTGCCGCACAACATCGAGGCCCATGCCCCGGCCGGATACGTCGGTCGTGACGACGGAGGTCGAGAAGCCGGGCTGAAAAATCAGCTCGGTCAACTGCGCCTCGTCGGGCTCGGCCCTGGGGCCGAGCAGGCCGCGGGCCCGGGCCACGCGGACGATGTCGTCGCGGCGCAGGCCGCCCCCATCGTCCGCGAATTCGAGGATGAGGCGGCCCGCCTCGGTGTGGCACCGTACCAGAAGCCGGCCCGCCGCCGGTTTGCCGGCGGCGGTCCGCTCGGCGGGCGGCTCGATGCCGTGGGCCACGGCATTGCGCACAACATGCAGCAGCGGATGGAAGAGCTGGTCGCTGATGCACTTGTCGACGCGGTTCTCGGCGCCCTCGGTGACAAAATCGACAGTTTTGCCCACGGAGGCGCAGGCATCCCGTACCGCGCGCCGAAGCCGCCGCATCAGCGGCTCCAGCGGCACCATGCGGGTATGGGCAAGGTTCTCCTGCAACTGACGAGTGATGTGGGTGAACTGGACCGCCTCCTCCGAGAAGGAGCCGAAGTGCCCGTCGATCTGCGTGACGATCTCCTCGGTGTCCGCCGCGATCTCCACCAAGGAGCGTGCGAGGATGTTGAAGTCGTCGTAGCGATCTAGTTCCAGCTCGGAGAAGCCGTCGGCCGGGGTTGGAGCGAGGGCCTGGCGCCGCTGGGAGAACTCGTAGTTGGTATTGAAATCTCCGACGACATGCAGCAGCCGTTCGCGCGCGCGCACCAACTCGGCCTGCAACGAGGTGACCTGCTGGAGCTTCCGGTTGAGCCGGTGTCGGTTGATGAGCAGGTCGCCCACCAGATTCATGAGCTTGTCGAGGTGCGCGGCCTCGACGCGGATCGTCGCCTGCTCGGGGCGGTTGTCTCCCGCGGCCGGAACCGCTTCGTCATCGACCGCCAAGTCCGCCACCGGCACCTCGGGCGCCGGCGCACTCACGAACTCGGGCTGCGCGATCGGCTCGCTCGTGGAAGCGATCGCCGTAAGCGACGCACGCACCGTGTTGATCCGGCCGATCAACTCCTCCGCAACTCCCCGCCACAGCGGACGGGCCGTTTCGCCGCTGGCAAGGTCGGCGCGGAGACGATCGATCAGCCCAAGCACAAGTGCGGACAAAGCCGGGGGCGACGCCTCGGCGCGTCCCTCGACCACCTCCTCCAACAGGTCCTCCAGGCGATGGAGCACGGTACCGAACGGCCGCAAACCGACGGAGTACGCCGCCCCCTTCACCGAGTGCGCCAGCCGGTAGACATTGGGCAGATCCGCGGTCCGCCCCGCGCTCTTCTCCCAGGCGAGGATCGACTGTTCCATCGACTCGAACGCATCGCGGGCCTCGTGCGTGAAGGCCTCGACGACCTCCGGCAGCACGGGCTCCTCCTCGGCGGTGTCCGCCGTCGAAGTCCCGGCGGGCGCAACCGACTCCGCGACCGCACGCTCCCCGACAACCGACTCCACCGCGGCCGGACGCGACGCACCTGGGTCCAGGCCGTCGAGGAAAGCACCTGTATCTACCGCATCGCCACCAGGAGTCGGTGGCTCGGAGCCGCCGACGGCGGGACGAGATTCCGGCGCCGCCTCCTCCATATCCACGGAGAGCAAAGGCTGGAGGCTGTACCACGCCTGATCCAAGGAGGGATCATTCTCGGGCCTCAGGAGCTGCGGTCCATGGGCGAGCCACGCGTGCGCGAGCGCCGTCAACTCCCGCTCGGCCACCGGGCTCGCGATCAGCTGGTCGAGGCGCTGCTGCAGGAAGATCGCCGCGCCCGCGAGCAACGCGAAACCCGCGGCCGCCGCCCGTTGCTCGAGCTCGCCGGCACAGGCCCGCGCCTCTCTCAGGGCGGTCGGCTCGGAGCGGCCCGCCTGTAGTTGCTCGCCCAATCGCTGCACGAACTGGACGAGCTGGTCGGAAGAGATGGCATTCATGGCTGACGACGGCGATAGAAGATGGTGTCGGTGGAAGGAACGGGCTCGAACCACTCGCGCAGGTGGAGGGCGGACTCGGAAGGGCCGAGAAACAGCCAGGCGCCCGGCGCGAGCGCAGCCCAGATCTGGACGAGGACGCGCTGGGCCGCTTCCGAATTGAAATAGATCAGCACGTTGCGGCAGAAGACCGCGTCGAGCCCCACCAACGGCAAGGGCGGCATGAGATTGTGCTGGAGGAATCGCACCCGGTTCGCGATCGAGGGACGCACGTGGAAACCGTCGTCCTGCCGGATGAAGCCAAGCTCCCGCTGGGCCGGGGAGAGCTCGCGCAGACTGGAGCGCTGGTAGACCCCGGCCCGCGCGATGGCGAGCACTCGCGCCGAGAAATCCACCCCGAGGATTTCGACCGCGGATGCCCCCTCTGCCCCGAGGGACTCGGCCGCGACGATCGCCATCGTGTACGCCTCCTCTCCGGTGGAACAACCCAGCGACGCCAGGCGCAGCGCCTTCCCGCGGCGGGCCAGCGCCGGGAGCACCTGCCGGCCCAGCGCCTCGAAGTGCGGAGGGATGCGACCGCACACCGTGTCGTGATTCAACAGATCCTCCACAAGCAACTGGAGCTCTCCCTGCCCGGACTCCGCAGCGCGCAAATCGTCCCAGTACTCCTCGTGCGTCCGGGCGCCCCGGCGCCGCGCCAACGCGGCCACCAAGATCGGCATCGCAGCCGGTCGCGGGGCGTAGCCGCAGTGGTCCGCCACCAACGCGCGAACCCGTTCGGCGAAGAGCACCTCGGCGGTCGCGCTCTGCACGGCTTCGATCATCGGCGCGGGATTCATCGTCGGGGTACGGCGGTGGATCAGACCCGGAACTTCGCAGTCCGGCCGAGGAGTTCGCTCGCCAAGGTGGCGAGCGACTCGGTGGCACGCCTGGTCTTGGCAGCGCCGTTCTGTGCCTGCTGGGCGATCGACGACACGGTCTGCATCGCGACCACCACTCCATTGGCGCCGCGCACCTGCTGTTTCGCGGCCAGCGAGATCTCGTTGATGAGCTCGGCCGACTGCACCGACGCCTGGCTGATGTGCTCGAGCGAGGAGCCTGCAGTCGCCACGATCCGGGAGCCGTCCTCCACCTGGGACGTCTGCATCTCCATGGCGGTGACGGACTCGTTGGTCTCCGCTTGGATCGAGGCGACGAGCTTCTCGATCTCCTGGGTGGCGGCCGCGGCGCGCTCGGCGAGCTTGCGGACCTCCTCGGCGACGACCGTGAAGCCGCGGCCGTGCTCGCCGGCGCGCGCAGCCTCGATCGCGGCGTTGAGCGCGAGCATGTCGGTCTGGGCGGAGATGTGGTTGATGGTGTTGACGATGGTGCTGATCTCCATGGAACGCTCGCCCAGGCGCTTGATCTTGCGGGCGCTGGCCTGCACATTCTCCCGGATACGCTCCATTCCCGTGATGACGTCATTGACTGCCTTGGCGCCGTCCTCGGCGGCGCGTTTGGCCCGGCTCGCCGCCTCGTTGGCCGCTCCGGCGTTGGAGGAGACGGACTCGGTGTTGGCCGCCATCTCCTGCACCGCGGAGCTGGTATTGACGATCTCGAGGTTCTGGGTGTTGGCGCCGTTGGCCAACTGCTCGGCCGCCGCCTGGATCTCGAGCGCCGAAGCCGACACCGTCTTGGCGGATTCCTGCACGCTGCGGATCAGCGCACCGACGTTCTCGAACATCAGGTTGACGGCGTCGCTCACGTTGCCCAGCGCACCGTCGGTGACGGGCGCGCGCACGGTGAGGTCGCCATCGGAGGCGTTGGCCGTGACCTGGAGCAGGGTCTGGATGCCCTCCTGCAGTTTCTTGTAGTCCTCCGTATCCTCCTTCGCCTTGATGCGGGCGGCGATCATCGAGTTGAACGCATCGCCCAGCATGCCGATCTCGTCGTCGGTGGTTACCTCCACGCGGGCGGTGTTGTCGCCGGCGGCGATGCGCTTGGCGGTGGCGGTGAGCGCCGTGAGCGAACCGGTGATACCAAGGGCCATCCGGCTGCTGACGAAGTACGAGGCGAAGGCCAGGACGACGGCCACACCGACGGTCCACCAGAGCAGTTGGGTCAGCGTGCTCAACGCCGCCTTCTGCGTGAGCCGGAACTCGTCGTAGTAGGCGCTGGCGCCCAGGACCCAATCCCAGGGCTCGTAGTAGGTCACGGCGGCGAACTTCTCGCGGGCGGTGGTCGCTCCGGCGTCGACCCAGAGGTAGTCCACGCGCTGCGAGCGGCCTTCCTTGGCGGACAATCCGGCGCGAATGATGTTCTGCACCATGAACTCGCCGTTCGCATCCTTCGTCTCCCAGATGTCCTCGCCGTCACGCTTGCCGTTCTGCGAAACGATGTAGCGTCCCCGCTGGCCGCCCTGGCTTCCCAGGGCAAAGACGTAGCCGGTCTCCCCCAACTTCGCCTTGAGGATGCTATCGCGCACCGCCTTCGTGGCCGCGGTCATGTTCTTGCCGAGGAACAGCATGCCAAGGACCCGCTGATGCGCAGGATCCCATATCGGGTGATACACCGTCTCGTGGTAGACGCCCACCACAGCGGCTCGCCCGCGAAAGATCTCGCCCGCAAGCACTCGGGCCACGACCGGGTTCGCGGTGCCGTCGCCATTCTTCGCCGGAATGCCGGTCCCGATCGCGCGTGCGCCCTCCGCCGTGACAATCGTCGTGGCGACGCGCACCATGTCGCCGGCGTCGTTCATGCGCTGGAACAAGGTGACCTCCGAGTCGGTAAGGTGCTTGAGGTCATCGACGATCGGGGTGGCGACCGCGACGTCGCTGTTCTGCCCGATCCATTGCCCGCCAACCGCGAACTTGGGCAGGTCCACTTTGACCTTCTGCTGGGTTCCGGCGAACTCCACGGTCCACGGAACGCTGTCCGATTGGAGGGACACGGCGCCCTGCCGCTGCAGGACCTCGTTGGCGATGGTCAGGTTGTGATCAAGTTGCCGGCCGGTCTGGGCCTGGGCCGCAGCGCAGGTGTCGCGGATGGTCTGGATGAGCCTATCGGCGCTGTCGAAAGCCTGGGCGTCGAGATAGCCGCCGAGGACGGGGGCCATCCGGTTCTTCTGCACGACGACGATCACCGTCAGGACGACGACGGTGAGCAGCACCATGCTAAAGCTGAGGAGGGTGATTTTCTGGCTGACCTTGAGAGTCTTCTTGCGAAGTCCGTCTCCTCCGGCTGAAGACGGGGAAGGCGAAGGCTGCTTTGTGTTTGTATTCATATGACATTGCGTAGGTAGCGGCGGATAGTGGAAGGGTGAAACCGGGGCCCCGGGCCGAGCTCCTGGCCGGCCGCGATGGGCGACGAAGAATGGACGGCGGGTTCGGCTGTTCAGGTCGGCACGGTGGCAAACCGGATCCGCTCGATGATGGCGCCGATCAGCGCGGGGCCATCGAGGACGGTGACCAACTGGTGTTTCGGATCGACGCACAGATGGGCCATCCACGGCCGCTGGAGCGACAGCGGATGGGGCAACAGGTCGGCCGGCGAGAGCGACACGACGCCGAGCATCCGGTCGAACGCGAGCGCGCAGAGGGCATCACGTTCCTGCAAGAGGGCGAGCGCGCTCGGTGCCGTGTCCGCGGATCCGATCGCCAGGAGCGAGTCCGGGCGTACCACCGGCACGATCTCGCCCCGCAGCTGGAACGAGCCGAGCAACTCGGGCGGGGCAAGCGGCACCGGCTCCAACTCGGGCAGCGGCAGCACCTCGCGAACGGAGGAAACCGGCAGGGAGAAACGCTGCCCGGCGCGCAGCGCGATCAGGTGCACCACCAGGCCCGGGGAGGAGTCCTTCATGGGAAGACGGCTCAGCCGATGTGCTTGCGGATGATGTCGACGAGGGCCTTGGTCTCGAACGGCTTCATCACGTAGTCGTTGGCGCCCTGGCGCAGCCCCCAGAAGCGGTCGGTCTCCTGGGTCTTGGAGGTGACAAGGACGATCGGCGTATTCGCAGTCTCCGGCTGTTTGCGCAGCTTCCGACAGACCTGGAAGCCGTCGACGTTCGGCATGACGACGTCCAACAGGATCAGCGCCGGCTTCTCGCTGGCCGCGAGACGAAGGGCATCGTCCCCGTTGGTGGCGACGATGGCGATGTGCCCGGCACCGGAGACTGCGGATTGGATGAGCGCCACCTGGGTGGCGGAATCGTCAGCGATCAGGACTTTTGACATTGTATTCATAGGGAAAATAGATCCAGACGGTGGATAGAAGGAGCGCAGCTCAGTCCGCGGTCACGGCGATCGCCATCGGCGGGGTCGTGGCGCGCAACATTCCCAGACGAAGCAGCCGGTAGGTGGCGGCGCAGGTGCAGAAGAGTTCCTGCCCGGCAGCGGCGGCGATGGCCTGCAAGGACCGTTGGCCGTCGACCAGCCCCAACACCGCGTTCTCCGCAGCCGAAAGCTCGAGCCGGGCACATTGCCCAGGCGGATCCGGCACGACAGAGTACACCGTCTCCACCGAGCCTGTGGCGCTCTCGATCTCCAGCCAGTCGTCCACCAGTCGGAGCACCGCGAGCACGAATTGGCGCATCTCGAGGCTGAAGGGGAACTGGCGCGCGACCTCCGGTAGAGTGCCGCAG
>JACCEE012717522.1_pt1 | contig 10228 bp, 10 predicted proteins | sample 7449931 | NCBI WGS metagenome assembly JACCEE01 (sample SAMN15323457, study PRJNA562643) | freshwater metagenome | isolation source: river surface water | place: USA:Blue River Watershed | collected 2017-08-19
AACATCGCCGACTACGGCGCGTTTGTGGAACTCGAACCCGGTATCGAAGGTCTGGTGCACGTGTCTGAAATGGACTGGACCAACAAGAACGTGGCTCCTTCCAAGATCGTCGCTTTGGGTGACGAAGTCGAAGTCATGGTCCTCGAGATCGACGAAGACAAGCGCCGCATCAGCCTGGGCATGAAGCAGTGCCGTGCCAACCCATGGCAAGAGTTTGCTCAGAACACCAAGCGCGGCGACCGCGTCAAGGGCCCGATCAAGTCGATCACCGACTTCGGCGTGTTCGTGGGTCTGGCTGCCGGGATCGACGGTCTGGTGCACCTGTCTGACCTGTCTTGGAACGAGTCCGGCGAAAACGCCGTGCGCGAATTCAAGAAAGGCCAAGAAGTCGAAGCCATCGTGTTGGCCGTCGACGTGGACCGTGAGCGCATCAGCTTGGGCATCAAGCAACTCGACTCCGATCCTTTCACCACCTTCACCTCGATCAACGACAAAGGCCAGACCGTCACCGGCAAGGTCAAGTCGGTCGATGCCAAAGGCGCTGAAATCGATCTGGGCGAAGACATCGTGGGCTACCTGCGCGTGTCCGAAATCTCGCGTGACCGCGTGGAAGACGCCAGCCACGTGCTGAAAGTCGGCGACGAAGTGACAGCCGTGGTGGTGAACGTGGATCGCAAGACCCGCAACATCCAGTTGTCGATCAAAGCCAAAGACCAAGCTGACCAGCAAGAAGCCATGGCTTCGCTGTCGCAACAGTCTTCGCGTGAAAACGCTGGCACCACCAGCCTGGGCGCTCTGCTGCGCGCCAAGTTGGACAACAACTGATCGTTGTCAGACACCCGCTGTCTGAAAGCCTGCTCCTGTCATGGGGGCAGGCTTTTTTCAGACCGGTGCCAACGCCATTCAACACACAAGTTTCGACATGACCCGCTCCGACCTGGTGGAAGAACTCGCCAACCGCTTTGCGCAACTGACCCACCGCGACGCCGAACTGGCCGTCAAGACGGTGCTCGACGCCATGAGCGATGCGCTGGTGCGCGGTCACCGCATTGAAATTCGCGGTTTTGGAAGTTTCTCCATCAACCGCCGCCCCCCACGGGTGGGCCGCAACCCACGCTCAGGCGAGAGCGTGCAGATCCCGGAAAAACGGGTCCCCCATTTCAAACCTGGCAAAGCCCTGCGCGAAGCCGTGGATGCAGGCACACCCGTCAGTGCCCGCTCGCAAGACTGAACTGCCCGTGATGCCGTTCAAGGGGCCTGAAGATGGTCACCGTTAGAATGGTCACAGCTTCCGAGGTCTTTCATGAAACGTCTGCTCCGGCTGCTTCAGTGGCTACTGAAAGCAGCAGTTTTTTTCACCCTGTTTGCTTTTGCGCTGAACAACCAGCAAGAAACGCGTGTCAATTTCTTTTTTGGCACTTTCTGGTCTGCACCGACAGTCTTGGTGGTGTTGTCTGCTTTCAGCCTGGGCGTGGTGGTGGGCGTGCTGGGCATGGTGCCCCGCTGGTGGCGTCATCGGCAAGCGGCCCGCCAAAAGCTGAACACTCTAACCGATGCCCCTGCCCCTACCGAGGTACCCCGTGGAACTTGACCTGACCTGGATTTTGCTGGGTCTGCCCTTGGCGTTTGCGCTGGGCTGGCTGGCGTCTCGCCTGGATTTGCGACAGCTGCGTATCGATAACCGTCAGGCACCTCGCGCCTATTTCAAGGGTCTCAATTACCTGCTCAACGAACAGCAAGACCAGGCCATTGATGCCTTCATTGAGGCGGTTCAGAACGACCCCGACACCTCCGAATTGCACTTTGCGCTCGGCAACCTGTTTCGACGCCGAGGTGAATACGACCGTGCCGTTCGGGTGCATGAACACCTGCTGTCCCGTGCCGACCTGAGCACCGCCGACCGTCAGCGTGCCCAGCACGGCTTGGCGCTCGATTTCCTCAAAGCCGGCCTGCTTGACCGCGCCGAAGAAGCATTGCGCAAGCTCGAAAAAACCCCGTATGAAGGCCAGGCCCGGTTAGCCCGCCTTGCAATTTATGAGCGCTCACGCGAATGGCCCGAAGCCACCCAGGTGGCACGTTTGCTTGAAAACTCGGGCGAAGCCAACTTCAGCATCCGCATGGCGCACTATGCCTGCGAACAAGCTCGGGAAGCCGTGGCCCAAGGCGACGCCGTCAAGGCCCTAGGGGTACTTGAAGCGGCTTTGCAGACCACCCCTGAGGCGGCGCGCCCACGCATCTTGCTGGGTCAATTGCGCTTGTCACAAGGGCAAGCCGCCCAAGCCTGTGAAGTGCTGGCCGTGCTGTTCGAACGCAGCGATCCTGCCGCCCCTTTGGCTGCCGCCAGCCTGGCCAACGCCGCCTTGGCGGCAGACCGGGTGGAACCCACCTTGGCCCTGCTGCAAGCGCACTACCTGCGCCAACCTGGCATTGATGTGCTGGAAGCCATCACCCGCCTCGAAGCCGTGAATGGAACAGCCTCTGCACCATCGCACCAGCGTTACCTGGATCACCTGCAACAACACCCCTCGCTGATGGCCGCCTCGCGCTGGCTGGCTGGCGACAGCACTCCCGATCATCCTTTGCCCGCACCGGTGCAAAAAGCCCTGGAACAAGCCACCCGCCCCTTGGCCCGCTACCGCTGTGCAGCCTGTGGTTTTGAGGCCAAAGAGCATTTCTGGCATTGCCCAGGTTGCCAAGCCTGGGACAGCTACCCTCCACGACGCGTCGAAGAACTCTGAGCCCTGCTGCTCTGCTGGCCGGATGTGAAGCGTTTGGACCGTCTGGGTCCAATCCCACTTGGCTGAACAGGTTGTACCCGCCACAATGGCTCAGTCTGTCAGCGCACTACCGCGCTACAGAAAAGGGAGCTAAAGATGTGCAAAAAAATCACCGTCTTGCTGGCTGCAATCGGGTTTGCAGGCTTGGTTTGCGCCCAAACAGAACTCAATCAAGCCACTGAAATCGAACTGGATGGGCTGAACGGCCTGGGCCCGGCGGTCACCCGCCAAATCCTGGCCGAACGAGACAAAGCCCCTTTCAAAGACTGGCCCGACGCGATGCGCCGCGTCAAAGGCATTGGCCCTCACAAAGCTGCCCGGCTGTCGCAGCAGGGCCTGCGCGTGCAAGGTGCGCCCTATCCAGACCCACAGCACCCAGCGTCCACATCGCCCGCATCCCGCTCACCGAAAAAACTGTCTGACTGAACCTGCAGCCACCGGCTTAAGCCAGCTGCCGTCTGGTCTAATACCAACCCGGCCCGTCCCTCAGAGGACGGGTTGTTCATTTGGGGCGTGAAGGAATACTGTGTTCAAAAATGTGATGGTTTACCGCATCGGCGAGGGCTTTGCCCCCACACTGGCCGAAGTGCAAGCGGCGCTCGAGCCCGCTCAGTTTGTGGAATGTGGCGCAAGCCAAGAAAAATCCGTCGGCTGGGTGCCGCCCCGGGGTGAAGCGCACGGCCCGCTGGTCGAATCGGTGTCGGGCCAATGGATGCTCAAGCTGATGATCGAGTCCAAGGCCGTGCCCGGCAATGTGGTGCGCCGCAAAGCCGAGGAGCGCATCGCCCAGATCGAAGAAGCCACCGGCCGCAAACCCGGCAAAAAAGAAAAACGCGACATCATGGACGATGTGCTGCTGACGCTGCTGCCGCAGGCGTTTTCGCGCCAGTCCACGGTGCTGGTCTGGATGGACATGGACAACCGCCGTCTGGTGCTCAATGCGGGCAGCCAAGGCAAGGCCGACGAGATCATGTCGGCCTTGATGAACGTGCTGTCCGGCTTGTCCGTAACGCTGATCCAGACCACCTTGGCCCCGCAAGCGGCCATGACCCAATGGCTGCTGGCCCCCACCGAAGACGAATGGCCCGCCGACCTGAGCATTGAGCGCGAATGTGTACTCAAGTCCACCGGTGAAGACGCCGCCAGCGTGCGCTTTACCCGCCACCACCTGGCCAATGACGATGTGCGCAAGCATGTGCTCGAAGGCAAACTGCCCACCCAACTGGCCCTGAGCTGGGACGGCAAAGTGGCTTTTGTGCTGACCGACACCCTGCAACTGAAAAAAGTGCAATTCCTCGATGGCGTGATGGACGAGTCGGGCACCGACAAATCCGAAGACCGCTTTGACGCCGACGTGGCCCTGTCCACCGGTTTGCTCGGGCCACTGATCGACAGCCTGATCGAGGCCCTGGGCGGCGAGATGGAACTGGGCGCAGCGGCGGCAGACACTGCCCTGCCGAACCCAACGCGCACGGTGGTGAATTCGACGGTCACAAGTGGCACAACGGTGCCCGACGACGACGACCCGCCGTTTTAATTGTCGGTAAACCCCAAGCGAATAGCCCCCCGCCATACCCACGCTGGCAGCTGGGCCTGTGGCTCAACCCGGGCGCGGCCAGCGCAGGTCTCATGCCCTGGGGCACCCTGGCCGCCAACCTGATTGGCGGTTATCTGGTGGGCGTGTGTGTGGGCGTGTTCCAGCAATTGCCCGATCTGGACCCAATCTGGCGACTGACACTGGTCACCGGATTTCTAGGCGCACTGACCACCTTATCCAGCTTCTCGGCCGAAGTGGTCGCCATGCTGCAACAAGGCCGCTACGCCTTTGCGGTAGGTACGGCCAGTTTGCACTTGTTTGGGTCATTGGCTCTCACGGTGTTGGGACTTAAAACCGTGGGTCTGCTCTGGGCACGATGATCGAGCGAGGGGCGCGTTTGCAGCGGTTGCCGACTCTCGCGATGGAATCCTGAACTTACGATATCAGCCACATAACTAGTGTTCAGGCTAGCTGCAGGCATTGGAATGCCCGACCGTTATCGACGATGCAACGGCTGCTCATAATAAAAAGGCCCCCGCAGCAATCCTGTGAACGCTCGTTACATCCAACCGATCGAGGAACAAAAAATTCCATCGCTGCTTTTAGTGATACCCATAAAATTTAGGTTTGGGAAGAATGGAGGGGGAGCGTGCTGGTCGAGCTACATACTGGGGACATCCCATCGGTCTTTGAACGATTCAGCGACTTGATTGGAGTCCACCACTGGAGGAAGCGCGTCGATCTTCTCAATGCCGAAATCAAGGGCAATCGGCTGTTAAAGGAGTATCTGATTCAAGAGAATGAGATCGCTTTCAGTCTTCAGGAATCGACAAAACTCACGAGGAAATTTGGTCAGTTTCCCGTGCATCAGATGGATTGCAGCCCACTGTACCCATGCATGGCTTTTGCCGCACAAATCCTGTCCATCGTAGAAGCATCAGGAAGTGCCCAAAAAGCCCAACTGGTTCGCCGTGTTCATGGTGCCTTGAAGAACCCGGACGATATGAGGGGACTGCGCCTGGAGCTGACGGCTGCAACCCACTTCCTTCGTCGAGGCCTAGGCGTTCAATGGCCAGAAATCAGTGGGGGCGGAACCATGGACTTGATGGTTCCAGGGCTGGGACCGCAAGGGCTTGAGATTGAGTGCAAATCAATCTCTGAAGACAAGGGGCGCAAGATTCACAGGCGTGAGGCCTTGGAGTTTTGTTCACTTATTGCTCCCCAGCTGAATAGTCTTGGAAAAGGATTGAAAGCGGGCGTTGCGGCTGTGCTCACTCTTGATGGGCGCATGCCAGGGAACTTCTCGGACCGAAAGAAGCTAGCCCAGTCGGTAATGCGCAATGTGCTCTCCGGCACCAGCCAGTGTCGGATGGAAGGCGCGAACTTGAGAATCCATGAGTTTGATCCCGCTCTTCTGGGGGGAGTCGGGGAGAATGGCCTCCCTACGATCTCAAGAAATCACATCGACTCAATCACCAGCACTACAAATCGACCGGCACTGATCGTTGGTCGCAAAAGCGGCGGGGCGATAGTTTTTGTGCTTCAAAGTGCACAGGATGACTCGCTGCTAACTTATGCCTTCGACACCCTGTCAAAGTCGGCCAGTAAACAGCTCTCCGGGGAACGAGCTGGGATGTTTCTGGTCGGCCTCGAAGGAATTGAGGCTGAGTCTTTGGTGGAGCTGGCTCAGCAGGATTCGACAGGAGATCAACCGCCTACAGCACTTCGTCTGCGAGTCAGTGATTTTTTGGCCAGCCAAGGTCGCGACCATGTTGTCGGGGTCGGCTTCATAAGCAAGGGGGCATTGCGTCCTGCCTCCAGTGGCGTGACCGATAGCGGTGGCTCTGCCTATGTCTTTCCGAAGCGAGAAAGCCCTTTTTGGCATTCAGACTTCTCGGGGTTGTTCTCCGAAATAGCATGACTGGCTATGTAGTTGTGCCAATGCTTTAGTTCGTCAACGGCAGTACGTTCGGCAAAAAACCACTCGTCCACAATCGGATAACCAGACCAGCGATCTAGCGTCCGGTCTCGGAGGTATGACGTCCATACGAGCCACCACCCGCCGAAAGTCCGGTAGTGATCACCATGATCCATTGAACCGCCGGGAACAGAGGACGAAGATCAGCCTGTTACAGCCACTCACCCCCCACCCCGCTGCATCGTCAAATCAAAGCGCTTCATGAAGCGCTGACGCGCATCGTCGTCCACACCCTCAAACACAAAAGAGACCGCCAAGCGCTGGAGGCGCAGCAGCGCAATCACGCGTGGCGGCAGGGTGTGCCATTGCAGTTGCAGGTGGCCTTCACCGATCTGCACTCGCACCTGACCGGTGCCCAGCACAAAGGCATGGTGGCCCAGTGCGCGGGGCAAGGCTGTCAACCATTCGGTTTCGGTGGTGCCCATGTCGCGCTCGAAGCGCTCGGGGTAGTAGGACTGCACGAAATCAATACCTGCGTGGGCAGACTTCAGCCGCCAGCCACGGGTGGCCAGATGGCCAGCACATCGCCTTCGACCAGGGTGGTCGTGTCCCGGTCTTCGGGTTTGATGTATTTGCCGTTGACCAGCACCAGATGCACCAGCTTCGGAGGAATACCAAAAGGCTCGATGATCTGGCTGATGCTGGCGTCCTGCGCCACATCCAGTGTGACCTGGTTGCTGCGCCGGGCTTCGGCGGGCAAATGGTCGGTCAGCGTGGCAAACAGTTTGAAGGTGATGTTCATGCGCAGATTGTCACTTCAACGGCGACGCGCATCGGCGGCGCCGCTCCACTGGCCCTGCCCTTGCGCGCATGCCAGATAAGCGTCCATGAGTTTGGTGGGGTCATGCAACAGACGGTCTTTCCACTCGCCCAGGCGCACCTGGCCTTCAACCAAGCCGCGCATCACGCCCACATGCTCGGTCCAGCCCACGCTGTTGCAGCCGACCATCACATCTTCCTTGAACTGCAAGCTCAAGTGGCGGCCAGCGGCTTTGTCGGTCAACACGGCAGACTGCCCGCCCGCCACGCCTTCCCAGTTGCCAAAGCTGGTCGAGATCAAACCCAGCGTGTCCAGCACGTTGATCTGAGTCACGCCCTTGAGTTCGGTGGTTTGCCCCACCATGTTGAGCGCGGCCACACGGGCCTGCTCGGCCGCGTTGGGCTGGATGGCGCTCACGATGGTCTTGCCGCTGACCTGGTCAAACGCTTCGGCACAATCGCCCGCCGCGTAAACGCCGGGCACATTGGTTTGCATGCAGGCATCGGTCAGCACGCCTTGCAGGCAAGTGATGCCGCTGTTCTTCAGGTAGCCGATGGCAGGGCGCACACCGGTGGCACTGATGACCAGATCGGCCTCAACGGTCTGGCCATTGGACAGGCGCACCCGCAAGGGGCCCGATGCATCGTCCGAGGCCAGGCCGATGGCCGATGCCAGTTTGCCCAGCAGGCCTTTTTCTGAGCCCGATTCGATGGCTTCGACCCGGGTGCCGGTGAACACCTGCACGCCCTTGGCCTCGCACCAGTCGCGGATCATGCCTCCCGCCACGGGCCCCATCATGCGGGGCACCATGCGGTCACCCATCTCGACCACGCTGAGCTTGACGCCTCGCGAAGCCAGCGCTTCCATGATGATGCAACCGATGAAACCCGCGCCCATTTGCAGTACGCGTGCGCCGGGTTGGGCCAGAGCTGCAATGGCGCGGGCATCGGCGAGCGTCCAGCAAGGGTGCACGCCCGGTGAATCGATGCCGGGGATCGGTGGTCGCACGGGGTGTGAGCCCGTGGCGATCAAGAGCTTGTCGAAGCCCAGCGATGTGCCGTTGTCCAACAACACGGTCTTGGCCTTCGCATCCACTTTCGTCACTTTGGCCTTGACCTGCGTGATGCGCAGGTCGTCAAAGTGCGAGGGCGTTTTGCGCAGGTAAGTACCACGCTCGTCGATGTTGCCAATCAGCAGATAGGGAATGGCCATGCGCGAATACGGCGCATCGGGCTCGTCACCCACCAGGGTGATGGTGTCGGCAGGGGCATGTTTGCGGAGGGTCTCGGCGGCGATGACGCCGGCAGGGCCTGCGCCCAGGATGACGTGATGGGTCATGAATCAGATTCCAGAAACAGGCAGCGGCCCTGAGGCCGCCTGGATTCCTGTAGAAGCGCACCCCTGCGGTGAAAGCTTCACGAGCAAAGGCTCGCTCCTACAGGGGCATGGTCACAGACCCAGACGCTCGCGGGTGGCCGTGGTGGGCCGACCTTCGCCATCCCAGCCACGGGCGTCGTAGTACTTGGGGAGCATCTCATCGAGCTTGCTGACCATGCCTTTGCCCGGGCCGGTTTTGGCGGCTTCGGTCATCAGGCGCTTGGGCAGGTTGTCGTCGGCCTTGGTGAAGCCAGCCGCATTGTTGAACTCGCGCTCCATGTTCCAGATGCGCTCGCCAATGTGGGCCAGATGCTCCATGGTGAACTCTTCGCCGCACGCGGCTTGCACTTGCGGGGCCACGTCGGCCAGGGTCCAGGCAAAGCTGGTAAAGATGCAGATACCGGCCGAGTCAAACGCTGCCGTAGCATCCTGGAAGGCCTTGACCAACTCGGGCTTGCCTTCGTGCTCGGTCGGCTCGGTCTTGACCGGGATGCCCAGCACTTCAGACGCAATGGTGTAACCGCGCAGGTGGCAGGCACCGCGGTTGGAGGTGGCATAGGCCAGGCCAATGCCCTGGATCACGCGACCGTCATAGGCCGGGAATTCCTGGCCCTTGACGCTCATGGACAGGTCGGGATGGCCATACTTGGCGGTCAGGCGCTTGGAGCCCAGACCGATCTCCTTGCCAAAGCCGATGCCCTTGGCGGTCATGTCGGCCAGTTCGCACAAAGCCTGCGCCGAGCCAAATGGGGCTTCGATGCCGATTTGCTCCTTGGTCAGCACGCCCATTTCATACAGCTCCATCACCGCACCGATGGTGGCGCCGAAACTGATCGGATCGAAGCCCTCTTCGTTGCAAATCATGTTGGCGTATTGCAGTGCTTCAAGATCTTTGACGCCGTTGGCAGCGCCCAAAGCCCAAGCCGCTTCATATTCGAGGCCACCGGATGCCCCCCAATACTCGGGTTTGTTCTTGACCGAGAAGTGGCCTTCGTCCATCTTGCTGATGCGACCGCAGGCGATGGTGCAACCAAAGCAGGCCTGGTTGGTCACCAGGTGCTTTTTGCCGTCGGTCTCGCGAGGCGTGACCATGGCTTCGGCCGAGATGTCTTTGGCGCTCTCAAACTGCACATCGCGGTGGTTGCGGGTGGGCAAAGCCCCCACTTCGTTGATCACGTTCATCAGCACCTGGGTGCCATAAGCGGGCAAGCCCTGGCCGGTGACGGCGTTGTCGGCCAGCACCTTTTTGGCGGCCTTGGCAGCCGCCATGAAGGCCTTGGGGTTTTGCACGTTGCCCACGCCCTTGGTGCCGCGCACCGCAATGGCCTTGAGGTTCTTGCTGCCCATCACGGTGCCCACGCCCGAGCGGCCTGCCGCACGGTGCAGGTCGTTGACCACGGCGGCATAGAGCACGCCGTTTTCGCCGGCCTTGCCGATGCTTGACACGCGCAGCAGCGGGTCTTGCAGGCTGGACTTGAGGATTTCCTCGGTCTTCCAGACGCTTTGGCCCCACAGGTGGCCCGCATCGCGCAGCTCGGCCACGTCGTCGTTGATGTAGAGGTACACCGGCTTGGCCGATGCGCCTTCAAAAATGATCATGTCCCAACCGGCCATTTTCAGCTCGGCGCCCCAATAGCCGCCCGAGTTGGAGCAAGCAATCGCGCCAGTGAGTGGGCTCTTGGTGATGACGGTGTAGCGGCCGCCGGTGGAGGCCATGGTGCCGGTCAGCGGACCGGTGGCCCAGATGATTTTGTTGTCTGCCGACAGCGGATCGACTTTGGGGTCCACCTCACTGATCA
>JACCEE011562423.1_pt1 | contig 10225 bp, 8 predicted proteins | sample 7449931 | NCBI WGS metagenome assembly JACCEE01 (sample SAMN15323457, study PRJNA562643) | freshwater metagenome | isolation source: river surface water | place: USA:Blue River Watershed | collected 2017-08-19
ATGGGAGACCGTGTTTGTTGTATGGGCGTTTCGCTCTTCGTCCCTTCCGCCCCAGAAAACTACTGTTGCGCTTGCAACCGGCGGGACTGACGGGACCCCTTTATGCGCTCGAGTGCGGTGCGAAAATTAGTTTTCTTCACCTCTTCTCCTAGAACCTCCGACAGCAGCCCCCATAGTTTGGGTCCAGCGGTGCGCTGCAGGTAATTGGCGGCGTAATCAGAATTTTCTGCCATTTCTGGATAGGTCTGATTTTGCCAAGACCCGCGCAGGATAATCATTTCCACGTCGGTTAGGTGTCTTCCCTTATTGGCAAAAACCGCTGCATCAGCCACTTCGATCGCCTCTTCAAAACTGAAATTTGCCTCTTCCATATCGTATCGCGTGAAATTTTCCCGCCTTCTCTACGGCTACTTCCTGGTATCCATTTTACGACTCATGCCCAAACTAGATGAAATTTAAACGTTATAGTTTCCACCTCACCTTGTGGCCAACAAGACTGTAATTTTTATGGGACTTAGTTTTTCCTCCCTAAGTTTTTTTTGTTTTTGTATATAAATTACATTATTTTCTCCCATAAATTTTATCTCACTTATTTTATATATATTAAATATAAATTGGACGAATCCGGATCTGGCGTCAGCTAACAAGGAGGGATGGGAACAGGTTTGTCGTTGGGCTGGAGCCTATCCCCTCCTGGGGGTGGGGGGAGAGTTATCGGTAGGGGCACGGCGTCATCAACCAGAACGCATAAAACGAAGGGAATCGATACTGTGCCGTGCCCCATCTCAACCCAAAAGGAGACTGGGTGATGAGAGAGAAGAAAAAAAATACGTAAAAATAAGACTTTTTGTCCTGAAGGGCGAGAAATAGGCTGTAAGTAGCAAAAAGTAAGGCACCGGATGGCTGGTGATGGTGGTGTATAGCTTGAGAGTCCGACTCACCCTCGAAGTGGTGAATTTCTCAGGGAGCCAAAACAAACGGTCAATATGTAAGGAGATACATTGGGATTATGAAGCTATCCTACCCTGGAAGCGGCACAAATCGCTCGCGTCGCGCTTTTCTCACTTTACTTCGGAAAACAAACGCACCACTGACCGCCGACGCGGGCGATCGCATAACGGCGGGACGCCCGCATCGTTCCCAAACCGCTTCAGTGCTAAAGTCGCTGCGGTGGAGTGAAGAACCACCGAGAATTTTGTTTGAGCCATCAACATCACCTCCAGATTCCCAGTTGGGGTTTTTGGTGCAGGTTTTGCAGGCTACTTGGGAAAGTTGCGGCTCATTGCGGTTGGTTTACCCGCTCTTGGTGGAGCAGATCGATGGCCTGGATTCTCACTTGATCTATGTGCTAAAAAGCTGGACTAAGCTCACATTGTGTAAAATGCCTGCTCTGGAACGGGCGAAAGTGGCTGGGGCGCTAGTGGATTTTGCCGGGATATTACGCGCTCTGCCCGATGGGGACCAAGAAATGAATTTAGAGATTGCCATTACTTGTGGGGAAATGGCGCTGCTGCTGTATGTGCAGGAAGCATTTCCCTGGGAGTGGGGGACGGTGCATAATAATTTGGCTATAGCATACAGCGATCGAGCTTTTGGCGATGGGGTGGAAAATACCTGCACTGCTTACGCCCACTACTACCAAGCCAAACACATTTTCACCCAGCAAGGTTTTCCCCAAAAATGGATTGCTATCCTTTCCCCCCGATCGCGGCGTTGGCGCTTTCTTCGAGACAGAGTTTCCGGACACCCGATCGTCAGGTAACGAGCCCCGCCGCCATTGCCACTACCCCTAAATCCCAAAAAAACCTCCCCTCAGTCCGCTTCGGGGGAGGTTTTTTCATCATCCCGAACCATCAAGGAGGAGGAGAATCGGCTTGCTTTGTGCCAATCCAAGATACGATAATGGTCAAGTTTGTTTCAGGTCGCTTTTCCAACCATGCCCATCAAGCAATATTTATCCCGTCTATTAGCCTTCGTCTTAGTAGTTGCCATCGGCTTAGCGGGTTGTTCCTCTGGCGGCACTCTCAGCGGCAACTATCGCCAAGACACCCTCTCCTTGGTTAACAGCTTGAGAACCGCCATCGAATTCCCAGAAGGTGCCCCCGAAAAAGCCACAGCCCAGGCTGAGGCGCGCCAGGTGATTAATGAATATTCTGCTCGCTATGCCCGCGATCCTGCCCTGGCTAAACTACCCTCCTTCACTACCATGCGCACAGCGTTGAGCGGTCTGGCCGGTCATTACAATTATTACCCCAACCGTCCCGTACCCACCAAACTGAAAAAACGTCTGGAAGAAGAATTTAAACAAGTAGAAGCGGCTCTGCAACGAGGCGCCTAGACATCTTGTCCTTTGTCACTTGTCACTTGTCCCTTGTCACTTGTCCCTTGTATGAATAATCAAAGTCCAAAGGACAAAGGACAAAGGACAAAGGACAAAGAACAAATGACCAATGACTTCTGAAAATAGCCAGCGTGATTGAATAGAATAAAAAATACAAGCAATTTCAGTTTTGTAGCTTCTGGTTTTACATCCCTCACATCTAATTTGATTATGAGACTTGGGCAACACCTAAAATCGGCCACCAACCGGAACACTCAAAGTGTCTTCAGCAACCAAACTCCCCCGTGGCGTCGTTTATCGGGAATGGCGATGCTGACGCGACGCTTGGCAGCGTGCGCCGCAATAGCCGCAGCCACACTCAGTCCTTTGATGGCAAGTTTGCCCGCGATCGGCACAGGAGCTGCCACCTGCCTAGTACCGGAAGCAGCTAGGGCGGAAAAAAACCAACTGCGAGAAGCGGCGATCAAAGGCGACGCCGCCGCACAGCAGCGTTACCAACAGCTAGTAACCTCGGAAGCCAAACGGTTGCAGGAGTGCCGCCGTAAAAATTGGCCCCAAACCCAAGCCATTTGGCTGCGCTTGTATCCCTGCGATGCCCAACCAGGCAAATTAGAAGAGGTTCTCGACCACATCGTTGACAAAGGCTACAACGAAGTTTATGTAGAAGTATTTTACGATGGTCAGGTTTTGCTCCCAGCGGCAAGCAATCCTACCGCGTTCCCTTCCGTATTGCGTAACCCCGGACAAGAAAATATCGACTTATTAGCAGAGGTGCTGCCAAAAGGTCGTCAGCGGGGGCTGAAAATGTACGCCTGGATGTTTACGATGAACTTTGGCTATAACTACTCCCAAAAAGCCGATCGCTCTGTTGCCCTCGCCCGCAATAGCCAAGGCCAAACTACTCTCACTGTCACCGCCGAAAGCGGCGTCCATGACACTGGCGGCAGTTCGTCTCATACTTTCATTGACCCCTACAGTCCGATCGCCCGCCGAGATTACGCCGCTATACTCAATGCCATCCTCCAACGTAAACCCGATGGCGTCCTGTTTGACTATGTGCGCTATCATCGCGGTATCGGTCCGGCCTCTGTGGTGGGCGATGTCAAAGATTTATGGATTTACGGTGAAGCCTCCAAGCAAACCCTCTACCAACGCGGGATCAATGAAAAAGGCCGAGAACTGATTCGCCGGTTTGTCAATACTGGCTTCATTACGGCTCAAGACATCGAAGCTGTGGATAAACTTTATCCTAATGAAGGGGAGCCCCTCTGGCAAGGACGCCGCCCCAGTCCTACCCCAGTCGCCACCAGCGCCTCTCAACGCCAACCCCAGCTCCAGTGGGACCTTTGGTATCTCAGTGTCGCCCACGCCGTCCAAGGGGTCCTGGATTTCGTCAGCCTCGCCAGCGATCGGGTGCAAAAAGAAGGTATCCCATCGGGAGCGGTATTTTTCCCTGGTGGCAACCGCCCGGTGGGTCAGTGGGGTTATGATTCTCGCTTACAGGCTTGGGACCGATTCGGTGAAGATATGGAGTGGCATCCCATGTCTTATGCCAACTGCGGCAACCCCCGCTGCATCATGGAAGAAGTGCAGCGCGTCATCGATATGGCCGCCCCAGAAACCAAAATCGTCCCGGCTCTGGCTGGGTATTGGGGCAGCTCTACGGCAGAACGCCCCTCCCTAGAATCGCAAATGGAAGCCCTCCGGCAGTTTGCTCCCCGGATCAACGCGGTCAGTCATTTTGCTTATTCTTGGCAAGAGCCAGAGTCTGACAAACAACGTCGATTCTGTCAACCCCGGTAATCGGTTTATCCCTAGTACATAGGGATTTAATCGCACCAAAATAGCACGTTGAGTCTAAAATGATGGGTATTAGTTCTCGGTTCCAGGCGATGCTGGTTGTAATTAAGGAATCGCCTGGAGCCACCAAAATTTTAGTCTTGACGTGCGATTAATTTTTGATTAAGTTTGATAAATTTTTTCCGAAAAAATTATGCAGGTGGCAGGGCGATCGCTCCGCCTGCTAAAATTGTTCTCAGGGTCATCCCCATCCATCCCAGATAGCTATTTCCATAAGCATCTTTGCTATCCCTTTCTTGGTGCAGGTTGGTGCCCATAAGTAAATCCACATAATTAAACCTGAAATAAAATCAGGTGCTGTCGGGTGGGCAGTGCCTCACCACATCCGTCTCTTCATCACCAGTAGCAGTAGTGGGATAAGCCCACCCTACAATAAGAGCGTTTTTTTAGGTTGACCTACTTATGAGGATTTTTTAGGGTTTTTTATGATGGTTGATCGAGCCAAAAAATCTGCCCTAAAAATTTTCACTGATCCGAAAATTTATGGATTTAAATATCCGAGCATCAGGAATTATATATCCAGCACTTTTTCACATCATCTTGGACTGCTCGTCAGCCCCTCTCCCTTTATGGTCGCACCGCGCCGTATGGGGTTGGCGGTGAGGCTATGTACCAGCTAAGTAGGTCAACCGAAAGAAAGGTAAGATAGAGCCGGAGGAGGGTGGTAGGGGTGAGAAAGCGAATCACCCGGACAAACCCAATCACCCGGACAAACCGAATCACCACCAGAAACCTTCTAAAGGAGATATCTCTTGTTCAGGCAGAGATTCATCGCCTAAGGTTTCTTCTCCAAGATAGGGTACTGCTGAATCTACGAATTACCTGATTTTATTTGGGGTTTAATTATGCAGATTTACTGAGACGGGCAGACCGCTGTAATCTAAATTGAGAGAATTTTTTGAGCAATCTCTTGCTTGTCTCGACTCCATACCCCAGATCCATACCCCAACCAACTGTCTCTCATGGTTGTGTCCCTAGCATAGCAACGCCGATCCGCCTGACTGCACCTATCTAAAAGGAGAACACTTATGTTTCGCAATGGCAGTTTACAGAGCCAACTCATTGGCGCTTTTTTATTGATGGGAGCGCTCGTCCTCGTGGTTGCCTTAATCGGTTGGTTAGGCAATTCCCGAATGAACCAGCAAGTGACAACATTAAGCAACAATACCCTGCCCAGCATTATAGGGTTATGGCAAATTAACGAAGGACAGACCCAAATTGAATCCGGGGAAAGATGGCTATTAAATCCCATGTTAAGCCCTCACTGCCGCACAGCAAGCCATTGCCGTCACCCAAGTCAACTACCGCCATGAACAGCATCAACACTGGCGCCCAGCAAACCGCCGCCCAGCCACACCAAAATCGGCATCAGCAAACTGAACGAAGCCGCCCAGGATCTGCAACTATTGGGGGGTAGCTGATGCTTTGGGACGGTGAACCCAGCACCAGCAGTATTTCCAGACCACACCCACCCAAAAATCATCAGCCTTGTCCATCTGGTGTTTTGATTTGGGAAAATCTAGTTACATCCCAGTTCCCAAACGAAAAATATATGACCGTTCAAGAACTCCTGGAAGGTTATGCCGGAGGTCAGCGGGATTTTAGCAATATCACCCTCAGAGGCGCTGTCCTTAGTGGGGTCAACCTTAATGGCGCCATTCTCACCGGTGCCGATCTCACTGGCGCGGACCTCAGAAGTGCTGACCTCAGCAGTGCGGAAATGAAAGGGGCTAACCTCACAGGCGCTGACCTATATGATGCCGACCTTTACGATACCAGACTCAGTGGGGCTAACCTCACTGGCGCTAATCTCACTGGCGCTAACTTGAGCAGTGCCCATTTCCAGAAAGCGATTTTAAATCGCGCTGACCTCAAAGATGCCAAGCTGTTTGGCGCCTATCTCAGTTATGCTGACTTGAGCTATGCCAACCTCAGCGGCGCTGACCTGTTTCGGGCTTACCTGTTTCGCGCTGACCTTTACAGCGCTGACCTCAGCCGCGCTCACCTCATTGGTGCTGACCTTAGCCGCGCTCACCTGAGTCATTGTAATTTAAGTGGCTGTTGCCTCAAAGATGCCAAACTAGAAATGGCCTCCCTGGTCAGCGCTGACCTCAAAGGTGCTGACTTGAGCAGTGCGAAACTGGCGGAAGCTCGCCTTTATGATGCTGACCTTACCAGCGCTAACTTGGAAAAGGCGGATTTGAGAAATGCCCAACTGTTTGCGGCGAAACTGATTGAGGCTAATTTAGGGTTCGCTTGTCTTCGTGGCGCCAAATTGAGTGAGGCCAATCTGCGACGGGCTAATTTGGAAGGAACCGACCTTTATGGCACGAATATGAGTAGGGCAAACTTAAGTTTTACCAATTTAAGCGATGCTTGTTTTGGCGGGGTGAATTGGAGTGAGGCGAATCTCAGCCATGCGAATCTCAGCGGTGCCAAGGTGCTTGAAGAGAATCCTAGCACCATTGACCAGAGCGAAACTACGCTGACAAGTTTTTTGCCGCCAAAAGCATTAGTCCCCAGCCCCAGCGGCAAGCAGGCATCTTTGGTAACACCCAATTCTATTTCTCTGAAAAATAAAGGCGCTGTGGTGTTGGGGCGCCACCCCAGTGCCAACATCCGATTCAATTCCCAGATGGTTTCCCGTCGCCATGCCACGATCGAAACCGATCCCCAAGGCCGCTATGTCCTCCAAGACCAAAACAGCACTAATGGCGTCTTCGTCAACCGCATGCGCGTCAAAGGTGAGGTCATCCTCGCCGATGGGGCAACAATTCAAATCGGACCGTTTACCTTTCTGCTCAAAGGAGACGAATTACAGTTAGTGTTGAAATCGGCAGAAAATACCACCAGTGCTGAAGCCGCCGAAACCGCGATCGAGGCAATGCCTGCCGATTTGCTCGTCGCCAATCTCAGCGGCGCCAACCTCTATGGCGCCAACCTCAAAGGCGTGCCATTGGTGAAAATCAACTGTTCCGGTGCCATCATGCCTGATGGCAGCGTTAAACCCTAAAAACCGGGTTTCTCTATTTTGAGGAGCATCTGTAGCTGCTGGGGAGGAAATCCAAATCAGAAATCCCGTTTTTCTCCTGTCCTGGTGCCATCAGGCCAATTATCGTTTAAAAAAGCGAAAATTTAGTTACATAACTCGGTTTATAACCAAAAATCATATGGGTGCTAGCGAAATTCTCAAAGCCTATGGCGAAGGACAAAGAGATTTCTGCGGCGTTGACCTCAGCGGCGCCAACCTCAGCGGTGCCAACCTCAGCGGCGCCGACTTCAGCGGTGCCAACCTCAGCGCTGCTAACTTCAGCAGCGCTGACCTCAGCAGCGCCGAATTTAGAGCCGCCAATCTCCGAGGTGCCAACCTGCAAAATGCCGACTTGTACGATGCCCGACTGACCCGCGCTCACCTGGAGGGTGCTAATCTCAAAGGCGCCAATCTCAGCAGTGCCAATTTACAAAAATGCCATTTTAATTTGGCAGATTTACGGGATACGAAATTGTTCGGTGCCCATCTGAGTTACGCTGACCTCAGTTATGCCAATCTCAGTCGCGCTGACCTATTTCGCGCCGATCTATTTCACGCCAATCTCATGGGTGCTGACCTCAGTAATGCTCACCTAATTGGTGCTGACGCCACCCGCGCTAATCTCACTAATGCCATTTTGCGTCAATCTCACTTAAAAGAAGCAAAATTAGAGTTAGCTTTTCTCAATGGTGCTGACCTCTCCCACGCAGATATCAGCAGTGCCATCCTCAATGAAGCTCAGTTTTATGAAGCTGACCTTAGCGGTGCCAATTTGGAAAAAGCCGACCTCAGAAATGCTCATATGTTTGCAGCCAAACTCGTGGAGGCGAATTTGGAAAATGCCGACCTGCGCAATGCCAAACTTTGTGAGGCCAATCTCACTAAAGCGAATTTGGAAGGCAGCGACCTTTACGCTACAAACATGACTAGAGCTAACCTTCATCGCGCTAACTTAAGTAGAGTTCACTTTAGTTTTGCCAATTGGAGTGAGGCCAATCTCACTAAAGCGAATTTGAGCGGCGCTAAAGTCAGCGAAGGTAATCCGGAAAGCATGAACCTTCTTAGTGACATTGCTCTGGTGGGAGAAGTGCGCAGAGGTAGCCCCCCCGCCGCGCCTCCGGTTCCCCCCTCTTCCCACCCCCACCATTCCATTTCTCTGAAAAACAAAGGACCGGTTTTGCTGGGGCGCGACCCCCACGCTACCCTCCGCTTCTCTTCCCCCCTGGTTTCCCGCCGTCATGCCACCATCAACACTGATGATGATGGACGTTACGTCCTCCAAGACCACAACAGCACTAATGGCGTCTTCGTCAACCGCATGCGAGTCAGAGGTTCTACGGTTTTGCCCGATGGTGCCACAATTCAGATGGGCCCATTTACTTTCCTCCTCATCGGGGATGAGTTGCAGCTCCCCCTCGCCCGTCCTAGTGGTCATCATCCCCAATCTGTGGCACCCTTGACGATCGCCAATTTCAGCGGCGCCAACCTCTACGGCGCCAACCTTACCGGCGTTCATATGGACAAAATCAACTGTTCCGGCGCCATTATGCCTGATGGCACCATTCATATGTAGTCATTTGTCATTTGTCCTTGGTCATTTGTTTAGTTATAACAGTGAAAGTTTAACCCTATATTTATATCTGTAACCACTTACAAGTGACAAGGAACAAGTGACAAATGACAAAGTATAGCAGCAGCCAAAACAGTTAGGACAAAAATAATTTTGGGGGAAGGGCTTCCCATGTGGGTGAGCAACACAGAAACCGGGTTTCTTCAATCAATCTTGGCTGTTTACCACAGATTTAGGTGAGAAACCTGGTTTCTTTAGTTCTACTGACAGAGATTTGGGTGAGAAAACCGGTTTCTTTACTGCCTACTTCCGATGTGGATGAGCAACCCGGTTTCTATCATTCCTACTCTATTGGTTCAATTCCAGCGGCACGCAGTTGGGCGGCTAGGCGATCGGCGCGTTGGCTTTCGGCTTCGGCGCGAAGGCGTTCTTCCGCAGCGCGTTGGCTTTCGGCTTCGGCGCGAAGGCGTTCTTCCTCAGCGCGTTGGCTTTCGGCTTCGGCGCGAAGGCGTTCTTCCTCAGCGCGTTGGCTTTCGACTTCAACCCGTTGGCGTTCTTGGGCCACAAGTTCTGCACCCCACAACAGCAAATTCCCTTGTTCATCCCACCAGCGCAGCCAGTAACTGTGCCGATTTTCACGAGTTCCTTGCCAAACTCCTAAAAATAGCTGCATTTCTGGTATCCAAAACCGTCCTTGTTCGCTAGAAGGCTGGAGCTGATACTTTTTGCTATCTCCGAGCCGGTATAATTCTAATCTCCCTGACTCCGGGTCAAAAATGCCGTAATTCGGCACTTGTAAAATCTGTTCATAGAAGAAGAATTTACCCGGAGGATAGGTTTCTTTGACTGAATATTCTCCCCCTTCGGTATCGGAGAGAAACTCTAGCACTAGGGTGGGAATTTCTCCTTGGAGTCGGGGGGTATAACTGCGCACTACCTCAGTCCGAGCGACGGTAATCTGGGGGATGTATGCCCAATCGGGAGCCTTCACGGCTATCTTGCCATTGATGGTGGCACAAATGCCGTAGTTGGTGGGGGTGAGGGCATTGTCTGGTAGTTGGCCTGCCAGCTGCAAACTTTCGGTTAAAGCAGCGGCGAGAGCGGGTTGATTGATATTATCCACTGGGTCATCGGGTAAGACAAAATCATCTGGCAATTTTTCCCAGGCGATCGTGTAATTAGAATTGGTGGCTAACATTATTCGCACAGGGTGAGAGAATCTGGCTAATTATATCATATTATATAGCAGTAGCCAAAGAGATTAGGACATTGAATGAGTGCGGGCGGACTCTACGTCTAGACAGCAGCGGCTGAGACAGACGCACTCCTTGCTGGCGCTGCACACTGATTGTCATAACTAAACTGGCTACTGCTATACAAATCACAAATAACCAACTACCAAGGACTGCCAATCATCATAAAA
>JACCEE011692837.1_pt1 | contig 10225 bp, 8 predicted proteins | sample 7449931 | NCBI WGS metagenome assembly JACCEE01 (sample SAMN15323457, study PRJNA562643) | freshwater metagenome | isolation source: river surface water | place: USA:Blue River Watershed | collected 2017-08-19
ATTTTGTTACCGTATAAAGCTGCAACTACATGAATACTCAATAAGTTAATGTTTATGTGGGTGCAAATAAGCATAAATTAAAGTAGGTTAGCCTAGGCTAACCCAACGAAAATAAAGCAGTTCAGTTGGGTTGCCAGCCCAACCTACGAGGCTAATTGATATATGTATAAGTATTTACGTCGAACTCAGGTTAATTAATTCAAAAAGCTTTATCAAGCGTAGGGTGGAATAGGCGCAAGCCGTATTCCACCGCAGTAATACAGTTACCGATTCAACTGCGTAACTCCTAAGATTTTGAGAGAGATTTATTTTAGCTTAAATTTTATAAAATAAAACAATAGGTTAATTAAAAATTATTCTGTTTAAATACAGCGTTTAAAAAATAACTTAAAAATATAATAGCTTGTTTATTCAGCAAGTGATGTAACTTAATGCTTTTCTTGATATTTTTTAATAATAATTATGTCATTGCCAAACTGAGAAGTTGGGGATGTAGTCGATAACAGTGCTTTTGAAACAGGGGGATTTAAAAATCTCAATAGTTTGCACGATCTTAAATCCCCCGCCGCCCTCGCGTGGGGCGCGGCTTGCTTATTCCAAATCTTCCAACAAGCTTGTTAATTCGGCAAAAATTTCTGATTTCGGATCAACTTTGCCTTTAATATATTGTAATAACATCACCACTTCGACTTCTTCATCTAGCTCTAAATAGCATTCAAACACGTTTTTCACCACATAGGCTAGACGGTCGTCTAAAGCAGGCTCATCGATAATTTGTTTAATCCGCGCCAATAAGTCCACATCTTCGGTCAGAATATACCCCAAAGCAAATGCGGTGACTAACACGCCGGGATCCGTGTCAGCATAAAGCATAGGCAATTTTTCGATCATGTCTTCGCCGACTAAATCATAATAAACATTCGCCGCATACATCCGAATTAAGGGTTTTGGACTCTGTAAACATTGTTCAATATCCGCAGTGTGCTCCACTAACATAAAATCCCCAATCAACTCGATGGCTTCAATTTGAATTAATTCTGAAGGCGAATTTAAGTATTCGCTCAATTTTGGAGTGATATTTGGCAAGTCGACCGTGTCCGCCGTGCTGAGCATGTCGACAATTTCCATTTCTTCTTCAATATCCATGACCCTATCCTGTGTAATTAAAATGCGGGGTTATCTTCGTGAACGCACAGTATATAGGAATGCAGGGATTAGGTAACAGCTTGATTAGCTCAGTGTGAATTCAGGATTATGGAAATTGAGGCGTTTGTTGCTAAAAATTCATGCGCTCTCAATTATTTATTTAGATAACAGAGGAGATAACTCTCAGCATTGCCCTTTAGAAAAACATTTAGCCACAGTATTGCTTTAAATCCCAACGAGGCACTGCTAAGATGCCACATCTTTAAAAAATGCCCACGGTTTATTAAAAAATTTAACTGCGCCCCCAACCCCCTAAAGGGGGCTAAAGATTAAAACCAGCCCCTAAATCCCCTAAAGGGGACTTTAAACTGCTTTAATTTTTGTGTTTAGCCCCCTTTAGGGGGTTGGGGGGCGCAGTTAAGATTCAAATCTTCCGCATTCCACTACCTTGCACACAGGCTACAGCCTGTTAAGGCTTGATTGATGACACACCCTAAACAATTATTTTTATTAATTTTTTAAGTCATCTTTAGGGGATTTAGGGGCGCAGTTAAATTTAATACCCACTTATCAAAAATATAGGAATATTTGCATGGATCACACAATTGACGAATTAAACACGCTTTCGGATTTCGTGCGTTGGGGCGCGAGTCGGTTCAATGAAGCTAAATTATTTTTTGGACACGGCACGGACAATGCCTTAGATGAATCTGTGGTATTGGTGTTACACGCGCTGCACTTGCCTTACAACTTTCCACAAAGTTTATGGAACACGCAATTAACCTATGCTGAAAAACGTGTTGTTTTTAATTTATTACAACGCCGCATTCAAGAACGGATGCCCACACCTTACTTAACCCAAGAAGCATGGTTTGCAAATCTACAATTTTTTGTCGACCCTCGGGTATTAATTCCGCGTTCTCCCTTAGGTGAATTGATTCAACATCATTTTGCCCCGTGGATTATCACTGAGAAAACCACGCGCGTGCTGGATTTGTGCACAGGCAGTGGCTGCATTGCGATTGCGACAGCTTTAGTTTTGCCTGAAGCGGAAGTGGATGCGGTGGATATTTCTTTAGACGCGCTCGCGGTGGCACAGCAAAATGTGGAAAATTATGGTTTAGAGCATCGCCTGCACTTGGTGCATTCTAATTTGTTCGCCAATTTAACGGGCAGTCATTATGACTTAATTCTGAGCAACCCGCCTTATGCCGATGCTTACGAAATGGAGCACATGCCACCTGAATATCAGCATGAGCCGCGTTTGGGTTTGGAAGCGGGTGAAGATGGTTTATTGTTGGTGAAGCAAATTTTACGCGAAGCTCCCGCGCATTTAACCCCGCATGGGGTGTTGATTGTGGAAGTGGGCGCAAGCCAAGATACTTTGGTGGATTTATATCCTGAAGTGCCGTTTACGTGGTTGGAATTTGAACACGGCGGCGAAGGAGTGTTTCTGCTGACAATGGAACAATTATTAGAGTTTGCGGATAGTTTTAATAATTAAAGCGTGAACTTGTCTGCATCAGGATTATCTCGTTCCAACACTCCAACATCACAACTATTTAAGTTAAGCCTATAGCTATAAGGACTGGCAGTGCTACGAGCACTGCCAGTCCTCATTACGTTGGATTCAAGACCTTCTAGGTTTTAAAAACCTAGAAGGTCTCGATTTAAACCGCCCGTACAATCAAAGCCCGAACTTAGCTTAATCTCTAGCCTTCCCGCCCATCAACACGCGGCAACACCGTGAACGGCAAATAACGCCATGTCCACGCGCCAAATACCACCAGCCACAATAGTGCTGCCATAATATTCAATGAAATCAAATGATTTAAAAAATTTACTTCTGCAAGAATTCGCAACAACGCAATGCCTGACACGCCCCAAAAACAAAACCACGTCAAATCATCTGCAACCAAGGCGCGTCCTGAATGTCCCAAAGACACCCGCGAAGCCATGCCCACCAATAAGGAAATCACAAAACCAATGCTCAGCGCGTGTAACGGGGCTTTCCCGAGCCAAACTTCGCCCGTGAACCAATACAGCAAACTTTGCACGCTGTATAACGCCAAAGCAATGCTTAGCCATAAAAAAGCAAGGTGCAGCACTGCCAACAGGCGCACGGGTAAACTGCGCCAAAATTGCCAAATCACTGAATGATAAGCGGTAACTGCGAGCAGCGGTAAATCAACCAACCATAATCCGCCTTGTTGCCCCGCCATTTCCAGCAAAAAATGTCCTGTCGTCAACACGCTGACCACGGGCAAACTCCATGCAGGTTGCCGCACAGGATAATTCACCAAGGCTGAGCTGCTAAAAAATGGCAACATCCGATGACAAACTGCAAACAAAATCGGCACTAAAAATAACCATATTCCTGCTTTCAACGTAAACATTAATAAAAAGTCTATTTGCGTTGGAATCCACAGCAAATAACTGATAATACTTAAAATTGCTATCAGTAAACTTAGGTTTAAGACTTTTTCATATTTTTTATTGTGACTGGGGGCGTTCACATAAACTGTCCACAACGCATAAACTGCCACTGTCCAACCCGCCAGTAATAAAGCGACTGCCAACATCAGTAGTCCTTTATGGGTAAATAAGCCCAGATAGAATAATAAGCTGCCTGTGAATAACAAGTTAAAGGCAAGACTGTAATTTTTAAGTGGAATAATTGCGCCCCCCATCCAACGCGGATAGGTGGTCATCAGAAATCCAAAGATAAAAAATGGAATTGTCGCGAACACTAACAAAAACGCATGTGCCCATGTGCTAGGAATCACGCTGGGTAGCGTAGTGCTGAAAAGATAACGGCAGCATAATTCAATAAGCCAAAACGTCAGGGCGAGCATAATTTGCACCAGCCCCCCGAAAAACATCATCCGATGCGGCGCGGCTGAAAAAACTTTCCATTGAAGCATGATGTAATCCTGTAACGATGCGAGAAATATCAGTTTAGACAGCCATACATGGGCTTGCCTTAATGCAGGTCAACTTTTAAATAAGCCCATAAGTAACCTGAGTTCGGGATAAAATTTAGTTGTAGGGTGGAATAGCGTAGCGTATTCCACCATGAAGCGTAATAGTTAAAGTAGTTAAAGTAGGTTGGGTTAGCTTAGGCTAACCCAACGAAAGGAGTTCAGTTGGGTTGCCGTTGGCAGTCCAACCTACGAGGCTACTCTTTCTTATCCTGAACTCAGCTTATTGTAATACTCATATCTTGTGCGAATAAATTCGCACCGACAACAAGCTATTTCAACAATTAATTTGTTTTGATTGACTTAGCTCTTATTCCCTTTAGAATAAAGCTCATTTTGACGAATTCACGCATCTCTCATGAAAACTCCCTTGGTTTACATTCTGCACTGTGGCAACTTCTACGGTACGGAACAAATGGCATTGGCAACGCTCGAAGGCTTATCGACGGAATATACTCCGATATTGATCGCCCCCGAAGGTGTGGTCATTGCCAAAGCACAAGAAAAAGGCATTAAAACCTATGCCTTTCATAATCTGCTGCAATTATCATCGCAACTCCATGAAGTTTTAAGTAATTATTATGCACTGATGGTCATGTCCACAGGCGTTAAACAAGCTTTATTGCTTTCAGTGTGGAATATATTTTATCAGCGAAAAATCACCCATTTGCACATTATTCACGGCGGCACTGACGAGCGTGAAAGCTACGGACGCAAAGCTTACCTAAATTATTTTCCCGTGCGCTTTGTTGCCGTCTCCTATTTTGTGCGCAGCCGTTTGATTGTGCACGGTGTGAAAGCCAGCTCAATTGACGTAGTCGAAAATTTTCTATTGCCCGAGCGTGTTGCAAAAAGTCCCAAACGCCCCCAATTCACTCGCCAAGGAATTCGACAAATTGTCGTGATTTCACGTGTTGATCCGATTAAACGCATTGATGTGTTATTAGATGCTTTAGACTTAGCCCCAGATTTATTACAGCATCTAGAAATTACGATTTTAGGCACAGGCTGGAATTTGGATGAAATGCGCGAGCGTGCTGCTAAATATTATCCACAAGTACAATTTTTAGGATTTGTTTCGGATGTGCCACAGCGTTTAGCAAATGCCGATTTATTATTGCATCTTTGCCCCACTGAACCCTTTGGATTGGCGATTTTAGAAGCAATGGCAGCCGATTTACCTGTTTTAATTCCAAACACAGGCGGTGCTGCGGCCTTGATCGAAAATGGCATTTCTGGGCTGCATTTCAAAGCCAATAATCCCGAAGCCCTTGCCCAACGTTTGCGCGAGTTGCTCAATGCTGAGCCAGATTTTTTAAATACCTTGGTGGCAGGTGCACGTCGAGCGGTGGAAACTCGTTTTTCCGCAGAACAAGGCATCGCAAATTACCATGCACTATTAATGGAAAAACATTAGGGTGCGTCATTAAATAGGCTTTAACTGCTAAAGAAGCCCCTAAATTCCCTAAAGGGGACTTTAAACATTAAACAAATTGTTTGTGTTTAGCCCCCTTTAGGGGGTTGGGGGCTTCTTTAAAGGTTTTTAAACTCGCTACTTTCTGTTAATACTTAATTGATGACTCGCCCTAACAATTTTCACAATCGTTTGCGACAATTCCAGACTTATCATTGGAAAATACCATTTTTTAGTGTGTGAATATCTTAGGTTTAGTTGTGGTAGAATTTCTGCACTGTCGTCTTGTGCAAGGCACTCCGTATCAAGAGCAAACGATACGCCACGATAAATGTTTTTATTAAGAGTACGTTACTTCATCGACCTCTATCCGTCGGTGGATTTCACCCGACGGATGAGGTCGGGGATGGATTGAAATAAATAAATAAACAAACAAACAAACACGATAACACAACCCATACTCCCCTAGGCTTATACTACTTAGGCTTGATTTTTGCTTTGGAGAAAGCATACATCATGGTTATTCGGTTGTACGGACATGTATTCCTGATAGAATTAAACACGCTAAGTCATACAGTCAAATAGCGATGTAAAGGAGAACACCTTAATGGCAAAAATTTTGCTGGTAGAAGATAACGAGATGAACCGTGATATGTTATCACGACGTTTATCGCGTAAAGGATTCGATGTCGTGATCGCCACTGATGGCGGGCAAGGCGTTGAAATGGCGCACAGTGAAAAACCTGACCTGATTTTAATGGACATGAGTTTGCCTGTGAAAGATGGCTGGACGGCCACTCGAGATATTAAAGGCGCGGAAGATACTAAACATATTCCCGTGATTGCCTTGACGGCACACGCGATGTCAGGGGACAGAGAACAAGCATTGGCTGCGGGTTGTGATGATTATGATACCAAACCAATTGAATTGCCGCGCCTGTTAGGAAAAATTGAAGAATTATTAGCCAATCATAAGCCTGACGCATGAATTTAATTTCTATGGATACGCAAGGTGCATCATTACCGCATCCAAGTTTTCACACACGACACTCCAGCTGAAGGCATCATTCCGTGATCAGTAGCGAAAATGACTTAGTCGATATGGGGCAAGATTTGCAGACCCCAGCGAAGGCGATCATCGCCTATACTGAGTCTTTGCTTGACTATGCGAAACATCGCCCCGATTGGGCTGAGTTCATCCCTGATCTGAATAAAATGCTGTCTGCGGCACAGCAATTGTCGGCACTCATCACCAAATTATTCACTAAGCGCAACACGCCCTCGGGTGAGGTTGATCTCGAATCTTTCACCTCGACGATTCGCCACGATTTACGCACCCCGATTAATGCCATCATCGGCTATGGCGAAATGCTGCTTGAAGATGTTGATGATGAAGTGAATCAAGAAGCCTGTTTAGAACTGCAAAAAACGCTCTCCTCCGCCCGCCGCTTATTGACCCTGATTGGCGATTTAATTTATTTCTCCAAAGCCGAAACGGTTTCCCGCCAGCTTGAACCTGAATCCGCGCCCAGTGTTCCCGTTTCGACCTTGATGGATGAAGTGGTGCGCTCAATGCGCAGCACCACCGATAATCACGTTGCTGAAGTTGCTATTCAAGAAGCCTCGCTGTTGGTGGTGGATGATAAGGAAAGTAATCGTGATTTACTTTCGCGCCGTTTGGATCGACAAGGCTTTAAAGTCGAAGTTGCTGAAAATGGACAACAAGCTTTAGACATGATTCGCCAGCGCAGCTACGACTTGGTGCTGCTGGACATCATCATGCCTGAAATGAATGGTTATCAGGTGTTGGCAGAACTTAAAAAGGATCAGCATTTAAGCCATATTCCTGTGATCATGATTTCCGCTTTGGATGAAATCGACAGCGTGGTGCGTTGCATTGAGATGGGCGCAGAAGATTATCTGCAAAAGCCCTTTAATCAGGTTATTCTGAAAGCTAAAATTTCTGCTTCTTTGGAACGTAAACGTTTGCGGGATCGTGAACATGCGTTCATCAAGAAATTACAAATTGAGCAGGACAAATCTGAAAAATTACTGCTGAATATTTTACCCAAACCCATTGCGGATCGTCTCAAGCGTGGCGAGCGGGTTATCGCAGACAGTTTCCCCGAAGTGACGGTACTTTTTTCTGATTTAGTCGGTTTTACCCAATTGTCGGCTGGGGTTTCAGCATCGCAATTGGTGGAAAAGCTGAATGAAATTTTCCTTGCATTTGACATTTTGACTGAATTGCACGGCTTGGAAAAAATTAAAACCATTGGGGATGCTTACATGCTGGTCGGTGGTTTGCCCACGCCGCGCCTTGATCATGCGGAGGCAGTGGCAGACATGGCGATGGATATGTTTGATGCAATTAAACGACTGAATTTTCAGCATGATTCTAATTTTAATATTCGTGTCGGCATTCACACAGGGCCTGTAGTCGCGGGTGTGATTGGTAAGAATAAGTTTAATTATGATCTGTGGGGCGATGCGGTAAATATCGCAAGTCGCATGGAGTCGCATGGTATTCCTGGCAATATTCAGATTTCTGAAGCCACTTATAAACGCATTCAAGACAAATTTAATTGCGAGTCTCGCGGTTTGATTGACATCAAAGGCAAGGGACAAATGCACACCTATTTCCTCAAAGGGCGCAAATAGCCGTCCTGTTTTCCTCTCCCAAAAATCTACTGCATTTCCACACATAAGGTATTTTAATGACACAGCGACGTGTTGCGATTATTGCAGATAAGCCGGGCTGGCATGGGCATTGTTTAAGTCAGGCGTTTGCAAAGCGTGACATTGACAGCTGTTTTATTGCACTTTCAGAGTGTGTCTTAGACCTTGCTGCAAGCCCGCCGCGCATTGTGTTGCCATATTTTGGTGGTGCTTTGCCTGATGGGGTGTTAGTACGCGGGGTAGCGGGGGGCAGCTTTGAACAAGTGACGTTTCGTTTAGATATTTTGCACGCTCTGCGAGAATGCGGCGTACCTGTGTATAACGATGCCCGCGCCATTGAGCGCACCGTGGATAAATCCATGACCAGCTTTTTGATGCAACGTGCAGGTATTCCCACCCCCCCCACTTGGGTCTGTGAAAATCGTGAACAAGCTTTACAGATTATGCAGACGGCTTTCGCACGCGGTGAAGAATTGGTGATGAAACCGCTGTTCGGTTCACAAGGTAATGGCTTGATTCGTTTGCAACAGCTTGAAGATTTACCTGATTTTAGCGGCGTGTTTTACCTGCAAACTTATATTCCCACCTGTTTACCCGAGGCAATTGCCTCAGACGAGGATGATCCCGTTTATTATGACTGGCGCGTATTTGTGATTGGCGGCTTGTCGCATGCGATTATGTTGCGTTGTAATCAGCACTGGGTGACTAATCGCGCACAAGGGGCACAGTGCAAGGCGGCGGTGTTAGACCCTGAATTAGCAGCCTTGGCAGAAGCTGCCACGCGAATCGTGGGGGCAGATTATGCGGGTGTGGATATTATTCGCGATCACGCGGGCAAATTACACGTTTTAGAAGTGAATGGTATTCCTGCGTGGCAGGGTTTGCAAAGTGTATGCACCCAAGATTTGGCGCAGTGTATTGTCGATGATTTTGTACAACGCAAATTAGTGAAACGCGCCCAAGATTCGTTCTCATTCATTTGAAAGATTGGGAATAATATTGATTATTTACAATAAATTTAGGAGTTGCGCAGTTGAATTAATAAACTCATTAATTCAAAAAGCTTTATCAAGCGTAGGGTGGAATAGGCGCAAGCCGTATTCCACCGCAGTAATACAGTTACGGATTCAACTGCGTAACTCCTATTATATTTAAAATACTTTTCTATCGAACTCAGCTTATCAATTAAAGGCTTTCCAAAAACTCCATTATCCCTTGACTCAAAGGAATGTACCCGTGGCAAAATTTTTACACAGCATGATTCGTGTTTTAGATTTAGAACGTTCAATCGCGTTTTATCAACAAGCGTTTGCCTTCGAGGTGAAAGCCCGCCGCGAATTTAGCGATTTCACCCTCGTGTATTTGGGCAATGATGAAAGCCCTTTTGAATTGGAATTAACCTTGAATCACGGGCGCACTGAAGCTTATACCCACGGCAGCGGTTATGGGCACATTGCTGTTACCGTACTAGATGTGGACGCAGAACATGCGCGTTTCAAAAGCTTAGGTTTTGAGCCGCGTGATGTGGTGGAATTTGAAGAAGGCGGGCAATTATTAGCCAAATTCTTTTTTGTCCGAGACCCCGACGGCTACGAAATTGAAGTATTACAACGGCTTGGACGTTATCAATAATCCAAACCACGCCCCTAGCAAGGGTAGAGTCACTGCCATTAAGTTAAGCGTAAACCAAAGAATCATGAGGCTTAAATCGAGTATTAGACCTGCTAGGTTTTAAAAACCTAGCAGGTCTTGAGTTAAGCTTGATTGAGGACTGGCAGTGCTACCAGCACTGCCAGTCCTTTTCATAGAACCCAACGCCCAAAAATCTCACGCTTTCGCCCCAATTCCTCGCAATTTCCCCACTCAGAATCCCCCTGTTCACTTTCTCAGACGTATCTTTGTGATTTTTGGTATAATTTCTCTGAGTTACTTTGACCTGAATGAGACACTTTGTGATTACGAAATTACGGAATATTGCGATTGTAGCGCACGTTGACCACGGTAA
>JACCEE011256692.1_pt1 | contig 10223 bp, 9 predicted proteins | sample 7449931 | NCBI WGS metagenome assembly JACCEE01 (sample SAMN15323457, study PRJNA562643) | freshwater metagenome | isolation source: river surface water | place: USA:Blue River Watershed | collected 2017-08-19
AACAGTCAGTCCGAGACGCAATCATGAACCGAAGTTGTTTCAATCTGATCCATCTTGGATCGGCAATGAAGGTTGATATTTTTGTGCCGAAGTTAAGGCGCTTCGAGGGAGGTCAGTTCAGTCGAGCCCTAAGAATTCCAGTCGCAGAGGGAAGCACGATAAAAATTCCGGTCTGCTCGGCGGAAGACATCGTTTTGGCTAAGCTCGAATGGTACCGGGCTGGCGGGGAGCTTTCTGACCGGCAATGGGGAGATATTCTCAGCGTGCTCCGGGTGAATGCAAAAAACCCAGATTTTGAAGGAATGCGAGAGAGAGCCATCGAACTGGCAGTGTCTGATCTATTGGCTAGTGCACTGACCCAAGTTGGCGGCTGTTGATGAACGCCAGTTTCGCTCGGGTTTAACCTACGAAACCTAAGCGCTGATTGGGTTTTGAAGGTTTCTCTCCTAAAACCCCGAGCCAGGCGCGGAGTTGAGTGCGCCGCCTTCCATTGAGAAGCCGCTCGATGCCTCGGCGAAGCTCGCCGACGGTAATTGTGCTGACGTGGAGCCCACCCTCATGCTCGCGCAACCACCCCACGATCTCTGGATCGGGTTTCGGCTTTACGGGTTCGCCGAAAATATTGGTGTCGACGAGGAATCTCAAAAAGGAATCTCACAGTATAGGGACAGACAAACTGGATAAGAAACCTGTATAAGAAACCCGTTGACGCGGGAGTGGTCCTGGGCGAGCGGTTACCGCATGAGGATGGGGAGGCTGTTGGCGGAGGAGGGGGCGGTTGAGGCGTGTTACCACTGCGTGACGCGGGTCGTCGAAAGGCGGTTCGCGTTCGGGGACCGGGAAAAGGAGAAGTTCGTGGAGATTCTCCGGGCATACGAGGAGTTCTGCGGCGTGCAGGTGCTCACGTTCTGTGTCATGAGCAACCACGTGCATGTGCTGGTGCACGTGCCCAAGCGCCCGGAAACCATGCCCGACGACGCGGAATTGGTGCGGCGGGTGCGACGGGCCGAGCTCTCCTATCCGGCGTCGGATCTGGAGCGGCAACTCGCCGAGATGCGCGGCGCTGGGGATGCCGCCGGGGCGGAACGGCTCCGGGAAAGGTTTCTGCGTCGGATGTGGAACCTTGCGAGCTTCATGCAGGGGGTAAAACAGCGCTTTTCGCAGTGGTTCAACGCCCGGAACGACCGAGCCGGGACTCTCTGGGAAGGGCGCTTCAAGAGCGTGCTGGTGGAAGGCACGGGGCAGACGCTCTCGACGATGGCGGCCTATATTGACCTGAACCCAGTGCGGGCCGGGATCGTGAAAGACCCCGCCGATTACCGTTGGAGCGGTTACGCGGAGGCCGTGGCGGGGCGCGAGCCGGCAAGGCTGGGGCTGAAAAAGGTGGTGATGGGGGTGCTGGCATCCGAGCGCCCCGGCGAAACGGCGCGCCACGAGATGCGGCGTTTGATGGCCCGATACCGTATTTACCTGTTCGAAAACGGGGAGGAACGCAAAGCGGGGTCCGACGGGAAGGGGGCGCGCAGGGGGATGGGAGCTCGGGAGGTTGAGGCGGTGATCCGGTCGGGCGGGAAGTTGAGCTTTTATGAGTCGCTGCGTTGCCGCGTGCGGTATTTCAGCGACGGTTGCGCGATTGGGGCGGTGGACTTCGTGGAGGGTGTATTCACAAAAAACCGGGGGCGGTTTGGGAGTCGTCGGAACAATGGCGCCCGGGAGATGCGGAGCGTGGATCTGCGCGGGCTGTTCACCGTGCGGGATTTGCGGAATGAAGCGGTGCGCCCCTCGGGCGCATTCAACGGCTGAACGAGCGAGGGAGGCGGATAACCGCCGCAAGCTCAAGCGCCGCGAGCAAGGCGAACCGTGCAGGTTCGCTGCTTCGTGTTGCCACTGAAAGCGACTGCTTACCCGCCCGAGAGCCAAAAAGGGCGCAGAGGAGTCACACGGCGACCTCGAACAACGTGATGGCTGCGTCCACGTTGCCTGAGATCACTCATCGCGCATCGATTCCGATGCCAGATGCCTGAGAGGGTGCGGGCCTCCCCGCGCTTTTTCAGACAATTTGTGTGTCCCCTGTTCCCTGTTGTTGCGGGGCGCTCTAAAAGTCGGTCGGCGTGGTGCCGCGGGCGTAGGTGACGGTCAGCGAGGCGGAGCCGAGCACCTTGCCCTTCATGGCCGCGAAGAGCACGTCGCGGGTGACTTTCGCTTCGGAGCCGCCGATGACGAGCGGAACGGCGAGAGCGTAGACGGTGAGGACGTAATGTTTGTCACCCGGGCCTTGGGAGTGCGGGGGCTCGTAGCCGACGGCGCCGCGGGAGCTCACGCCGGCCTTGCCCGGAGGCTTGGCCGCTTTGCTCAGCACGCTCAGAGACGCCGGTAGATCCCAGAGCAGCCAGCAGGTCTTGATGGTCTCGTCGGGCGTCAGGTGGTCCATGACGAGGGCGAAGCCACGCGTGCCTACAGGCGCCCCTTTCCACTGCAAGGAAGGCGTAATGCCGGCCCCGTCCCCGGTGAACTCGATCGGGTAGTGATTCGGATCAGGAATGTCGGCGCTCTGCAGGACGAAGCCGGGCTGCGGCTTTTTGAGCGTATCCATGCCGAAGGCTGAAGGCGCCTCAGCCGGCTCGGCCTTCTTGCCGCCTTCGGGTCGCTTGCCTTTGCCGCCGGGCGCGGGGCGCCGGCCCTCGCGGGCGTCGCCGCGGTAGGTCTCCTCGCGCTTGGAGCCGTCGGGGTCGACGAACGTGAACTTCCATCCGCCGCCTTGGGCGGGGGCGAAGTCGACCGAGCCGTTCTTGCCGCCCACCGCATAGGTCAGGTGGCTGCCTTGCCCGTTCGCCCCGCCGGTGAAGCCGGTGATCTCGGCCCCACGTAGGGCTTGGAGAGCGGGGCGGACGAACTGGGCCCGAGGTTGCGGGTCGACCTGGCCCTCGAGTTCGGTGACTTCACCATGGAAGCCCCCGTTGATGAACGGGTAGCGCGTGGAGGCGTGGTAATGGTAACCGAGGGTTGACGTGGTGTGCCCGTTGAAGGCGTCGAGACCCTTCGGAGCGGAGCCATCAGGCTCGTTCAGGCCGTAGATGGCGTAACCATCGAGCGCGTAGGCGATCGGCAGGGTCTTGCCCAGCATCTCCTGCAGGTGCAGCGGAGCCGCATGATAATGGTAGTCGTCGGCGCGTCCGCAATGGCCGCCCCAACGATCTAGTTCGCCGATGTCGGCTGAGATCTCGCCGCGGTTATTCTGCGGGTTAAAAATCGGGATGCCGTTCGCCGCGATGGCGATCGCTCCGCGGAGGAAGCGGTCACGGATGCTGGCCGGGGTCTTCGACGGGACCGGTTTCAGCGGGATTCGCCAGGCGTTCATGCCGGTATAGTTCTGCGGCAGCGGCACCTGCTGCTGCCAAGCAGTGATGCCGGTCATCATCCCGTGCGCCGGCAGGCCGTCGCCTTCGACGTAGAGGAACTCGTCGTCGTGACGGACCCGGACTTTCGGGCTGAACATCGCGAACGACTTTGCCTGCGGCGGGCCGCTGAGGTTGCCCGTGGTGGTCGGGCGGGTCTGCGCCGGCAAGGGCGGAATCTGGCTCAGGATGAGCGGAGCGCCGCGGGTGTGATCATGATCGGAGGGGGCATGGGCGCGAAGGAGCGCGGCCGGCAGGCAGAGGCAGGCGAGGAGCAGGGAGGAACGCATCGGGTTATTTGGAATTCTTGCCGCCCTTACGCCCCTCACGTCCACGGTCGGGGATCGTCTTAGGGTCGTAGGCCGGGTTGGGGGTCACGACGCGAGGGGCGTTCGTGGCGGTCTGCCAGGCACGCAACTTGCCGAGTAGCTCAGCGGCGCGTTTCGGGTCGGTGGCGGCTAAGTCGTGGGTTTCGCCCGGATCGGCGGCGAGGTCGTAGAGTTCGATTTTTTCGCCTTCGAAGAATTCGATCAGCTTCCAGTCGCTGGAACGTATGGCGCTGGCGGGGCCGCCGCCGCCGATGTAGCATGGAAAGTGCCAGAAGACATCCCGTTCGAGCTTGGTCTTGGGGTCTTGAAGGATCGGCACAAGGCTGCGTCCGTCCGTCTTGGATTGGCTCGGCTTACCAGCGAGTTCCAAAAGTGTCGGGAACCAATCCATGCTCAGAGTCGTCACGCTTGAGCTGCCCGGCTTGATGCCAGGAGCGCGGATGACGGCGGGCACACGGAGGCCGCCTTGATACAGGGTGCCCTTGCCCCCCTTAAGCGGCGCGACATACTGGCGGGTACCGCCGTTGTCCGAGGTGAATACCACGATGGTCTTTTCTTTCAGGCCGAGTTTCTCGAGGGCGGAGAGGACACGGCCGACATTCAAGTCCATCGCATCAACGGTTGCAGCGAGCGCGGCGTCAGAAACCCCTTTGCGTGCCTGGTATTTCTTCAGCAGCTCCGGCTTGGGATCGAAGGGCGCATGCACGTCATGGTAAGCAAGATAGAGGAAGAAGGGCTTCTCTTTGACCGACTCCACCCATTGCAAAGCGGCGTCGGTGAGGGCGTCCGGCGAGTATCTGCCTTTTTCGTCCCGGTAGGCGTCTTTCTCGAAACCGAGCTGCTTGGGTTCGACGAAGACGTCGAAGCCTTGGCCAGGCGGGGTCGATGGTCCGGTCCGGCCGCGCCCGAGGTTCCACATGCCGAAGAGCGAGGTTGCATACCCGTGGGGCTTCAAGGCTTCGGCCAGCGTGAGGCTTTCGGTCGGCATGGCTTCGCGGCTCTGGGCCGCCAGCAGCTTGTGATGAGGCGAGCCGGGCGCGTGCCGGTCGTCGACCACGGTGTAGACGCCATGTCGCGGCGTGTACTGACCCGTCAGGAGGCAAGCCCGGGTCGGCGCGCAGTTCGGCGCGCTGGCGCAGGCTTCGGTGAAGACCACGCCTTCCCGGGCGAGTTTGTCGAGGTGGGGAGTATCGACGAAGCGGTTTCCGGCGAAGGCCGGGTCGTTCCAGCCCATGTCATCGGCGAGGATGAAGACGATGTTTGGCTGGGCGGCCGACGCCATGACGACGCCGGCAAAGGTCAGCAACAGGGTGAGTCGGCGCATGTCGGGGATGGTTAATGATCAGGCGCCCTTTTTGCCGCCTTTACCGCCCTTCCCGCCGCCCTTGCGCGTGGCCGGTTCCTCAACCGGGCTTGTGTAGGTTGACGACGCGACGGGCAGCTTGGCGCCGGCTTCGCTCAGGCGAGCACGCAGCTTGGCTTCCAGGCGGGCGGCGTCCTCCTTGCGGGACTCGATGAGGTTGTTCCGTTCGGACGGATCTTTGGCTAGGTCGAACATCAGGCGGGTGTTGTCCTCGTAATAGAGCACGAACTTGAGGTCGCCCTCACGGAGGCTAGCGACCGGAGTGTCGCCTTGGTAATGGGGGAAGTGGAAGAGAAGAGCGCCGTCCTGTCGGACCACGGGCTGGTTGAGCCCGGCGAGCAGCGGGGAAAGGTCGCCGCCGTCCAGGTTGGCGGGGAGTTTCTCTTTCACGCCGGCCCAGCGGCAGAAGGTCGGGAAGAAATCATAGCCGATCACCGGCTGGTGGCACCACGAGCCCGGCGCCACGCCCGGGCCGCGGACGATGAAAGGCACGCGGATGCCGCCTTCCCAGAGGCCGCCCTTCCCGCCGCGCAGGCCTTGCGAGGCACCTTTGTCGCCCTTGCCGCCGCCACCTCCGCCGCCGCCATTGTCGGCCATGTAGATCACGTAGGTGTTCTTATCGAGGCCCAGCGCCGCGACGGAGGCTAGCAGGCGGCCGACGCCGGTATCCAAGTCGTAGGCGATGGCCGCCCGTGCGGGATCGTGGTGCAGCTTGCCGGGTGCCTTGGCCTCGAACTTTGCAAGGCTGGAGCGGTTGGCGTTTTCGGGCACGTGAAGAGCGTGATACGACATCTGCAGGTAGAAGGGCTTACCTGCCTTGACGTTCTTCTCCATGAAAACCGTGGCTCGGTCGGTCATCCCGAAGATATCGACGGGGTTCGGGTCCTTGTGCGCGTCAGCGTCGCGATTACCGGTGTCACCGTCGCTCACGTCATAGCCATGTTTCTCGGGACCGCTGCCGCTGAGGTGCCATTTGCCGAAGTGCGCCGTCGCGTAGCCGGTCTTGCGCAGCAGCTCGGCGAAGGTCACCTCGTCGTCGCGGATCGCCTTGCGATTGTCGCCTTCGATCAGACGGTGGCCGGTCTCGGCGGGCGCGGCCTTGGTCCAGCCCAGCCGGGCCGGCGTCATCCCGGTCTGCAGGCTGATGCGCGTGGGAGAGCAGACGGGCGCCGGGGCGTAGCCGTTGCTGAAGCGCATGCCTTGGGCCGCGAACTTTTCGAGGTTGGGAGTCTCGAAGTAATCGCTGCGTGATTCGGCGATGTCTGGATGCATACGGACGGAGAGACCGTTCCAGTCCTGGTCGTCGGAAAGGATCAGGATGATATTAGGCCGGTTGACGGGCGGCGTATCGGCGGCGGCGAGCAGGGAGCAGCGGAGCAGGAGCAGCAGGAAGGGACGGAGGTTCATGGTTCGAGAAGGACGGGGCGTTCGGGTTCGTGATGGCTTTCGTGGCGGAAGAAGGCGTCCGGCAGGGGGGTAGGAGAAAGCAGCACGAGTTCAAGGCTGCGCGGACCGCCGTTGTTGCGTGGCAATTGGCGGAGGATCAGGCGCTCGATGACTCCGCTGGAGGGGTCGAACCAAAGCTCGACCTCCTTCGGTCCGCCTTGCGCCTGACGCTGACGAACGGCGCTTAGCTTGCGGACGTCAGGGGACTCGTCATCGATCCACTCCACGTCATAATCCGCCTTAAGCCGGCTCAACTGCGTGCGTAGGTCAAGGAAAGCGACCTCGCCGCTGGGCGCGAAGATCGCCCGCCCGTAGCGGGTCGGGTCGGGACTGACTTTCACGGGTCCCAGCCCGCGCATCGTCCAGCTACCGGCGCGATCGCCGCCGAACATGCGGATCTCGCCATTCGGCAGACTCTGGCGGAGGACGAATTCACCCGGGCCCTTTATCCACAGGGTCGCCCCTTCCAAGTGATTGGCCGGAGGGTAGGGGCCTCGGCCAGGTGCCGGTGTTTCATTCGGTCCGGCTTCCAGCACGTGGACGGAATAGCACCGGGTCACGGTCTCTTGGGCGACCTGTACGACCCTTTCCAAGGCGGCCATGGCGTCGGTCGGCCGGAGCAGCAAGAAGCAGGCGACCAGGAGCGTGGCCGCGACGGATGCGGCGGCGAGCCATGCGTTCCGAGCCCAGGTCCGGCCCTCTCGTTCGTCCTCCAGCCGCTCTAAGTAGAGCCGTTGGTCCGAAGCCAGCGAGCCCGCCGCGCCTTCGCGGCACAGCATGGCGTGCTGGGTGGCATGGAAGACGAAGCGGCGGCGAGCATCCGGATTCGTCCGGAGGAGCTGACGCAAAGCGGATCGCTGGGCCTCATCGGCAACGCCGTGCAGCACCCGCAGCGCTAGGTCGTCGAGATCCTGATGGTCTTCCGGCTTGCTCATTGCGGCGTGTGGCCGAGGCGGCGGGTGACGCAGTCGAACAGCGCCAGGTGGGCCTGCTTGATGGCTTTGTAGACGGCCATGGGCGTTCGGTGCGCGGCGTCGGCGATAGCCGCCACCGGCGTGGACTCCTCGTAACGCTGCCGGAGGATCTCGCGCTGGCGGTCCGTCAGTTTGCGCAGGCATTCGCGCAGCGCTTCGAGCCGGGCGTCCTGCGCAGGCACGTCTTGTTCGGCTGCTTCGGCCAGCGCTTCCAGCGTGACGTCGTCCAGCGGCAAGGGCAGCCGACGCTGACGGCGACGCCATTCCATCGCGAGATAGCGGGCGAAACCTATGCCCCAGGCCACGAAGGGCCGGGACTCGTCGTAATCCGGGAATTTATGCCAAAGCCGCTCCGCCAGTTCTTGGATGAGTTCGTCCGCTGCTTGGCGGTCATGCACCAAAGACATCAGGTAGCCGTGCAGTGACGGCTGCGCCGCAACGAAGAGTTTGGTGAATTGCAGGTGGGGGTCAGGGGACGACATTCTGAGGTCGGGACAGTTGGTATTGTCGTCTGATCTCGTGAATTAAACCTCGCCCGCCCAGAAAAGTTAGGAGGCAGGCCAAGAAAGGCCCGGTTGGGGTGTTTTTACCCAGAATACAGACCCTTACGTCCAGCGACGACCCAAGTGAAGTAATAGATGACATGAGGTTGTCGAGCGGCGCGAGATCCCGCGATCTTCAAGGCCATGACAACCATCAATCCATCCCACTCAACCGCCTTCGACGAATCGATCAAACTCGGCATTGACGCCCACGGCCAATATTACTGGGTAAGCCGTCAGGTCGACGGGGCGATTCCACAGCCCGTGCAGAAAATGACCTGCGACGAGCTCATGCTCTGCTAATAGATTATCCGTTTGCCTCCATTTCCGCAGTCCGCGCGCGGTATCGTCGCGGGGCGCGCTCGACCCTCACTTGAGCCCTGCCGGAACATCACTAGAGTATCACTTTATGCGAACTGAACTCGTGACGACCCTCAAACGCAAAGCCACAGAAATCATCGCGGATCTCGAACGAGATCATGAGCCGGTTCTCATCACCCAGCACGGCAGACCGGCTGCATACTTGATCGACGTCGACTCTTTTGAAGCACTCAACCAACGGATCGCCGTCCTTGAGGGTATCGCAAGGGCCGAACATGCCATCGATCAAGGAGGCTCGGGGGACAGGCAACTTTGCTTTTACGCTTCCTGTTTCGCTTCCTGTTTTACTGAACTCATCGACCTAGATCGTGACGCCACCGCGTTGGGCGCCGAACAGGCGCAGGGGCGCTACTCGTCTGGCTCCGTGAGGCGCTCTTTCAGTTTATCCAGCCGTTTGAGAATTTCTGGAGCGCCCTTCAACTGGCATAGGAGACCTAGGTGGCTGGTGATGTAATCCCAGTCAAAATTGACTGCCCCCTGTCTTTGCAAAATGCGTTGAACATCCAGCTGGTCTTGGAGTCGGTCTGCAAAGGCTTTCATGATAACAAGGTCCTCAGCCGAGCAGAGTCGGAGAACCGCGCCGGGCTCGACTTCAATCAACTGGGAGCGGTTGACCGCATGTTCCTCAAAGGGCAGGGCGCCGAGTGCGATGTCTATGCCAATTCCTTCAGAGCTTTTGAGAAGAAGGACACGATTCTGTAACGCGAAATCTCTACAGCCTTCCATGCGAGGAGCAAACGTCTATAATAGTGGATTAATGTAGTCCTCTTCTTTTCCGAAGCCGGTCAGGAGAGTCAGGTCCACATCTCGAGTGAATCGCGGTTCTCCCCACTGTTGAACGGCCAAACCGCCGATGAAGCAAAACTTCCAATGCCGCTTCTCACATTCAAACTGAACCTCGAGCGCTACCCGACAAAGTTCGTTCATTCTGCTGGGAGTTTGCGGAAGAGCCGCTGTTGCTCAACCAATCCAGATGTTGGAGTGGGGGGGCGTGTTCGGATTGCTTGGAGAACGCTTCCCGTAAACGAGCGCATGGCTGCGGCTGTGTCGGCAAACCTCACATCATCTTGCCGGATCTTCTCCAGTGCTGCGCCTGCTTTCACCCAGGTGTTCACCCACTTTTCAACATCCGAGTCGGAAATCCTGTGGAGGTCAGCATGGTGCATTACGTTTTTAGATTAGCACATGTTGAAGGGGTAGAAATTCCCTTTTGCGAGATCTCTACACTACAGCCAGCGCGGGAGCCGGCCTGGGGACGCTTAGGCCCGGGTGAGACCCGGGGACCCTCGCCGGAGGCGTATAGGAGTAGGTTCGCATCGAAAGAATAGCTCATCGTCCTTCCATTGCGCGATGAACCGCTTCCTTGTCCGCGTCGCCCCCTGTGAAAAAGGAAATGGACTGGGATCAAACGGACGAGCACCCGGTCGTCATTAGCTGGGACGATGCGAAGTCGATGTGCGATTGGCTCAGTGCGCAGACAGGCAGCGAATGGAGGATGCCTTTGAGCGCGGAGTGGGAGCGCGCCGCAGGAGCTTCCACGTATCCGTGGGGAAACTATTTTCCTCCAAAAAAAGACGATGGGAATTACGCGATCCTCGAAGACGGCACTCGGGATCCAAAGGTGTTTGGAGTTGATGGAATCAGAGGCACGGCGAGCGTGGGATCTTTCAAACCCAACACTCTTGGATTTTATGATCTGGGAGGAAATGTCTCGGAATGGATGTGGGACGGAGTGGATGCAAGGCGGGGCAAACGTGTGCGGGGAGGAGGTTGGGCCTATTCTGCAGCCTTTC
>JACCEE010284680.1_pt1 | contig 10219 bp, 6 predicted proteins | sample 7449931 | NCBI WGS metagenome assembly JACCEE01 (sample SAMN15323457, study PRJNA562643) | freshwater metagenome | isolation source: river surface water | place: USA:Blue River Watershed | collected 2017-08-19
AATTTGTGGATATATATTAATTCAAATGGAGTAGAATTAATAGATGGTATATATAATTTTCTAAATTTTCTAAATTTTAATAATAAAATGATAATATTTGCATCAAATACAAGTAAAATTAATATAGATTTTGTCATTCAATCATATTTAAAAGATATAAAAATAAATGAAATATATACTAAAGATGATATTAAAAATAAAAAACCTGATCCAGAAATTTATAATTTAATATTTAATAAATATAATGATAAAAAAATGATAATTTTTGAAGATAGTTTAACTGGTATTACATCATTGTATAATTCTAATTTGGTAAATAATAATAATAAATATATATTTTTAAATTCAACAGATTATTATCATTATAATTTTATTATAAGTAATCATAAAAATATTATTAATATTAATAATTATGATTTAAATATGTTAAATAATTTATTGTAAACTTTTTAAAACATCAATTTGTGGATATATATTAATTAAACTATTATATTCTTTCTTTGATAAATGTATCCATGCTTTATGTATTCCAAAAGGTTTTTCATAATAACATTGTTCAACTGAAAATGTAATTCCTTTTTCAAAACTAGGTTTATTAATATTAACATTATATTTTTGTGGAAATGAAAAATAAAAATCTTCATTTTGTATACACGTGCCTCTTTTTTTTATAATTTCTATCATTTTATTTTTATTTCTTAATGATAATCCTCCATTTCCAACAGTTCTTTCATTTCTCCAAGGAGCACCAACATAATCATATTCTAAAAAATCATAAATAATATCTTTATTTAATATTAAAGTATCCGTTTGAAATATTAATACTAGATCTGTTTGAATAACTTCATAAAATTTTTTATTAGTTAATAAATAATTATAATCTGTAATAGTAAGATTTTTATCACATATAGGTATTATATCAATATCTATATTTAATTTATTTTTAATATCTTCAACAAATATCTTATTATCAAAACTACAATAAATTACAAATTTCCATAATTTATTATCTAAATTTATTGTAAAATTATTAAGTACATATTCTAATGCTTTATGTTTTCTTGGTTCAACAATAATAGCTGTATATAATTTATCAGTTTTAAGAGGTATTAAATTATTAATTATATTATTATATAATTGATTATCTATAATATTATTAAAATTTGGTTTATTATTTTTATTTAATATATTAACATTGATTTTATTTTTATAAAATATATTTCTTATAGACATAATATTAATATTTATATTTTTTAAACATATAATACGATAATTTATATTATTTAATTATTTTAAATCTAATTATTAATTATTTTATTATGACTTTGATGATAATATTTAATTGATTTTAATAATAAATGATCAGTTTCTTTATACATATATTTTAATACTTCTCCCCATAATGGCAAATCTCCCCATCTATAAATATAAATATTATTTGATTTATCAATTTTATCTATATATTCATTTAATAATGAATTTTGTTTTAATAATTCAAGATTTAATGCAATAATATTTGTATATGGGCCAGATGGTGTATATTTGTTTATTTTTATATTTTTATTATTAAAAAAATTTACTGTAAAATCGTTTAATCCAATAGTAACAAAATCAGAATCATCCTCCCAATGTCCATATATAGCAACTTTTGAATCCAATAAATTAAATATATCAATCGGATTAAAATCTATATAACAATCTTCATCGATTCTTATAATTCTATCATAATTTTCTACAAATTTCCAAAAATCAATAAACCAAAAATTACACATATGTCTATAATTTATTTTAAAAAATTTTGTATGTATATTAAATTCTAGTCTTTCTTTTTCTTTTAAAAATGATTTATTAATAATTGATTTAAAAATTATATTTAATTTTGGAGTATTCTTTTTAATTTCTATTTGTTGATTTTCTGTAATATTACCCTCATGAAATATCAATAATTCTATTGAATAATCCGATAAATTATTTTCAATACATTTATTTCTTTGAATTAATTTATAATAATTATTTATTTCCGAATATCCTCTTGTTAATACAACGATCGCTATTTTTTTAGTTATATCATCAATATTTGTATAATTATCTATATTAATTATTTTATTTAAATTTATTTTTTTATTTTTAAATAAAATTTTTTTTAATATTTGTGTAGACATAATATTAATATTTATATTTTTTAAAGATATAATACGATTAATATTATTTTTATTATTAAAAATGCATTAATATATGGGTTTATTTTGTGATTTATATAAATCTTGTGGTTTGGGTAATTTATTATTTATAATATCTAATGGTTTATCATTGAGTTTTGATTATAATATTCCTGTAAATTTTATTGATTATAATCCTACTAGATTAGATAGACCAAATTTTAAAAAATATAAAATATTTGATAATCTTTCTTATATTACAAATTTACCTAATAATATTTTTAAAATAAAAGAATATGATGATTATAATTATAATAAAATATGTTTAAACGATACAGAAAATACATATCTAACTGGTTATTTTCAATGTTATAAATATTTTTATCATAATATTGATAAAATAAAAGATTATTTGTTTAAAAATATATCAGAACTTTTAGAAACGGTGCAAAAAGAATTTAAAAATATATCAGAAAACAAAAAAACAATATTAATACATGTTAGAAGAGGTGATTATCTTAAAATTGAAGGAGTTCCTATTATAAATGAAGAACATTATGAAAAATCTTTAGAAACATTTTTTAAAACAGAAAATAGAGATAATTATAAAATAATATTATTTACAGATGATACAACTGGAGAGATAAATAAGTGGAATTTAATAAATAAATATAATATAAATATTAGTTCTGAACAAGATCCATTAGTAATATTTTTATTTATGATACAATTTGATCATTATATTATTGCAAATTCAAGCTTATCACTTATTTCATATTATTTTCGTTTTAACAAGAATGCAACTTTAACAATGCCACCAATATGGTGTAATGGTACATTTAATTATGAAGATATGATTCCAGATAAAGGGTTATATATATCAGTTATAAATAAATTAAAAAATACATATATAATAAATTTAGATTATAGAGTAGATAGAAGATTATCATCTTTAAACGAAGTAAAAAAATTATCGGATAATCCTATTATTTTTAATGCAATAAAAAATAAAAGAGGCGCATTTGGTTGTACACAAAGTCATATTGCTGTATTAAAAAATGCTATTGATTTAAATTTAGATTATGTTGTTATTTTAGAAGATGATATTAAAATAATTAATGAAACATATGTATTATATGCAATAAATGAAATATTTAAAAATGAAAATTGGGATGTAATAATATTAGCTGGAATTATAAATAATGAAACAAATATTAGTACACATTATAATAAAATAACTAATGCTCAAACAACAACAGGATATATAGTTAATAATAAATATTTTAATAAATTATATAAAAATTTTACAGAAGGATATGAAAATTTTACAAAGACAAATATAGCAAAATTATATGCAATAGATATGTATTGGAAAAATATTCAAAAAGAAGATAATTGGATATGCTTAAAAAAGAAATATGTATATCAAGAATCAGATTTTTCAGATATAGAAAATAAAATGGTAAATTATCAAAAATCTTTTAAAATAGAATCAAATAAATATATTGATTATTTAGATAATATTCCTATTTTAGATATATCATCTTATAATCAAATAAAAAACATTGATTGTATATTTTATAATTATGATTATATTATTATTAATATAGGATGTATTAAAATATGTAATCAATTTATATGTTTTGATATAAATGAATTAAAAAAATCAAAATATGATATTATACAATTAAATTCATCTAAATCATTTAACGATCTTATAAATTTAAATGAACTATTTATAGAAGAAATAAATAACCCTCAAGCTTTTTTAATTAAAAAAAATATTATAAAAGATATTATAAAGAAATATGAAAATATTAAAAAATATAAATGTGCATCAATAAAATTACCAATATTTATTGCAACATCTGATTTATATTGGTTAGATTATTATAATGTTATTAATTACTATGATAATAAAGATATATTAGATTTAAATACTATTGATAAAGTTACAAAAAATATTAATAATTTAAAATTAAAAATAGAAATAAGATCTAATGATAATCAAATAAATACACCATTATTTAAATATTTAGATAAAATAAAATTATTACAAAGTTTATATCAAAATAAAAATAAAATAAATATAGGATACACAAATTATGCATATAAATGGTTTCAAAGTTGTATAGATTATGTAAATAACAAATTTAATTTAAATTCTAGTATTGATATTTCAAATGATTATCATATATATTTTTATACAGACAATGATAGTAAAGTTACAGATAAAAAAATAACAAATAATACACTTAAAATATTAATAAAAGGAGAACCATCTGATCAAAATATAAATGATTATGATATTTGTATAGGTAATAAGAAACAACAAAATATTATTAATATTCCATATCCATTTATTTTATTTTCATTAAATGAAAGAAGACAGCTTAATAAAACTTATAATATAGATTTTTCAAAAAAAAATATGTGTTGTTTTATGTATTCAATGAATTATGCTCATAGAGTTGATATATTTAATAAATTTAATTCTAGAATTAAAGTTGATTCTTTGGGAAAATCATGTAATAATCTTAAGATAGATAATACTAGATCTGTTTATAATGAAAATGAAACATACAATGATATAGCTGTTAATATATATTCACAATATAAATTTATTTTAGCAATTGAAAATACTATTAAAGAATGTTATTATACAGAAAAATTAATAAATCCAATTCTTGCAAATTCAATACCTATTTATTATGGAACAGCTGATGCTTTTGAATTAATAAATAAAAAAAGAGTTATATATTTTAATGATTATAAAAATATAGATGATCTTATAAACTATGTAATTAAATTATCAAATAATGAAGAAGAATTTAATAAAATATTAAATGAACCGATATTTAATAATAATATTGATATAAATTTTAATAATTTTAATGATTTTTTATTTAAAAAGTTAGATAAAATATTAGGATTTGAACACAGATATTTTACAGATATATTAAATAATAATATTTTAAATGATCATATATTTATAAAAATAAATAACACAGAAAAAGAATATTTAAAAAAATATTTATTTGAAAAAGATATAATACACATTTTAAATGAATATGAAGATAATAATATTTCTGAAAATAAAAATCTAAAACAAACTAATAATATTGCACAAAATAATAATATTTTTAAAAATAAATATTTATTAAATAAATTTAAACATAGTTTAATTATTAAAAATAATATGAATAATATAAATATGGAATATAATAAAGATAATATTAATAATATTTCTGATAAAGAAAAACAAAGTATTAATAATAATATAACAAATGATAAAATAACTGAACCAAAAAAAGAATTAAAACAAAGAATAGTTACATTACAAAGACAAACAATGATGAAGGCAAAAGTTGCAGTATTAAATAATTTAAATAGAATACCAATTAAAACAGACAATAAAACAGACAATAAAACAGACAATAAAACAGACAATAAAACAGACAATAAAACAGACAATATAATAGACAATATAACAGACAATATAAAAGACAATATAACAGACAATATAACAGACAATATAACAGACAATATAACAGACGATAAAATAGAATTTAGTGATAATACAAATATTATTAAAAAAAATAATATGTTAAATTTACTGTCACATAGAGCAAAAATGAGAAAGTTATAAATAAAAATGATACCGTGTACTAAATAATAATAATAAGTAATTAAAGAATATAATAATATAAAATATATATGGATAATTATATATTTTATGATTTTAAGATAAGTTATAATAAATTTAAATTATTAAATAAAAATAATACATTTAATAATAAATATATTAATTTTAATAATATTGATGATAGGAATAAATCATGTTTTTTAACAATACCATTTTATTCTGATATATATATTAAAACAAATATTAATCATAGTAATATTGATGCATTTTATAATAATATTTATATGGATAATGATATAATTATACGCGAAACATTAGATTTTAAAGGGTATAAACATATTAATAATAATAATAGTAAATTAAAATTTTTAAAATCAACTTGTATAAATATAAAATTTTTAAAAATGTTTAAAGAAACATATTATTTAAAGTTTTATATTATTCCAAAAAATACAATTAATAATATAGGTATATCTTGTGAAAATTATTTATTTCAAAAAATGTATGGTAGTAATATATCTTTAACAACATATAAGTCAATATCTAATATTTTTTATATTCAATTAAAAAATAAAATAGATATTAATTTAAACAAAATAATATTTCCAATATATTTGAATTTAAAAAAATCAGAATATTATGTTACTATGAAGTTTTATAAAATAAATGATAATAAATATTATATGTATCTTAATGATATTTTAAATTTTAAAAATATTTATGATGAAAATCATTGCGATTGTAATGATTGTAAAAAAATAGATCAAGATATAATAATTTCAAAAATATTTGGAATTTGTAATTATAAATTAAAGAGAATATACAAAGAATATATGAAAATTGGATTAGATAAATCTATAAGTATAAATTTAAAGAACGATTTTCTAATAGAATATAATTTATTTCAAAGTATAGTATTTTCTTTTGATGATTTAGAAATAATTAATAATAATTATAAAAAAAATAAATCCGATAGTTTAATAAATGATATAAATTTAATTGATATTTATAAACATTATGATTAAGTTTAATAAGTTAATAACATATTAATTAATAAAAATATTTTTATCTTTAGTATCATGATTTTTAACACAAAATATATCGTGTTTATCTATATTATATTTATGTAATTGATTTTTTTTTATTAGTATATTAATTAATTTTTTTAATCTAAATATAAAATTAATATATGTTTTAACGTGTTTATATTTATTTGAATAAATAATTTTATCTAAAATATCATAATTTTCTTGAATACTTTTTGATTTATCATATTGATTTCCAAGCATAAATTTTATTATTTTATTAAATCTATTATCTGATAATTTTTTATCTTTATAATTAGAATAAAGATTATAAATTAATTTTTCAATATCTCTTTCTTTATGAACTACAAGTTTATATTTATTTTCTAGTAAATATTTCAATAAATCTAAAGTAAATAATTCATCTATACCGTATTTTATTTTTTTTTTATCATGATTACCATCTTCTCCTTCTATAAAAAAATCTTTATATCTATTACATGTTTTTTTATCATAATCTAAAACACATTCAAAAAATATTTTAAATAAATTTTCATCTATTTTAATAGATGAAATAATTGTTCCAGCCATAATGGGATTTGTTATAATAATTTCATCATAATATTTAGAAACAACTTTAAATCTATTATGTAAAAAATAACAATATCTAGATTTATAAAAAAAATCTCTTTTAGATTGTTTTAAATTATTATAAAAATATTTTAAGTCTTCATAATCACGAAAACTACAATCTATATCACTACAAATTACATCTAATATATTTTTATTATCTTTAATATTTAATAAAGGACAAAATCTAATTATTGTACTTATAACTCCATTATGATTATACTCATCAATTTTAAAATCTTTAATTTCAAATTTACAAAATTGAATATATTTTTTTTGTCTATTATTATCAAATAATGGTTTCCAATATTTTTGTGTATTTTCTATAAATATTGGATCAGTAACTGATTTATTATTTAATACAGATTCGTCATAATATAATCGTAAATAAAATTTTGGAAATAGTTTTGGAAATATGTTAAATAATAATTTTAATCCATTATAATATTTTAATTCATTTTTATATCCTTTTGGTAATCTAAAAACAACACATGATACTATATTATATTTATATTCTGGTTCAATATATTCTGGTATTAATTTTATATAATCCATATTATTTATTTAGATAAAATAATTATTTTTGATTCTGTTTTAGATAATAATCATATAATATAATTTTATTCTCATCATTCGCAAGATAGACAATCATATCAATAGTAACAATAGGTTTTTTTTCTAATTCGACAATTAACATATAAGTATTTTCATTGTTACAAATCAATTCTTCAAATTCTGTAAGTTCTATTTCTTTTTGTATTTCTTTAAAATCTTCTGGATGATTATGATATTCTGTAAAATATATCAAATTATCTAGTGTGTGATTACTATAATATTTACGATAATATTTGTATAAAACATCTTTTGTCATGAAAATATTATTTTGTGTATATAAGATAAGAATGTCATTAGATTTGGTATTTAAAATATCTTCATTTGTAACATTATATTTGTTATGTAGAAAATATTCAACTATTATTTCATTATCTACATTAAGTGCATTATGAAATATTTTTTTACTCAGTTCATTATTTTTTAATATTTTTTGTCCATATTTTTCAAGTAATTCATCTGTAAATTCATAAATTAGCATTAATGAATAATAATCTTGTTCTGTAAATTTACCATCGTACATATATTCTAATTTTTCTATTTTATCTCCCTGACTAGCTGTTTTATAATATTTTAATAAATCTAACATATTTAATTTTTTAAATTCTGTAAATTTATTAGAATAAATATTATTAATTAAATTTAATATATGGTGATCTGCAAAAGTATAATTATACTCTTTTGTAATATCATTAATTTTATTAAAATCAATTATTTTATTATGTTTTTTCATAAAATTGTTAATTACATCTACTGAAATATCTTGTGGAAAATATTTTTTATTATTATTATATTTTATAAAATTATAAAAATTATGATAATCAAGTAAGAATAATGTCATAATATAATCATTATAATAATTTGACATCGATAACATAAATTGACCATAAACACCTACAACATAATTCTGATTAGTTAAACTATGAGAATTTTTTTTAAAATATGCTTCGGAAAGATTAATAAATTTTTGTTTATTTTTTTCAGTTGTAAGATGTTTATCTATAAACAATTTTATAATAATTGTTTCGGCTTTATAAAGTTTTTCAATAAATTTTTGATTTTGCCAGGGTTCACGTGAACTTGTTTTTTCAAAATGTACAAGTGTTAATTCATCATAAATTATAAAATATTTCCGAATATTAGATATAAATTCTGATGTTATTTTAAAACCGTTATTAATATTAGTACGTAACCATTGATACTTGGTCATATATTTTTCTATCAACTTATCACCATGATTTTCATAATAATCAAGATTGTCTTTAACAATTTTTGAAATAATTTCAACATTATTAACATATTGACCTTCTTTTGCATTTTCAAATAAGTGATTTAAAATGTTAAAATCTTCTATGGTGTGTTCAGATAAAATACTTAATACAAATTCAACCCATTGTGGATTAAATGGTTTATCTTTAACATAATCTGCATAAAAAGTGTTATTCTTTTTTTTAAGTGCTGCAGTAATAATTTTTTTATCAAAACAATATTGATTTTCATCTATTTCATCTGGATCTTCTTGTTTTGCCTTTTTGACAACTTTTTTAATAACTTTTTTAACAGGTTGTTCTTCTTCTAGATTCAAATCTGAATCTTCTACTATTTTTTTCTTTGATTTTTTAGGTAAAGCATTAATAAGTTTATCAACTTCATCCTGAATAAGTTGATGTTTTATTTCTTCTAGTTCCGGATCATCTTGTTTGACAACTTTTTTAATAGTTTTAGTCTTTTTAACAACTTTAATATTATCAAGTTCCATGAGTATATTTAATATATAAATAATAATATTAATTATATATTACGTTAATATATCAACTTTTTTGATTTAAAATTACTGTAAATTTTTATTAATGATTTTTATGCTCTTAATCATCATAAATTTTTATTAATGATAATTAACACCGTTCCTTACTGGGATCGAACCAATGACCTTGCGGTTAACAGCCGCACGCTCTAACCAGCTGAGCTAAAGTAACACAATTATATATTGTTAATAAATCTTTAAATCATTTTATTTTATTTTTATTTCTTCTAAATAATCTAATACATCTTCCAACAGTTTTAATATCATGAATATTAATATGTAATGTTTCAGTATATTCTCTAGCTATAACTTTATGAATTTGATCATTATTTATTTTATATTC
>JACCEE012170896.1_pt1 | contig 10218 bp, 12 predicted proteins | sample 7449931 | NCBI WGS metagenome assembly JACCEE01 (sample SAMN15323457, study PRJNA562643) | freshwater metagenome | isolation source: river surface water | place: USA:Blue River Watershed | collected 2017-08-19
CAGTTGCGTTCTCATTCGTTCAGACGATGATCTAGACAGCATTTTTGCCAGTGGTGAAATGATGGCCAAGTATGCCAGTAAACGTGCAGGCATCGGTTTAGAGATTGGACGACTACGTCCATTAGGCAGTCCTATTAGGGGCGGCGAAATTATGCATACTGGTATGATACCTTTCCTTAAGAAGTGGTTTGGCGATCTACGTTCATGCTCACAAGGAGGCATTCGCAATGCAAGTGCTACAGTATTTTATCCCATTTGGCATCATCAGTTTGATGATCTTATTGTTCTTAAAAACAATCAAGGAACAGAAGAAACCCGAGTCCGTCATATGGATTATGGGGTTGTGCTTAACGCTTTCTTCTGGAGACGATTCAAAAACAGAGAACAAATAACTTTCTTTGATCCCAACGAAGTTCCTGACCTATACGAGGCGTTTTATCAAAACACTAGGTTGTTTGAAGAATTATATACAAGATATGAAAAGCGCAAGGATCTTCGTAAAAAGACAATGAGTGCCGAAGAAGTATTCAAGTCCGGTATATTAAAAGAACGAACAGATACAGGTCGTATCTATCTTGTGTTCATCGACAATGTAATGAATCAAGGTCCGTTTGATCCAGAGTATCATACTATCTATCAAAGTAATCTGTGTCTAGAAATTTTACTACCTACTAAGCCATTCAAACGCCTAGACGACGAAGAAGGCCGTATTGCTCTATGTACCTTGGGAAGTATTAACTGGGGAGCCTTCCGCAATCCAGAAGACATGCGCCGTGCTTGCCGTATACTTCAGCGCAGTCTATGTAACATACTTGACTATCAAGATTTCTTGAGTATTCAAAGTAAACTCAGTAACGATGAAATTCAGCCACTAGGTATAGGTGTAACTAACCTTGCCTATTGGCATGCTAAACGAGGATTAAAATATGGTGATTCAGATAGTCTTGCAGAAGTTAAGTCGTGGATGGAGCACCAGGCGTTCTATCTTACAGAAGCAACAGTTGAGTTGGCCAAGGAACGAGGCAAGTGTAAAGACTCGGACAAAACTTGGTACGGACGAGGCGTATTCCCGTGGGAAAGACGTGCCCAAGGAGTAAATGAACTTGCTAACTTCACCCCTGAATTAGATTGGGAACCACTACGCGAGCAGATGAAGACCTATGGTGTCCGCAATGCTACACTAATGGCTATTGCTCCCGTTGAGTCTAGCTCAGTTGTTATCAACAGTACCAACGGCATTGAAATGCCTATGTCACTTATCTCAACTAAAGAAAGCAAGGCTGGAAGTTTTACTCAAGTAGTTCCTGAATACAATAACTTGAAGGTTCGTAAGAACTATCAAATGATGTGGGAACAAAAAGATTGCGACGGTTATATCAAAACTGCCGCTGTATTAGCAGCTTATATTGACCAAAGCATTAGTACCAATACTTTTTATAATCCGGCTTTCTTTCCAGACAGAAAAGTTCCTACTACCTTAATTGCTAAAAATTTAATGCAGGCGCATCATTGGGGTATCAAAACTTTTTACTATAGTCTGATTAACAAACAAGGTTCCAAAGCAGTCCAAGAAGACAAACAACCTGATAACGTTATTAATTTAAACTTTAATCAACAAGATGAACTTGACGACGATTGTGAAGCATGTAAATTATGAGCAAACAACAATATAACCTAACAACAAAAACAGATTACTTACATCGTAAGATGTTCTTGGACCCAGAGGGTCCTGTGACCATTCAACGATTTGAAGAAGTAAAATATAATAAAATTGCTGACTTTGAAAAGACGGCTCGTGGCTTCTTTTGGGTGCCCGAAGAAATTAGTCTAGCCAAAGATGCCAACGACTTTAAAGATGCCAGCGATGCTGTTAAGCATATTTTTACCAGCAACCTATTACGCCAAACGGCCTTAGACAGTTTACAAGGTCGAGGCCCGAGTCAAATTTTTACTCCAGTCGTAAGTCTACCAGAACTAGAAGCACTGGTCTATAATTGGACATTCTTTGAGACAAATATTCACAGCCGTAGTTATAGCCACATTATTCGTAACATTTACAACGTGCCTAAAGAAGTTTTCAACACCATCCACGATACAAAAGAGATTGTAGACATGGCTAGTAGTGTAGGACGTTATTATGACGACCTACACAGATTAAACAGTCTTAAAGAGATTGCCGATCCAACTAAAGAAACGGTGCTAGAGTCGGTGCATGTTAAAGCAATTTGGTTGGCGCTTAATGCTAGCTATGCCTTAGAAGCATTCCGCTTCATGGTATCATTTGCTACAAGTTTGGCTATGGTTGAAAACAAAATCTTTATTGGTAATGGCAATATCATTAGTTTGATTCTACAAGACGAATTGTTACACAAAGGTTGGACAGCTTTCTTGATTAATCAAGTTGTAAAAGAAGATCCACGTTTTGCAAAAGCCAAGCAAGAATGTGAACAAGAAGTATATCAATTGTATATGGATGTTATCCGTGAAGAAAAAGCCTGGGCAGATTATCTATTCCAAAAAGGTCCTGTTATTGGTTTGAATGCAAATATTCTAAAAGACTTTGTAGATTACACTGCTGCCAGCGCCTTAAAAGATATAGGAATTAAATATACAGAGCCTGCGCCAAAGACTACTCCTATCCCTTGGTTTAACAAGCACAGTGACACTAGTAAAAAGCAAACAGCTTTGCAGGAAAATGAGTCTACTAATTATGTAATTGGTGTGATGAGCGATAGTATAGACTATGATGCACTTCCGGCTCTGTAAGGAATTGAAATGAAAATTAATGAAATTGAACAGGTAAAGGTCACAGACGATTGGTTTAAAACTGGCAGTTTTAAAACATTTAAAAAGCCGGCACGTGAGCCCTACGAAGTAGCGCAACAGGACGGTGTATTACAAACGCTAGAAGGTCCAGTAAATTACAAAGCTGGCTTTTATATTATGACTGGCCCAAAAGGAGAAAAGTATCCATTGCCTCCCGAGAAGTTTCGTGAACTAAAAGACGATAACGGTGACGGAACAGCCAGCCCTAAGAAGATTGTCAAGCTGGCCAAAGTTGCTGACCATAGTGGTGTGGTAAACACCAGCTGGGGTGAGCCCTTGCATTATGCCCCAGGAGAAGATATAATTGTTCGTCATGGCGCCGGAGACTACGGCGTAGTAAAGAAAGACATCTTTACTAAGACATATGATATTACAGAATTAAAATGAAAGTAGAAATTTATACCAAGGATGCTTGTCCATATTGTGTGCAGGCAAAAAATTTGATGAAGAGTAAAGGCTGGGAATTCACCGAGCACTACATCAACGCAGAAACAAGAGAAACATTGTTAGAACAACTAACAACAAGACTAGGAACACCGCCACGCACCGTTCCTCAGATCTTTATCGACGATCAGGCCATTGGTGGTTATACTGATCTAGTAGCGTGGCTTAATAATCAATAAATATCAACATGTTAAAAGAAAATAAAATCGGTCAAATCGTCAGCATGAAGCTAACCAGTGGAGACGAAGTAGTAGGTAAGATTACTGGACAAACACCAGAAGGTATTACCCTAAGCAAGCCTGTAATCCTTGCTGCCAGCAGAGACGGTCTCGCCATGGTTCCTTTCATGATGACTGCAAACCCAGACGGAGATTTCTTGTTCAAAGTTAATAATATCATGTGCCTAGTTGACACAAATCAACAGGTAAGTGACGCTTACTTTCAAAGTGTAACAGGAATTACACCAGTAAGAAATAGTATACTAACAGCGTAATTATGCCATTGTGTGCCGTCGAAGGAGATCCTAACAGTCACGGGGGCGGTGAACTAATAGCTGAAAACCCCCAAACAGTTTTCATAAACAACATACCTGTTATTGACCACGCACCTGATCCTGCACAAGCGGACAGTTATTGTCCTGCGCCAGGACACTGTAACCCCGAAACGGCCGAAGGCAGTCCTAATGTATTCTATTATTTTAATCCTGTCCACAGAATGGAAGACGAAAGAATCTGTGGTGCAACTACAATAGTTGAATTACAATATAATGTTTATGCTAACAATGAAGGCGAGCCAGTAGAGGCTGCTTTAGATCCTAGATTCTTTTCACCGCCTCCACGATCTACTCCGCCTGAACCCGGTAAACAACCTCCCAGTCAAATATTTACAAAGCCTGACAGCGCACCAGCCGGTGATCCAAGGCCCTACGAGCCTCCAGCAAAACCTCCCACAAGAGAACAGAATGAACAGGCCGGCACTGCTCCTAATAACCCAGGTCCGTCTGAAGCACCTCCTGTGCAAGATCAACCTGAAACAAAATGCGAGGGCGACAAGCCCAATGTTCTGGGATTCCTGACAAAATGTCTACAAGAATCAAGACAGGGCGTATGGAGGGAAACAGGCCAGGGCGGTGCAGCCAGCAATCCAAATATTCTTAATATGTGGAAAAATATAGGAATAACATGGTTTAACAGTGACCAAGTTCCATGGTGTGCTGGTTTCGCTTGTTTTGCTATGAAACAAAGTGGATTGAAATATATTAGAGAAGCTGGCGCCAAAAATCTTGCTAATAAATTAGCCAGCGGATCAGTTGATCCCAAGTATAAAGAAGTGCCAATTAGTGATATGAAACCAGGTGATCTTGTATTATGGGGATCAGGTCACGTTAATTTTTGTTATTCAGCCAACAACGGAAAATATACATTTGTCGGCGGCAACCAAGCCCCGGGAAAGGCAGCTGAACCACCCGTTAGAGATCCTAACAACGACGGAGATGTAACTGTTAGCTGGCCAACTGGCTGGACGCCTAGTCGAGGCGGAATAACAAAAGTAGTTCGTTTAGATTGCTAATAAATACTATGTTATGGCAACTATCCCACCGATTAATTATGGCGCACTAAAGGTAACTTTTCCTGCCAATTTACCTAGAAACGAAAAAGATCTTATCTGTATGCTGTTGGCTGGCAGATTAAAGGATTTATGGAAAGGTAAATTAATCTGTGCTGAGTTGGCCATTGATGATTTAGTCAAGGATCTAACTGGCGTTAGTCCGCTCAATGAACTTAGAAATCAGTTAACTAAACTTAAAAGTGGATTAAATGATCTTAAACGTGCCAGTGGTTATGACCAAATACTTTCTCAAGTAAACAAAGCATTGGGACAAATTGGTAACGTTTTTAGTCTTGGAGGTTTGTGTCCAAGTCCTATTACTCCTCCACAAATTCCAGATGTCTTAGGACAGCTTAATCAAAACTTGTTTGGTCAGGCCAATAACATTCTAAACTCTTTAGTCAATGCTAGCAATCCTAAGGTTTGTCTTGGTAATGGACCTACAGGTTTTGGTCTAGACTGGAGTAAAGTAAATGGAGATCTGCGCTCACTGAAAAATTCTATTGAGCAATTTAAAAGAGATCCTGCAGGTATGGAAAGAACAATGAAAGCCTTTGAGAGTAACATTAAGTCTCAAAGGAATAGACTCAATTCAGAACTAAAACGTCTACAGAAAAATTTATCAGATCCGTTTGGCATCAATGAAAAAAGAAACACAGTAGCAGCTATACAAAGAACAAAAGCTACATCAGATGGATATCCTGTCAAAGACAGGAATGGTATAACTTATCCTAATCCAGCCAAGTCGATGATTCCCGGAGAAGTAGATGCTGTCCTTGCAAGAACCGACCCCGCTTTTACTAATCCTACCAAATATGTTACCAAACCAGTTTACGACTATTGCGGAACGCTCACTGGTTACACCAGGGAATTGGTCACAGGCGACCCTGGATATCTAGGCTACGATACAGTATTCGGTGGATTAAATGTTGCAACACCAACTACTAATCCCACTGCCACATACGCACAATACGATTATTTGTTTAAAGAAGAAAATTCTGCAATTAAAATTTATAATAAATCCGGCGAAGTTGTCGCCGACATAAACTTAGAAAGAGGTCGTCATTATAGAATAGGTGTGCAAATCGTTGGCACAACTAACTTGGCAATATATGACGTCGATGACGCAATGTGGGCCAAAGGAATCACGGCTACACAAGAACCCGAGTATGGCAAAGGATTCGAAATTGTTACCTTAGAAAATCCTTGCAGTTCACTGACAGTTGAATTAGACTGGGCAGTTAATATTGAAAATCCAACTACACCCAATCTATTAATATGGAAGGCCAATAACGGTCAGCGTGGAAATATTATAATTGGTGGTCCTACTAGCATTCCTGCTGCCGATAAGACCTATGATGTTGATAATGCTGTTAGAAAGGCTTTAACATTTTCTAAATCACAGCAATATACTGACAGTAGTGGATTAGTAGTAAAAGAAGAAGTCGATGATGCCAGTCGAGTATATTCTATGACCTCACAGGCTACTGGTCTAGTAAACTTCAATGTTCAAACCAACATATTTTTTGCCAATGGTATTTCAGTCATCGATGACATTGAGACACTAGACGAGGATGGCGCCGCAGTTGAGGGAAACAAGATACTAAAATTTGTTCAGCCATACGGTAGTAAATTTATAGTGTCTAAATTGTATTACAGCGAGGCCGCTGGATTTGATATAATGCAGTATGCGGCATTTATTACCGATAGTCTAACTAATGAAATACAAGGTTATCAGCCACTGGCCAACTTAAAATTCACAAAGCCAATTGAATTTTTAAATGACACTAAGCTACCAAATCCTGCTCCTATACCAAACAAATATATGTTGACCTTACCTGGCAACATAAAGCTAGAGAATGAAGAAGAAATGTCTATTGAACTGGTAGATGCATCAACGTTAAAAGTTCACTTATCCGAAAATAGAATTGCTCCTAGTTACGCCGGCGAATTTTTAATAGCATTTGAGATCGGCATAGACAGTAATGATCCTGACAGGCTATATCAAACAACCAATCCATTCTTGAAGAAAATTCAAACCAATTTCAAAGGTAACAATTTTGATTTTGGACAAACACTTGTCCTAAACGCTTGACATTAATTTACTATTCTCGTATACTGCTACAGTAAAGGAGAATAGTTTGATCAACTTCTTAACCAAACTTCTAACTCGGCTAGACCGAAAACGTGTTATTTTGGACAGGCAAAGCAATGAACCATATCTCGAACGCTATTATCTATTTCTCCGCGACAGAACGTGGTTTCCATTCAATGTGTTCCTGCACAAGTTTCTTAAGTCAGACCCCGATGATGTGCATGATCACCCATGGCCTTATGCTACTTTAATTCTTAAAGGTGGATACTATGAATGGACTCCGCAGTTTAATAGCAAAGGCGAAAAGATTGGCGAGATTGCAAAGTGGCGAGCTCCTGGTCATTTTAGGATTTGTAGTGCTACTTCTTATCACAGGATTGAATTAGATCCTAGTGTAGAGTGCTGGACACTGTTCATGCCTGGCCCACAACGAAGAGAGTGGGGATTTTTAGTGAATAATAAATGGATACACAACGACGAATATATCAAAGCGAGAGCACTGAAGTAATAATAAACACCAGATGGGTCGGAGGATCAGCGGGATTTATTGTGGAAAATATAATAACTGAGCCATCCGGAAACGTATGGGTTCATTACTATAATGAAAAAACACTGCAAAAATACAACTGTCTAATTGACGCATTTACATCTAGATTTTCTCGGGACTTTACAAGTGGATGATATTAAAGAAATCAAATTCAGTAACGAACTAACCGATGAGCAATGGTTAGAATTCCGTAAATGGCTTGTTGGACACATGAAGATGGGTCCTATGTCGGTAACCTTCATTAAAAAAGATGGCACCGAACGAGTGATGAACTGCACACTGCAAGCTGAACTCTTGCCGCCGCAAGAAATCAAAGAATCAACTACAACTACTACAAGGAAAGAGAATACAGATTCAATTCGTGTATTCGACTTAGACAAAAAAGAATGGCGAAGTTTTATAGTCAAATCAGTAAAGAAAGTCCAATTCGAGCTGTGAAGTATTATTTTGCCTATGGCATGAATACTAACTTCGGAGAAATGACCTTGCGGTGTCCTAGGGCTACTCCTTTAGGCCCAGTTTACATTAGAAATTATCGGCTGGCTTTTAGAACACATGCAGACATAGAGCCTGCTGATGGTCAATTAGTCCACGGAGCATTGTGGTCAATTACCGAAGACTGCGAACGAAGTCTGGATATGTTAGAAGGTTATCCTTATTATTATACCAAGAGAGATTTTGTTGTAGAAAGCAACAGGCCTCTGGGACGACATGGCAATACCTGTTTTGTGGCTATGGCCTATCAAATGGTAAATCAAACAGGTTACGCTCCGCCTGGCAATAGATATTTAGAATGTTTGCTGGAAGGTTATAAAGATAACAGCGTCAGCACTGATCAAATTTATCAAGCACTGGATCAAGCCAATGAATATGCGCTCACCTTATGAGATGGAACAATTAAAAAGGTTTGTTGAGAAATACGGGGTTCGAGACATTACCATCGAACCTTCATCGTATTACAAGGTAAATCCTATGGATTCCTACGCATTCTCGGCCAATGATTATGCTCAGTTTGAAACATATTATGTAAATATGTATAAGATGAGTATTCCCGAGGACAGGCTAGATAGAATTGCCAGCATAGTTTTGGAGTTCGATGATCTTATGCAAGATCCAGAAACTGCTAAGTTGCTAATGGAAGCAAGGTTTATCAACAGATTAAAAAGAGGCAGATATTAAAATGGCACAGAGAAGTAATTATTGGAGTTGCAGTAAATTTGCAGACTGGCTTCGTGGTACACCCAAGGGTGGCGCCAAGACCAGCGACGACTGGGACGACTGGCATGACGAAGCCAGTAAAAAATATCCCATTCGTTATTGGATCGCCGAAGAAGCACTAGACGCAGTTCAAAATTTCATCTGGTGGCCCGTAGACAAAATTTATGACATTAAGTATTATATTAATAACCGTTGGATTAGTCGCACTCATAGTCTTACCGCTCACCCTCGCGACATCAAGCCCGGTCAGTGGTGCGACGTGGGCAACCGGTTCCTACCTTGCTTGTTCAACGAACTTGTTGACTATGTTGAAATTGAACTAGCTTGGTGGCATCTTGCTTGGAGTCCTGAAGAACGTTCCAAGTATAATATGCCATGGTGGGCAGTTGGTTGGTTTCGCATTCGTACCTGGCGTTGCCCACAAGCCGGATTAGATAATCTTAAGTGGCAAAGTGAACTGGTATGGAAAGAAGACGAAGTTCACGATCCCAACGATCCTAAAATTGGCAAGCCAACATACCAAGCGGAAAAGGCTTTGGAGATTCTTGCTCTTTACAAGTGGTGGACCGAAGTCTATCCTAACCGCCCCGATGTTCATGATGCCAGTGGTTGGAGTGCCTATTGCGAAAAGAAACGTCAATCTAATCCCAACGGTAGTTTATTCAGTAACAAAGGCGAAACAAAAGAACTGAGAAAAGAAGCTGATCGTGCTCTTAAACTAAGTCGAAAAATTGAAGAACAATACGAAAAAGAAGATGAACAAATGATGATTCGTCTTATTAAAATTCGTAATAGTTTATGGACATAAGTCAACGATTTTAGCTCTAAGGCGTTAAATATATACAAGGAGATTCTTATGAAAAAGATTCTAGCTAGTTTACTGCTAACAGTTGTAGTGATGCCAGCTTTCGCTCAACATCACCATAGACATCATGGCGGATTTCATCACCATGGTAAACATCATGTTCACAGATATCATCATAATTATAGTTGGGTAGCACCTGTAATTATTGGCGGTGCAGTAACTTATGCATTAACAAGACCAGCACCGGTGATAGTTCAAGAACCACCAGTGATTATTGATCAGCCGGTTGTAACTGTGTCTCCAGTAGAAACTTGCACAGCTTGGCGAGAAATTCAACAAGCAGATGGCACGATTGTTAGGGAAAGAACTTGTCAGCGTTGAGTAATATACTACTGGCGATATTGATATTAGCCTTGCATGGCTATTGGATTTATAAACTATGCACCTATGATTGGAGTAAGTTTGAAGAGGATTCAGAGGGTGACGATTTTTTGAAACCCTATGAGTGATATTGCTGTATGAAGCAAAGAGAAAAGTGTTCTGGACGCGGGTTCGACTCCCGCCTGGTCCACCAAATGGTCTCTCTCCGTAGAATACCGAAAGGTCGGCTGAGAGATTATTTGATGGGCCAGTCATGGTTTCGACAGGGCAAAGAGTAACAGAGTGGACAGCACG
>JACCEE010067523.1_pt1 | contig 10217 bp, 8 predicted proteins | sample 7449931 | NCBI WGS metagenome assembly JACCEE01 (sample SAMN15323457, study PRJNA562643) | freshwater metagenome | isolation source: river surface water | place: USA:Blue River Watershed | collected 2017-08-19
AGATGGTGGACTTTGTTAGGTGGAGTTAAGGGACAATTTTGTTCTCGTATTACAGGAAATGTATTGTTTCATTCAGTGCCATATTCAGCTGCTAATAATAGGGCTTTAATTACTAAATATTATAATCAGTTAGGTCAACCAGTTTCTCATGGATGTGTTAGACTTTCTGTAAGCGATGCCATTTGGATATATAATAATTGTCCACCAGGAACGTCGGTTACTATATATAACAGCCCAGATCCTGGTCCGCTAGGTCGTCCGGCACCAATTATTATTCCGGCAGGACAGACTTGGGACCCTACAGATCCTACACTATAATTTTAAGAAAGAGAAGGTATCTAAGATGAAGAGAATAGGAATGTTAACAAGCGGTGGAGATTGCCAAGCACTTAATGCAGCAATGAGAGGTGTGGTTAAGGGATTATATGATGGATTTGACAAGGTTGAGATTTACGGTTTCTTAGAGGGTTACAAAGGACTTATGCACGGAAATTATAAGTTATTAACATCTTCTGATTTTTCAGGTATTCTTACTCAAGGTGGTACTATTTTAGGAAGTTCGCGACAACCATTTAAATTGATGAGAGAGATTGATGAAAGTGGTTTTGATAAAGTAAAAGCCATGAAAGATACATACAAGAAACTTAAATTAGATTGCCTTGTTATTTTAGGTGGAAACGGAACTCAGAAAACTGCAAACTTATTAAAAGAAGAAGGTCTAAATGTAATAGGATTGCCTAAAACTATAGATAACGATTTGTGGGGAACAGATATGACCTTTGGGTTCCAAAGTGCAGTTGATATAGCAACTAATGCTATTGATTGCATTCACACAACAGCATCTTCTCATGGAAGAGTATTTATCGTGGAGGTTATGGGACATAAGGTTGGATGGATCACCTTGCATGCAGGTATTGCTGGTGGAGCGGATATTATTCTTATTCCTGAAATACCATATGATATTAATAAAGTAATTGAAGCTTTAGATAAGAGAACAAAAGCTGGTAAGAGATTTTCTATTCTTGCAGTGGCAGAAGGAGCTATTTCCAAAGAAGATGCAGCTCTTCCTAAGAAAGAGCGTAAGGTTAAGGTGGCAACTTCGGCATATCCTTCAGTTGCCTATGAAATTGCCGATAAGATTAAAAATGCAACGGGACAAGAGATTAGAGTAACAGTTCCTGGTCATACACAAAGAGGTGGAAGTCCTTGTCCATACGACCGAGTATTATCAAGTCGTTTTGGTGCAAAGGCAGCAGAATTAATTAAAAAAGAACAATTTGGTGGCATGGTTGCTATTCAAAACAATCAAGTAGTATCAGTTCCGTTAGAAGATATTGCTGGAAAATTAAAATACATTTCTCCTGAAGATGGAATAATTACAAATGCAAAACAGTTAGGAATATCTTTTGGAGATTGATGGACATAAGGACAAATCATGAATAAAAATGCATTTTTTAGAGGGGTAGTAATGGTAATTGTATTCATTGCTACAGTTTTATTAGTCAATCGAATTAATAATACAGGTATAGATAACTTGACAGCGGAGATGGATCAACCTACGCTTCCGTTGGCATATATAAAATATGATGATCAATTAATAAACTGTATGCATGGATACAAAAGCAATGTGGATATTTCTTTATTGCGTGATACGATTACCCCTTTAGATAAAGAAAAAAAGATAGAGGTATGGGTTGATCAAGGAAAGAAGAAGGTTGATGGGCTTACATACGAACTTCGAGCTATAGAGGATAATTCCCTTGTTGAAGAGGGAGAGATTACAGATTTATCATCTAAGAATGGATATCAGAGAGCTACAATTGAATTACGTATGGATATTGAGCAAGGCCGAGAATATATGTTGGTGATTAAATTATCAAAGAAAGATAAGCTAGTTGCTAATTATTATACAAGGGTAATTTATGAGAAGGCAATGCATACCAAGGAGCTTTTGGAGACGGTAACTAATTTTAATGATGGAATATTTGGTGAGGGTGATTCTTCGGCAGTTGCTACTAAGATAGAACCTGATCCCAAGGGCAATAACGAAGATTTATCTAGCATTGATGTTAAATCTAGTTATGAAACTATGATGTGGGCAGGACTTACACCAATGAAGATAACTGAGGCAATACCTGAGATTGTAGAAATTGATGATAATTTTGCCTGTATTAAACTTAGTTATGTAATATCTTCAAATGTAGAAGGAAGTAATAGAAATTACTTAGTGGTAGAGAGATACAGAGTAAGATGGGTAGACGAGGATACCATATACTTAGTTGATTATAATCGTCAACAAGAGGAATTGTTTGTTGCTTCGAATGTAGACATTACTAAGAATCGATTCCGATTAGGAATAGTTGATGATGATAACTTCGAATATGTAACTAGTGACAATGATAAAAAAGTTGCATTTATTGAAGGTGGTCAGCTTTGGTATTATGATTATGAAAATACAGCTATGGCTAGAGTATTTGGCTTTTGGCAGGATATATATACTGATGAGAGAACTATGTATAATCAAAATCAGATGGATATTATCACCTTAGACGACAAAGGAAATATATTGTTTACGGTATATGGATATATGAATCGTGGAGATCACGAAGGTGAATTAGGTATAGCTATTTATAAGTACGAAGTAGATAAGAGTAGAGTAAGTGAGTTAGCCTTTTTAGAGAGTGATATGCCTTTTGATATGTTGGAAGAATATGCATCTAAGTTGGTTTATATGACAGGAAGTAAGTTGTACTATACCATGAATGATAGTATTTATTGCATGAATATTAATACCAAAAAGGTCAAAGAAATAGCCTATGGAGTTCCAAATGAATTAATAGCTGTATCGGATAATAAGAAATATATTGCATATCCAAATGGAAATACCCCAGAAGATAGCACATCTATTACACTTATGAATTTAGATACGGAAGATACAAGTATTTTTGATACAACTGGTGATGAGCGAATAAAGGCATTAGGGTTTATTGAGGATGATTTTATTTATGGAATTGCCAAGAAGTCGGATATTATAACTAGAAAAGATGGAGAAGTTGTTTTCCCTATGAGTACCGTTTATATTTGTGATTTCAGTAAAAAAATTGTTAAAGAATATAGTAAGAGTGGAAATTATATTCAGGGAATAACTGTAGATGGAAATGTTGTTTACTTAGATAGATTAAAGAAAACTGTCGGCGATTATGAGGAGACGGATTCAGATTTTGTTAGTTACAAAGAAAACAAAGATAATAAAATAAGTCTAATTTATAAATATTCTGAGATTTATTATAATCAGTTATATATGGTATTTCCGAGTAATATTTATGTAAAAACAAAGCCGAAACTCTTAATTACGGAAGAGAATTTATTTGATTCTCCTAAAAGTTTAGAGTTAGACTCCAAAAAGCAGGATGATCGATATTACTTGTTTGCCGATGGTATATATTTGGAATCCTATAATTCATCCCAGAGTGCAATTAGAGAGGCAAACGGAATATCGGGACTTGTAACCACAAGCAGTGGTGAAATTATTTGGAGAAAAACTACATTAGAGGATTATAATACAGTGGCAAAAGATGTACCTATATACACTGTTGATACAGTGGATGAATCGTTAAATGCTTGTATATATATGATGGCTAGTTATGAAGGGATGAACTGTGAATTTGCGAATATGGAAGAAGATACACCGAATAATATGATTACAAGATATGTTGGTCGAACTGGAGTAAATATGTCAGGGAATCTATTAGATGTAGGTTTGTATTATTTGTGTGCGGATGTACCGTTTATTGTAAAGTATACAAATGACACCTATGTGTTGGTAACTAGTTTTAATGCATCTTCAGTGCGATATATAGATCCACTACTAGAAGTAGATGTTAAAGTAGACAGAGCAGAATTTGAAGCTAATATGGCAACTCAAGGAAATGTAATGTACAGTTATGTACCAGAACATAATTAATAATTGGACAAAATAAAAAGAACAGGATATCCTGTTCTTTTTATTTTATTACTCTTGAGAAATAGCTCCTGCTGGACAAACTCCTGCACATGAACCACAATCGATACAAGCATCTGCATCTATCTCGAATTGGCTGTCGCCTTCGCTAATTGCGCTTACTGGACATTCACCTACACAAGCTCCACAAGATAAACATGAATCTGAAATTACGTATGCCATTAATATATCCTCCTTTATATTCAGTTATTATCGTACAAAATTATTTTATACGATTATGTCTTTTATATCAAGACTTAATTTATAGATAAATAAGGTTTTCCAAGGGATAAACTTTATTTAATCATTTGTTTTACTGGCGTTCATTATTGCACGCCTTTTTTTCATTGCAGCAAGAACTTTTTCTCTTGCGATAAATGCATCGTCACTAGTAAGTGCAGGAACTCCTTTTAATGGATAAGGAATACATAGGTTTTCGTATTTTACTTCACCCATATTATGATAAGGAAGTATGTCTACTACAGTTATATGACGAAATTCAGCAAGATAATCCCCTAAACGCTCCAAGTATTCATCTACATTGGTTATGTTAGGAACAAGAACGTGACGAATCCAAATTGTCTTCTCAGCCTGGTTTATATAGGATAAAAACTTGAAGATATTGGTTGAAGGTTGCTGCGTTAATTTTAAATGTTCCACAGGGTCGATGTGTTTAATATCTAACATAATTAAATCGGTTGACTTTAATAGGCGATCAAATTTTTCTAATAAAAAAGGATTATCAGGGTTGAAAGTCACACCAGAAGTATCTAAGCATGTATGAACACCTCTGCTCTTAGCTTCTTCAAAAAGTTCGATAAGAAAATCTATTTGCATTAAAGGTTCTCCGCCAGTAGCAGTAATTCCACCACCTTTTAAAAATGATTCATATCTAAAATAATCATCCACTAAATCTTTTGCAGTTCTCATATCTCCACCAGATGATTCCCAGGTGTCAGGATTGTGACAATAGGCACATCTCATAGGACAGCCTTTGAAAAATATAACATATCTTACTCCGGGACCATCGACAGTACCAAAGGTTTCAATTGAATGAATTCTTCCTTCCATAGATCGCTTCTCCTTTTTAAAAAAGGGTCTGTCTAAATGTCTAGACAGACCCTTACTTGTTAATGAATATTAAATATTATCGTGGAATGTACGAGAAATAACGTCATTTTGTTGCTCTTTAGTTAATTTGATAAAATTAACTGCATAACCAGAAACACGAATTGTTAACTGTGGATAATTCTCTGGATGTTGTTGAGCATCTAATAAAGTTTCTTTTGTAAATACATTAACATTAAGGTGATGACCACCCTTTGCTACATATCCGTCTAACATTGATACTAAATTGTCTACTTGTTGATTACTTGGCATAATAATGTCCTCCTTATAAAAATTAATCTACTTTTAAGCCTTCGTCAATACCTTCATGCAAGGTAGGAATGTTGCATGCAAGATTGCCTTTGGCACAGTCTGTACAACCTAAAGTCTCTACAGTGTCTCCTGATTGATCCTCATTAATACTTAAATTAATGTGACCAACACCTGAACCCACCATACCATCTAACATTGATACTATATCGTCTACTTTACTTAGCTTATCGCTCATAAAATCAGATCCTTATCTATGAATTAATCAATATTAATAGTGTCGCCTGCAAATACTCTGTCTTCCTTGCCTAATGCGCCTGGAATAATAGAGAATGTATTAGAAATACCATCTTGAGCATCGTTAAATGGAAGCTTAGCTACTGAAGAAAGAGAAGCTAAAGCACCATGAGTATCTCTTTGGTGCATTGGGTTAGCACCTGGAGCTAATGGTTGACCATATTTTCTACCATCTGGTGTATCACCTGTATTCTTACCGTAAACAACGTTTGAAGTAATAGTAAGAACTGACATTGATGGGAAACCATCTCTGTATACGTGATTTTTTCTAATCTTGTTCATGAACTTAGATACTAACTCTACTGCAAGATCATCAACTCTATCATCGTTGTTACCGTACATTGGGTATTCGCCCTCTGTCTCATAACTTACTACGATTCCGTTCTCATCTCTAATTGCTTTAACTTTTGCAAACTTGATTGCAGAAAGTGAATCAGCAACTACTGAAAGACCAGCGATACCAGTTGCGAAGTATCTCTTAACTTCTTTGTCATGTAATGCCATCTGAATTCTCTCATAAGCATATTTGTCATGCATGTAGTGAATGATGTTAAGTGAGTTAACATAAACTTTTGCTAACCAATCCATCATATCTTCGAATCTTGACATAACTTCGTCAAATTCTAAATACTCAGAAGTGATTGGACGATACTTAGGACCTACTTGGTTCTTAGTACATTCATCAACACCACCGTTTATAGCGTATAATAAACATTTTGCAAGATTTGCTCTAGCTCCGAAGAACTGCATCTCTTTACCAACTCTCATAGAAGATACACAACAAGCGATTGCGTAATCATCACCATGAGTTACTCTCATTAAATCATCATTCTCATACTGAATAGAAGAAGATTTGATTGACATCTCTGCACAATATTTCTTGAAGTTCATAGGTAATCTAGTTGACCATAAAACTGTTAAGTTAGGTTCTGGAGCAGCACCTAAGTTATCTAATGTGTGTAAGAATCTGTAAGACATCTTAGTTACTAATGGACGTCCATCAATGCCAACACCACCGATTGACTCTGTAACCCATATTGGATCACCAGCGAAAATCTGATTGTACTCTGGAGTACGTGCAAATTTAACCATTCTTAATTTCATTACAAAATGATCGATAAATTCTTGAACTTGTTCTTCTGTAAAAGTACCGTTAGCGATATCTTTTGCAGCGTAGCAATCAAGGAAAGTTGAAGTACGGCCAAGTGACATTGCTGCACCATTTTGCTCTTTAACTGCTCCAAGGTAACCGAAATAAGTTGCCTGAATAGCTTCTTGAGTGTTAGTAGCTGGCTTAGAAATGTCGATACCATAGAAACTTGCCATCTTCTTTAATTCTTGAAGTGCTCTAATCTGCTCTGATAATTCTTCTCTGTCTCTGATTACATCAGCTGACATAGTGCTTGGAGTAGAATCTTTTTGATTCTTCTTGTCTTGGATTAAGAAGTCAACACCGTATAAAGCAACTCTACGGTAATCGCCAATGATACGTCCACGACCATATGCATCTGGAAGACCAGTGATGATGTGGTTAGAACGACAAGCTCTGATATCATCATCATATGCATCAAATACACCAGCATTGTGTGTTTTTCTGTGAGTTGAGAAAAATTCAACGATAGAATCGTCTACTTTGTATCCGTTATCTTCGCAAGCTTTCATAGCCATACGAATACCACCGTATACATTCATACCTCTTTTGAATGCTTTGTCAGTCTGTAAACCAACAATCTTCTCTTTGCTGTTATCTAAATAACCTGCCTTATGTGATACTAAAGTAGAAACAACATCAGTATCCATATCTAAAACGCCGCCAGCTTCTCTCTCTTGTTTAGTTAAATCCATAACTTGTGCCCATAAATCTTTTGTGTCTTGTGTAGGTGCTGTTAAGAAGCTATCATCGCCTTCATATACAGTGTAGTTCTTCTGGATGAAGTCTCTTACATTTACTTCTTTTTCCCACTGACCGCCTACAAAACCTGTCCATTCTGATCTCATTTAAACATCCTCCTAAAAAAATAAATTAATAAGTGAAAATATATTCTAGGAATGTATATCGATAAGTAAAAATGCTTATCTATTCCTTATGTTTACATTATAGTACTGGATTGTATACACGTCAATGACATAAAAGGAAAAATAATGTACTTTTTTAAGTACAAACTGAGACGAAAGATGAATGAAAAAATGTAAGAATGTAGTAAAATCAATGGTTTAAGGGGAAAGATATTGTATACAATTTTTGAAATGTATAAGAAATAGAACAAAGAAATTAAGTGAAAAAGCTAAAATTTAAGAATAATACACAAGGAAAAAGATGATTAAATTGAAAAACAAGGAGGTAAATGTTAATATATAGAATTATCTTTCAATCATCTAGAAAAAAGACAAGAGTTACTTTATAATAAGGGTTATGGATTTTGTTAGTCATTTAAATAATGACTAATGTAGGATAGAAACTAATAACAAGGAGAGCGTGGGAGATTTTTATGAAGAAGAATAAGCCAGGATTTAAAGAAAAAGCAGGTTATTTATTTGATAACATTATGTCTAAGGGAACCATAGCATTAATTATTATGTTGTTTTTAATTACGGCAGTTGTAGTTGTTATTGCAGGTATTGTTGGAGTGTTTATTAATAGCGACCTTACACCAGGGGTTTCCATATGGTTGAGTACTATGCATGCTATAGATGCAGGAACTTTAGCAGGCGATGATACGAAGAATATTGGTTATGTTATTGTAATGACATTGGTTACTATTTGTGGAATTTTTGTAACCAGTATTTTAATTGGTATTATTAGCACAGGTTTTGAGCAGAAGTTATATGACCTCAGAAAAGGTAATTCTAAAGTTCTTGAATCAAAACACACAGTAATCATAGGCTTCAATGATGGCATTTACACTATTTTAAAGGAACTTATTGAAGCAGGTGCTAATCAGAAGAAGAATTGTATTGTAGTCCTTGGAGAGCAACCCAAAGAAGAGATGGAAGAACTAATTAAAGGACATATTGGAGATTGGAAGACTACAAGAATTATTTGTAAATCGGATACACTAACCGAGAGCTTTTTACTAGAAAGAGCATCTTTAGAAACAGCAAAATCCATTATTATTAATTTAGAAGATGATTTTTCAATTATTAAAGAGATTTTGGCAGTGGTTAATTATTTAAAAACAAAGGGAGCGGACAATAAAGGATTACATATTACAACAATGATTCATGACAAAGAAAATATTGATGCAGCAAAAATAGCGGGAGAAGGTAAGGCGGAGATTTTATTTTTCCAAGATGCGTTATCAAGAATTATAGCGCATACTTGTAGGCAACCAGGACTTTCTTTGGTGTTAACTGAATTTTTTGATTTTGGTGGCGATGAATTTTATTTTGAACAATTCCCAGAATTAGCGGGACATACTTTCGGAGAGATATTAAATTGGTTTGGAGAATCTACAGTTGTTGGACTTGAACAAGGTGGTAAGGTGTTGTTGAATCCGTCTATGAATACAGTTTTAGGAGAAAAAGATAGTATAATTCATTTGGCAGAAGATGATGATACATCAAAACCTAATTCAAAAACTCCTAAAATTGATTTATCTATTGAGAACAAAGGTAAGAGTAAAGAAATAGAAGATAATCATTTGTTAGTTTTAGGTTACAATCATTATTTGCCAGACATTCTTACAGAACTAGATAATTACGCAAAGAAGGGTACAATTATACTAATAGCTGGACCTGAGATTCCAGTGGAACTTGCCCAAACACCTTATGCTAATATTGAATTAGCTATAAAGGAATGTAATATTTACAATAGAGGTATTTTAGAAGAATTGGTACAAGAAGAGATTGAGAATATACTATTGCTAAGTGATTTCGAAGCATCTGTTGAAGAGTCAGATTCAAAAACTTTATTGCTATTGATTCAACTACGCGATATTGAGAAAAAATTAAATTGTGATTTTAATATGACTAGTGAGATGCGTTCGGTAAGTAATCAAGCTCTAGCACAAGTGGCTAACGTTAATGATTTCGTTGTAGGTAGTACAATTACGAATTTAATGATTACCCAAGTATCCGAGAACAGAAAACTCTCGTTGTTATTTGAAGATTTGCTAGATGCAGATGGTTCAGAAGTGTATATGAAGAAAGCTGGAGAATACATTAAACTTGGAATTGAGACGGATTTTTATACTATAACTGAGATTGCAAGACAGAGAAATGAAATAGCAGTAGGATATAAGAAGGCAACTCAAGAGGGTAATGATATAGTAACTAATCCGAAGAAGGCAGACAAAGTGACCTTTGAGAAAGAGGATTACTTAATTGTTATTTCAGAAGGAAATGAGTAATTGTGTGTATACTTTCTTGATTAAATAAAAATATTATATTATAATGAATCTGTTTACAGGATAATAGGAAGATACATAGGAGGAATAATTATGGCAACTATTAATAAAGATATGATTATTGCAGATATAATTGCAGTAGATCCAGGTAATGCAGCAATTTTAATGGCATCAGGAATGCACTGTATCGGATGTCC
>JACCEE012056990.1_pt1 | contig 10215 bp, 10 predicted proteins | sample 7449931 | NCBI WGS metagenome assembly JACCEE01 (sample SAMN15323457, study PRJNA562643) | freshwater metagenome | isolation source: river surface water | place: USA:Blue River Watershed | collected 2017-08-19
AGAATCGCCCAGATTGCCGCGAGCGCTATCGCAACATAGATAGTGATAAAGAGCGCCATCTTGATAGGTTGCGCTTTAGGCAAAGTAACTAAGTGATCAAGTGCTCCATGTGGGATTCCTACAGCGAGGGCAATCACTGCAAGGGCTACCTGCCAGTTGAGCGAATCACTTCCGAGCCACGAGGAGAAGAGGAGCGAGAGAATGATTGTCAGTGCAACAGCTGAAGATGAAAAGGTCCGAACTCGAGAAAAGGTCCTTAACTTTGCTGTGTCCACAAACGCCACAGTAGCAATTTTCCTCTCTGTCTATGCCAAAATGCGAACATGAAACAGTGGTCGTATATGGCGATGCTCATATTTACCTTCTGTGGTTCCGCCTGGCTCGAGATTTACCTCAAGACTGGCGTGCTAAGACGCATTAAGCGAGTGGAAATTAGTGTGCTCCCCATCAGCTTTCTCTTTCTGGCATGGGATGCCTATGCCATTTCACAGGGCCACTGGTTCTTTGATCGCGAGCAAATCCTCGGAATTTATGGACCGCTCAATATTCCACTTGAAGAGTATCTCTTCTTCATTATCGTTCCGATGGCGGCAATCTTCACCATTGAGGGCGTTACCAAAGTCAAACCACACTGGCGAAAGGATGAATTCGGCGAATGATTTACTCTGATATCGCGATTCTAGCTTTCGCGCTCGCAGTCATGAATGACTTATTTGGCTTTAAGACTTCGATGTTAACGCGTCCTGCATTCTGGACATCGTATGCAATTATCTTGCCCTTCCAGTTCTTAACGAATTGGTGGCTGACATCTCGCAATATTGTTATGTATGACCCAGATGCAATTATCGGTGTTCGCTTTTTCTCAGCGCCAGCCGAAGATGTGCTCTTCGGCTTTGCACTGATATTGAGCGTGATGGGACTCTGGGAAGTCTGGGGACGTAAAGGCTTCCAGCGCCACTAATTACTTGGGTTACTTGGCTTACTTAGCGTGTGCTGCGGCAACTGCTGCGTACATGATCTTTCCTTCATGAACGTTGAGCCCTGCAGCTAACCCTGCATCTTCTTCGCACGCTTTCTGCCATCCCTTATTTGCAAGTGCCAGTGAGTATTTGAGCGTGGCATTAGAAAGCGCTGCAGTGGATGTTGCTGGAACTGCACCTGGCATATTCGCCACGCAGTAATAGAGTGAATTATGAACCTTAAAGGTTGGGTCAGCATGTGTCGTCGCACGCGATCCTTCAAAGCAACCGCCTTGATCAATTGCAACATCTACTAATACTGAGCCTGGCTTCATCTTCGCCACCATCGCATCGGTGACCAACTTAGGAGCGGCCGCCCCTGGAATCAGAACTCCTCCCACAACGAGGTCTGCTTGTATGCAGTGTTCTTCAATTGAATAGGGAGATGAGGCAACTGTTTTAACCTGGCCATGGAACATCTCATCGATTTCACCAAGACGCTTCAGGTTGATATCGAGCAAGGTCACATCTGCACGAAGGCCAATTGCCATCGCAGCCGCAGAGACTCCTACGCTTCCACCACCGAGAATCACAACTTTTCCAGGAGCAACTCCCGGAACTCCCCCGAGCAATACACCACGTCCGCCGTTTGGACGTTGGAGCGCTGCAGCGCCAACTTGAATCGACATGCGCCCGGCTACCTCTGACATAGGAGCTAGAAGAGGAAGAAAGCGATTTACTTCAACTGTCTCATATGCGATTGCTGTAATGCCAGATTTAACAATTGCATCAGTGCATTCACGCGATGCCGCTAAGTGCAAATAGGTAAAGAGGATCTGACCTTTTCGCATGCGATGATATTCCTCAGCGATTGGTTCTTTGACCTTAATAATCATCTCGGACTTTGCCCATACGTCATCGGCAGTATCGAGAATGGTTGCGCCAGCTTTTACATAATCAGCATCAGCAATTGCCGAACCTACGCCTGCACCTTTTTCAACAAAAACTGTATGTCCTGCAATGACGAGGGAATGAACTCCTGCCGGTGTGGTTGAAACTCGAAATTCATTATTTTTTACTTCTTTTGGAATACCGACAAGCACAATAAGCTCCTAAATCGCGTCGACGTTGACTGCTTTGGACTTAACTGATGCTACTCCTAGATGGCGCGAAAATGAAAAAGCAGTCCGCCTTCAGGTTTGAGGATAGGTAGTTGCAATCCAATATGGGCAAAGTGATCTCCGGTCATTGTGACACTTGGCCACCAGCCCGGTGCTTGCTTTTGCATAAAGTCAGTAGAGCTCAACTCTTCCACTACTGTGACTTGATAGACACTTTCTTTGTCGAGTCCATCAAAAGTTGCCAAGGTGGGGACAAAGCCATCAATAGTAGATAGCTGCATATAACTAAAGACTGCCTCTTTTTTATCCTGAGACACGGTGCCGTACAAGTACGCGTTTCGAACAATCTCATCGCTGCGCACAATGCTTCCAGAATGTAACAATCCTCGATGTTTTTTGTAGAACTCTACATACGCTTTTAGCACCTTGGTTTCGTGCTCGGTTGCTTCGCTGATATTCCATTCAATTCCAGCATGGCCAAAGAGCGCATTAATAGCCCTGAAACTTATTGACTGTGTGCGATGGGTTTGATGGCTGACAGTTGGACCCACATGTGTTCCGAGAAATTCTGGAGGAATTACTAAGCCCGTCCAGCGTTGTATCTGCTGCCGTTCTAGCGCATCGTTTTGATCAGAGGTCCAGAAACGATCTGCATGTTCAATCATTCCGAGGTCCACTCGTCCCCCGCCAGAAGAACATGATTCGATTTCTAACCCCGGATGGCGACGTTTGAGTTCATCAAATAGACGATAAATAGCTTGGGTCTGCTTATGAACGACCGGACGACCATCTGAAATTGGATCCGTAAGATGGCGATTGTGATCCCATTTGATGTAAGCGATGTTGTTTTCAGTAAGAACTGCATCAATTTGTGAAAGCACATGGTTGTATGCGCCTTCTTTAGTTAGATCAAGAACCTGTTGGGTACGCCCTTCGATAGGAATTCTTCCTGGTTCCTGCAAAATCCAATCTGGATGAGCGCGGTATATATCTGAATCGCGATTAACCATCTCTCCTTCAAACCAGAGACCGAACTCAATTCCTTTATCGTTAATGTATTTAATAATGGGGCCCAAGCCATGTGGCCATGCTTCTTTAGAAACTACCCAATCCCCTAGGCCTGATTTATCGTTGCGACGAGATCCAAACCAACCATCGTCGAGTACAACTCTTTCAACGCCGATTTCAGCTGCTTTATCAACAATCTTTCGAATGCCCGCTTCATTGTGATCAAAGTAGACAGCTTCCCACATATTGAGTGTGAGCGGACGTGGCTTCTTCTTGGTGATGTGGTTGCTGCGCGATCTAATCCATGTGTAATGGTTATTGGTAAGGCCATCGAGTCCGTGATCACTAAATGTTGCAACTGCTCGCGGTGCTTGATAGCTCTCCCCTTTCTTCAAAATAATTTCACCTGGCAAGAGGTACTCACCCGCGCCTATCGACTTATGGCCATCAATTAAGCGCTCTACGTGCGCCACATTGTTGCCGCTCCAGGCCATGCCAAGTGACCACGCTTCTCCGTGGCGAAAACCAGTTCCGTGATTGAGTGCTACTTGAGTAATTGTGTAATCGTGTCCAGAGCGACCTTCAAAACCTTCGCGCGTCGTAAGTCCATATCCAATGGTGCGTCTTTGTGGTTGTCGTTCTTTGGTCCAGTGTCCATAAAAATCAAGGACTTCATTCGCTTGTTCAGCTAGGGGTAACCAATAGAGAAAGTGCTCTAAAAAGTAATCTCCCTCTGCCACATTTTTCACTTTGGCATCAATCAGTAAGACATCTGATTCGGTCAGGGTGTAAGACATAGAAATTTCAAGACCAGCGAGCTCGTCAACAAATTCAACGTTGAGCGTTTGATCCTTCTGAGAAAGGCTTTTGATAACAAAGGCGTTTGAGGCGCTGACACCACTCCGATGTCCACGCAGCGCTGGATGTCCTGTCCACCCACGCGCATGCTCGCGCAGAACAAGATTGCCGACGGCGTTATCTAAACCACCATGTGCAGTTGCCCTGGTGAGGGCTGCATTAATTGCGTCATCAAACTTCGCTGTGGCGCCACCAATCTTCTTTCCCCAATAAAGAATGGAGAGCGCGTCACCCTCTCTCTCAAAAATAATTGAGGAGCGAGATTGGCTGAGGTGAATCATGGGTGAATCCTACCGATAGCGCTGGAGCGAAAACATAGTTATGTCATACCCTTTTTCAATGGCCTCAAAGACCAAAGTCATTCTAATTGGGATAGATGGTCTGATGATTCAACGAGCGATTGATTCGGGTCGAGCGAAAACCTTGAGTGATTTGAGAAAAAATTCATTTTTCACAGAAATGCTGGTTGACTTGCCGACTGTCTCTGGCCCAAGTTGGACTACGTTGCTAACCGGTCAGACGCAGGAAGTCCATAAAGTTGTAGATAATGATTTCCAGAACCATAACTTGGCTGAAGCTCCTGATTTACTTACACAGGCCGCGGCAAACTTCTCAGAAGTAATTACCTACGCTGCGGCAGGATGGCCGCCTTTGATTGATCCTCAAGATGTTGGGCCCGTAATTGCCAGCCGAGTAGAAGATCAAGCAAGTGGTAATCACTACATCTTTGTGCGTGATGGCGAAACTCATGGTTATGAAACTATTGATCCAGAGGTTGCGCAACATGCAGTACAAATAATCAAAGAAGTTGGACCTGATATCAGCTTTGTTTATTTTTGTGGCGCAGATGAAGCTGGCCATAATTCTGGAACTGTTGAAGGAAGTTATTTTGATGCCATCGAGCGCATTGATTTATTGGTTGAAGATTTGTATCAATCTATTCTCTCCAGAAATAAGGAGTCAGCCGAAAAATGGCTATTGGTGATTACAACTGATCATGGCCATCGTGATGAAGGTGGCCATGGGGGCGATAGCGCACAAGAACGAGCATCTTTTGTCATTGCCCATGGCATAGGTACTGAAAATCCTTCATGGCCATTAGATATCAAGCCCGAGCAGTTAGTCGGGCACATTCTGGCGACGCTATAAGATTGCCGCTGACGAGGCGGTAGCTCAGTTGGTTAGAGCCCCGAACTCATAATTCGGTCGTCGTCGGTTCGAGCCCGACCCGCCTCACTAGATTCGCTGGGTAAAAATATTGGAGCCTGAAGATGTCTAAACGATCACGAGATCTTGCTCCGGATGTATTACGAGGTTTTGCTCTCTTCGGCATTCTTGTTGTCAATATTCCATTTATGGCATTGAGTAGCGAAAACGGGGCGCGGGGCGAATATGTTCAGGGTGCGCTCAATGGTTCTGTTGCCCTCGTTATGTTGGCTCTCTTTGCTGGAAAATTCTATTTACTGTTTTCATTTCTTTTTGGGTACAGCTCTAGTTACATCATTCAAAATGACCGAAAGAATCGGGCAAGGTGGATTCGTCGCTGTCTCGCGCTGATGGCTTTTGGCGCTCTTCACTTTACATTTTTGTGGCACGGCGACATTCTCTTCTTCTATGGAATTTTAGGCTTAGTGCTAGTTGCATTTCTCTTCAGAACAGACCGCACACTGCTCATTTGGACACGGATTATCTATGCAACTTCCTGCTTTATTTTGTTGGCTTTAGGTTCGCTGATTTATATTGGAGAGAGATATTTTCCAGAACAATCTAACGCTTCACTTCCAGATTCTGGACTTGATGAAGTGCTTCGTAACAGCACCTTCTTGGAATCAATTGCACCTCGAGTAGATCTCTGGATTTGGGGATCGTTGGGTGCAGGACTCCTACTCCAGGGTGGCTTTGCATTTGCAGCTTTTCTCTATGGATTACGGGCGCAAAGAACTGGATTGCTCTCTGCGCCATTTGATTTACGGCGTGCCTCCACAATGATAAAGACTGGACTCATCTTTGGCTTGCCGATTCAATTGCTTTTAGCGTCTTTCGCAATTCGCAATGAACAATCTACTGATGTTTCAGAGGCGATACATCTCATTACACTTTTTCTCGCCTTCATGGCAGCTCCGCTACTTTCCATGGCCTATGTAGGAGCAATTCTAAAATTGATTCAAAATCGGCCTAACTTGGTTACCTGGATGGCACCTGCTGGAAAAATGTCGCTCACTGTCTACATTGGTGAATCCATTTTCGCATCACTTATTTTTGGGCCTTGGGGGCTAGGGCTATTTCAAGAGTTAGAAATTTGGGCAGTTGCTCTTGTTGCGATTGGAATTTGGTTATCACTAGTTTGGTTCTCCACACTCTGGCTCAAGCGTTTTAAGCAAGGTCCACTCGAATGGGTCATGCATTTATTAACTCGCAATCGAAGAGCTGGCGCTATTGAGGGCTAGACTCGACTCAATGATTACTTCTGCCAAGCTACTTAAGTTAGTACTCGCTATTTTCTTGGCACTATCGCTGATGTTGCAATTTCTCTCCTTCCCAGGGCAATTTCGCTACATGGCTGAGCAAGAACCAGAGAGCGCCCACTTACGTTGGCCCTTAACAGCTCTGGCTTTCACAATGATTCTGGCTGTACAAATCATTGTGATGTGCGTTTGGAAGATTGTTGATGCGCTTGAGAAAGAAATCGGCAAAGAAACTCAACTTAAATTCGTCAATTACGCGATAGCTGCACTTTCATATTTTTGGTTCGTGATTGCCTGCGGACTCGTACTTCTTTTGCTGAACGCAGATGACCCAGGTTTACCTGTAGTAATAACCGTCATCGAAACTGCTGTGACCTCAGTTGGTCTGTTATTTCTCTTTTATCGCAGCTTACTCAAGCGTGCGCTCGATCGCGCGAGCAATAACTAAATCCTCCCAAGACATGCCCGAACTCTTGAAGAGGATGGGCTCTTCAAAATTGAGCGCTGTACGTCCGCAAACAACATCTGACAACTCAACCAATGAATCACCGGTGATTGCGCCCTCCGCGATAGCCATGATCACATCACCTGCCTCACGCAGCGCACTTGCCCGAGTCTCAACTACCACTTGGGCGCGGGATACAAGAGCAGAATCAATTTCCCGCACATTTTTTTCGTGGGAACCCACAGCAATTACAACAACCTTCTGTTTTAACAGACTCGAGTTGAAGAGTGGAGTGCGTGCTGTTGTTGCAGCTATCACTAAATCGGCGCGCTCGAGGTGACTATTCATCTCAGCATTGCCTGCGCCCAGAATGTGAATCTGGCACTTGTCTCCGAGCCCTAATTGGGAGCGATCCGGAATCCGTTTCGCTGCCTTATCTAAATCACGCACAACAAATGTGACGTTCTTTATCGCAAGCTCTTTTGGTGCAATCGCAGACAGAGTTTGCACATGGGAAATAGCTTGTGGCCCCGAACCAAATATGAGTACCGAATAGTCATGGCTACTTTTATTGAGCGCACTTCTGATAGCTGCGAAAGAGATAGCAGGGGTACGAAAAGTAGTCAGCGCTGCGCCATCGAGAATTGAAGAGACTGACAAGTTCTCTTTATCGAAGAGGAGATAGAGACCTTGAATGCGTGGTTGATTGAGTGCTGGATTATTAGGCGCGATGGTAAGTACTTTGATTCCAGATCCCTCAGCCGAGGATGCTGGCATCACCAGCAGTTCTCCTTTATCTATCGGCAGAATCGATCGAGGTAAATCTGCTGCGGGATCTAAACCGTTACGTAGCGCGGCTTCAATGGCTTCAACTGCTGATGCAAAGGAGAATGAAGTGTGTATTTCATCTGCCGAAATAAATCGTGGATTCATCGCAACACAAACCCAGGACTCATGGGATCGCGTGGGTCGACGGTAAAGAGAGATTCACCTGTTTTATATGCCATACCTGTTACCTGCGGCAAGATTGCTGCATATCCATCAGCGCTCACCTGTGATTGTGCGACCCCCAGAAATTCTGAATTAACGATGGATTCGTGCACTAGTACTTCACCTAATTGCAAATGACTTTTCGCTACCAAGGTCGCCAACCGGGCACATGTGCCTGAACCACATGGAGAACGATCAACTTCACCATCTGCAAAAATGGTGGCATTACGCTGGCGCTGGCGCCCCTGTGAATCTGGGGATAGTTTTTCATAAACGATAGTTCCGTAAATCCCACTTAAACGTGAATCGCTGGGGTGTTTGGCATACACAGTCTCATTGAGGGCCCATTTAATCTCACGTCCAATCGCAATTATCTGCGAATAAAACTCTGGTGTTACAGAAATCCCTATCTGTGCCACATCTAAATGCGCATAAATTGCTCCGCCAAATGAGATATCTACAATCATTTCGCCGAGTGAAGTTTTAACAACGATATCGCTATGCATGTGATAGCTAGCGACATTTACGAAGTCAACACTTTCAACGACTGAACCGTTCGTGTGAACCCGTGCAGTGACGCGACCAGAAGGAACGTCAATGACTACATCTGTAACACCGCTTGGATCAATTGCCACTTTTCCGGACTCAATTGCCCAGACTCCAAGCGCAATAGTCCCGTGGCCACATGCGGTGGAAAATCCATCTTTGTGCCAGAAGAGAACCCCAAAGTCCGCGCCATCGTTATCAGGTGGTGTAATAAAACAACCATACATATCTGCATGGCCGCGTGGTTCAAAGCAGAGAAACTTCCGTATTCCATCGACCTCTGGATTGTTCATCGCATAAACGCGGCGATTGGCGACGGTATCTCCCACAATTTCGACAGGAGGATTTGCCACTATCCGAAAAGGTTCACCAGCAGTGTGATAGTCGATAGTTTTTATCTCATTCACATGCGAACCCTTCTAGTAGGAATAACACACGAGTAGGATACGCAGATGCTAGAGAACCTGCTGAGCTTCGCTGTTCTTGCTGGCCTTCTTACTCTGCTACCTGGACTGGATACTGCTCAAGTTGTTCGCGCTGTCACAATTGGTGGTCGTAGTACTGGTTACGCAACGCTCTTTGGAATTCTTGCCGGTGTGTGGGTCTGGGGAGTCGCCGCTGCTCTCGGTATTAGCGCGCTATTGATTGCATCAGAATTGGCGTACACGATTCTCAAATGGACTGGCGCTATTTATCTAGTTTATCTTGGAGTAAAGATGTGGCTGGATTCTCGCCACATTACTCCTGAAACTATTCAAGCCAGAGTAGAAACAAAAGCAACATTCTGGAAGTCCTTTACCCGCGCACTCTTTATAACGTTAAGCAATCCAAAAAACGGCGTCTTTTATGTTGCAGTATTGCCGCAATTTCTACCCACTGAACTGCCGGCTGTTTTGGGTGGCTTTATCCTTGCCACAATTCACAACGTACTTACCTTTAGTTGGTTCTCACTCATTATTCTCGGCGCAGGCTTTGCGCAGAACGCACTACGCAACCCCAAGGTGCAAAAAATCGTAGAGCGTGCATCAGGGCTTGCTCTGATTGGCTTTGGAATCAGAGTAGCCTTCGAAAAGAGCTAAGCAGTTACGCTTTAACTCCCATGAGGTGCTCCATCGCAAGCTGGTCAAGAATTTCATAACCATAACCGCGCTTGCCTGCTTCATCAGCATCGAATGAATCTTTCTCAAGATCCTTCCATGTCTCTCCTGCTGCAAGAGTTGGCTCAGAAAGTCCTGGAATATTCGAAGCCTTCATCGCTTCGATGACTCGAGGGTCGCTACGGAATGCAGCCGCACGCTCTTTGAGTACCAGATACATGCGCATATTTGATGTCGCAGATGCCCAGACTCCCGAATCAGCATCGGTACGTACTGGCTTGTAGTCAAAGTGCTTAGGTCCTGAGTATTGATAACGCTCAAGGAGATCAACGAGGAAGAAGGCGCTCTTCACATCACCGTGGCCAAAGACAAAGTCTTGATCATATTTAGGTCCACGCTGTCCGTTAAGGTCAATGTGGAACAACTTCTTCTGCCATAGAGCCTGTGCGATACCGTGTACAAAGTTGAGGTTTGCCATCTGTTCGTGGCCAACTTCAGGGTTGAGCCCCACTAACTCTGGATGATCAAGCATTTGAATGAAGCCCAGCGCATGCCCGATTGTTGGCAAGAAGATATCGCCGCGAGGTTCGTTAGGCTTTGGTTCAATCGCAAACTTAATGTCATAACCTTTATCAATGACATATTGTCCAAGGACATTGAAGCCCTCTTTATAACGCTCAAGTGCAACATAAGCATCTTTAGAACTTTCAGATTCTGCGCCTTCAC
>JACCEE012700679.1_pt1 | contig 10214 bp, 5 predicted proteins | sample 7449931 | NCBI WGS metagenome assembly JACCEE01 (sample SAMN15323457, study PRJNA562643) | freshwater metagenome | isolation source: river surface water | place: USA:Blue River Watershed | collected 2017-08-19
ATTGCGCCCTTGCGATTGACGTGCTCTGCTTGCTTGTAGTTGTCTGTAAACACGTGGAACTGGGTGCCGTTTTGAAACACAACTGCTACGCCAATCACAACGTCACAGTCACGCCCAACATCCAGCATGTAGTTAATTGCTGAACGCACAAGCCAATAAAACTCTTCCTTGCGCTCTATTGGCTTGCGGTAGCGTTTAACAGCACGGCGTATGTGCGGACTTGTAACCCGCATCAACTCGTCAACATAAGGTGCCATGCCCACACCGTATTTCAGGGCACAAGCACCTGTTGGATCAGCATCCATGCTTAGCGTTCAAAGCCGCCACGAATTTGGGTGGACACAGCTTCAATCTGTGCATCCAACTCGCCAGCCAAAACTGCTGTATTGACTGTTTCCAGCGCAGCAATCAGCGCATCAGGGCTAGCGCACTCAACAGCATTGCTTTTGCCGTTCAGCATCAGCGTCTTTGCACCGTAACGCACTTGCAGCAATACCTTGTTGCCTTCAACAAACCACCACTGCTTTACACGCTTGGGCTGATTCACTTGTACACGCTCACCCTCTGCGTTCGTAACAGTTTTGATGCGTGTGGGTGCGTAAACCTCGCCAGCGTTCAACGCTTTGCACAAAGCCAGTTGCTCAAGCACTTTCATGCTGAGCTTTGCACGGCGATGCTGCACAGGGTCTTTTTGAGCTGGTTTTTTTGCTGCTACGAGCTTGAGTGAAGTAAGTGTTGCCATTTGCGTTTCCTTAAAAAGTTGTTTGGAAACACAAATTTATTTTCAGTTGCCAGCAAGAACAATGGCGCAGATTGGAAGCGATATTCGCTTGCTCTATTTCTTCACAATTTATTATCAGTCTTGCTAAATAAATGTATGAAAAGCAAAAAATATCTTACACACGAGCAGTTTGCAATACATAGAAAAACTTTGCGTGACACGGCTAGAACTGATAGCTGGTTAACGAAAAACGGACTGAATGCTGAAGCAGTTTCAACAGTATGCAGTGAAGTGCTTGTTGCCAAAAAAAAGTTGCATGAGCTTCTAAAGCAACACGCTAAGCTACTTACAGCCGAACAACAAAAGCTAGTAAAAAATTTTGAAAATCGGCTAAACAACACCAAGAAATGCAAGAAGCTCAAGCCATCATTCGCTTATCCAATACTCAACCTTTGCACAAAAATTTACAGGCAAGCACACCGAAATGAATTAATTGCTAGGCAAAAAATACAGGCACTTAGAAATAAACAACAATAACCATTAAGGTAAAAACCCAAGCTGCAATATGACGGCTAATGAGCTTGGACTGCTGTAGTTAGCAAGGCTACAGAACAACAGTGGAAACCGTAGAGTAGACGCTATGCGTCTGGGAGTTACAACACATCCGTCTCCCTTAAAACTCAATTGCAAGTGTGGCTGTGCAACTCGTATCAACTACACACGACGGCTATGCGCTTTTTTAAGAATTAGCGCATAGCCGTCGTGCGACCATACAATCTGTATCAACCTAACAACACCACTTGCTACTGCGTAGCAAGCGGCTTTATTTCGAAATTAAATCAAGTGCAAAGCAATGTGAGTGAGCGAATGCGAAACGAAACATTGGTGCAGCACAAGCGAACTGCAAGTTCGCTCTCTGTTACTAAAAATTAAAAGTGAAATGCAAGTCCAATGCTTCTTCCAGTTCCTTGACTGCTTTGGAAGCACGTCTAGCATCCGTGACTTTGTATTTTTCCCATTCCAAGTCATCCACTATATGCACATGAACGGATTGACGTAAATCCCACATCCACTTAACTTCATCATGTAGCTTTTGGGTAATGATCTTGTCAGTCTGCAAATGCTTTAGTCGTTTAGGGAACTTACCTTCTGCATAGTCAAGTTGAGTTGCAGCTGCATCCAGCAAGCCCTCAGCGATTGACGAAATGACCACAATGGCGTGCTTGAATACCATTTCACGTGCAGTAGCCGAAATGTCAGTTCGATTAGCCACCCAGCGCAGTACGTCATAAAACATGTACTGGTAAGACATGTTGCGCTTGAGAACCTCTTTTTCGACCCAGCTATAACGCTTGCTGTAAGTTCCAACTGTGCTCAGGTAATTGCGTGGAAACCTGATCTTGCCCTGTGCTTTTGGGTTCGCTTCAAGGTAGTCACTAATCAACTGCAACCCAGCACCAACAGCTTCCACAGCTGCTTTTAGGTCTTTGTCACTGTCAATTTGATCTGGGATTTTCGTCATACGCCAATGTGCCCGCGTTTTGTATCAGTATCACACACAGCATTGCCAGCCTGTCATTGGCTCGAAAAATGAATGGCTACGCAACCAAACCGCGTTTTCGAATCGAAATCTAGGTTTAGCCATACGCTGCGTGAATGAAATCTTCGAGCACTCAGACTGAGGTTGAAAACTTTGCAGGTAAAGGCCCCGCTGTAGCTTGGTGTTTGGAAGGGGCTTTTGGCTTTGGGAAACGAGCAAGCGCCGAATTTCCGTGCAAATCAAGCCCCACTCCAAAAGCTCAGGCCACAAATTGAGGACGTTGGCTTTTGCACGGTTTTTATACGCCTAGCTAACCCTTGTACTGCTGCACCAAGCCTTTAAGCGTAGCGCTAGGAAGGATGGCTGTGTGCGGCACAAGCACATATGCCCATGCCTTACCACCATTGCTCAGCTCGTGCTTCGTAGCGTTCTCACACCACGTCACAGCTGCACTTTTCTTGGCTTGAACATTAGGGTCGTTAACTAGGCTGGCTTGCTTGGGTTCAACAATATATTTGTGTGTATTCGTTTCCACAACAAAGTCAGGCTCGTACATTGCTGTGCTGCCGTTGCTGTCACGGTAACTAATAGCAAACTGGTCTCGTGTTGGCTTAAACCATTTCTTTACGTCTGCATCCTTCTCCAGCAAGCTAGCAAACATGCGTTCGCTGTCACTGCTAAATTTTTGAACTGGATATGAGCAGCGTTCAAACCCACCAAAAACCATTCCCGTAATCCTGTCACGCTCCCCTGTAGCAAGCGCCTGATGCACGTTACGCAGCTTTTCATTGCCGTCTGCTGTGTAGCTTGTATCAGTAAACGTTTGATAGCCACGACTTACAACAACGTCATACCCCTCATCAGCTTCTTGCCACCAGTGCTGCTGCATTTGAGAATGGATATGGGTTGCAAAGGTTTTTTGGTTGAACTGCACAACATTCAACACTTCCTCATCCGTTTGTAAATAGCTGCGGAGCTTGGCAACCAATTGGCTTGAGAGCTTGTAAAGAATCTCTGCATGGTCGTAATAGCTAATGTCGTCAAAGTCCACCAAGTTACGCACGATGTAGTCCTCAACACGCTCTTCTGTAGCGTATGCAAGGTCGGCATGGATGCTTTGACGCTCACTTGTGCGTAGGTGCTGGATAAGTATGTTCTGGTCTACGGGCTGCTGGTTGATTGCGCTAACGTCAAGCTCAAAGTCCTTAAAGCCAGTACGTACGTTACCTTTTGGACGCACAGTGATACGCGGAATGCCAATGTTTAAATCCAAATACCGTTTCAAGCTGTCTTTAACGATTGCAGCAATGTCTGGCTTAGTGCTTGTCTCGGCAAACTCTGCTTGCTTAGGCATGAACGTTGTCTCGTATGCCTCAGTAACTTGCTTGGCGATACGCTCTTGCACATCAGGCTTAATCAATGCTTCAAGGTTTGGCACAGCCGTAACCCTGCGTTCGTTTTCTTTAATTGCCTCAACAATCAAGTTAACAACAGCTTGCTCTTCCTTCGTTTGTAATAACGGCTTGTCCTGAATCTCAAGCACAAACTGCTGCTCTGGTACTGGCTGAGTAGACGGACGCCCTATTAGCTGTTCAATTGCAGTATTGGTAACTGTCACAGCTTTCTTGCCAACAAGGTTCACGTCCTTGCCAATGCGAACAACGCTTCGGATGATTGAGTTAGGCTTGTTAGCTTCGTTAATGATGGCGTCAAACTTGTCGTGTGCCACAATTGTTAAGCGATCAACAGCAGCAACACCCATGCGCTTTGCATATGGCAGACGTAAGCCACGCCCAATACTCTGCTCAACAAGCGTAGTTGAATTAGCAGCACGTAGAGGAACGATGGTGTACAGGTTACGCACGTCCCAGCCTTCTTTCAGCTTGTCAACGTGAACCACGATTTCTGTTGGTTCGGCTGGGTCTTCCACAGCAAGTAGACGTGCAATCGTTTCATCACTCTCGTCGCCACGTTGATTGCTGTGAACAGTAATCACCTTGTCCTTGTAGCGCCCACCAAAAAAGTCATCGCGCTTTATGCGCTCAACAATCCTGTCTGCGTGGCTAGTGTCCTTTGCTACAACAAGCATGAATGGTTTGACTATAGGTAGGTTGTAGTTACGAGCAAACGTAGCCAACTCAATCTTTGTGTCTTCATGCACCACAACGCCATCACGGATTTTCAAGTCCTCTAGCTCTTCTTCGCCGTAGTTATCTGCATTAAAGTCTTCACGTGTCGCTACGGCTGGTTCTTTTACAAAGCCATCAGCAATTGCATTTGCTAAGGGATAGTCGTATATAACGTTGGTAAAGCGTGTTGCACGCCCAGCGTTTTCAACTTGCGGTGTAGCAGTCAACTCCAAGCCTAGCATTGGCTTGAGTTCGTTAATCGCTTTGAAACCTGCGCTTGCACGGTAGCGATGGCTTTCATCCATAATCATTACCAGGTCATCAAGGCTAGCTAGATATTCAAAATAGCTCTGTCCAATGTACTCGCTAAGACGCTTGATGCGAGGCGCTTTTCCACCACGTACTTCACTGCTAATCTTGGCAACGTTGAAGACGTTAATAGTCACTTCGTCTTGGTTCAGTCTTCCACTGCCAACGTCAATTCCGCTATCGTAGTTGTCACCAGTAATAACAAGCGGCGGGTTGTTAGCGAACTCCTGCAAGCCATTCAGCACATACTTAGGCGATGCAGGTGAAAAATCGGTAATCAGCTTGTTGTAGATAGTTAAGTTTGGCGCGAGCACGAAGAAATTTCGTACACCATACTGCGTGTACAACAAGCTCATAAAAGCACCCATTAGCCGTGTCTTACCTACACCAGTTGCTAACGCAAAGCACAGTGATACGAACTCACGGTCAAAGCTAGCTACATTGGTGTAAATCTCTTGCACCTTAGCAAGCTGCGCTTCCAAGTCACCACCTTTTTGTGGCGGACACATTTCAAGCACATGCGCCAAGATTTCAAGACTGTCACGTTGAGGCTGACGCAAGCTAAGACGCGAACTGATTGCATTCACGTTGCGCTTGCTTTGATCGTTAAGGCTGTAGAAGACTTCCATTGCTGCTCCCTTTACTCAGCGTCACTAAACAAGTCAGCTTCTTTATCAGCCGCCTTCTTTTTGGGTGTAGGAGCAACGTCATCGTCTAGCTCTGCTATCGGCAATTTTGTAATGTTCAAGCTGTAATCGTCTTTACCCCACTCACACTTTGACAGCAATGCGTTTGGCATTTTTTTGACTGTTAGGTTTGTGAGCTTGTCGTTCAGCATTGCTGCGCTAGCTTTGTATGCCGCACAACAAACTAGCAATGTGCGATCTGTGCCAACTTCCTCGCTCAATGCAACAAGCTGCTCTTCTGTCAGCGTTTGAGTTGTGACGTAGATGAAATCAGTTTCAGTGCTGTATCCGTGCGCCCACCAATCAGTGTCGCTAGGGCTATACGTAAAGCCTTCATGCTTGCAAACAGCAGCAGCAAGCATGTTGGCATCGTATTCTTTATTAATTACCCAGTTACCCCATTTGTCTTTTTCAAGCAGTGATGGAGCTAGCTTGTAATAGCGGAAGCCACCACCGCCTTTCCACTCATTAGTGTCTGTAATGCCACCGGCATCTTCTCCATCAACAACCTTTTTAAGACGTGGAATGACATGCGTATGGCAATGTTCACCAAGCTCAACCATAATCCAACGGCGTCCCATCTTGTGTGCAACTGCACCAGTAGTGCCTGAGCCAGCAAACGAATCGAGAACAATATCTCCACGTTCAGTTGCTATTTGCAATACACGTTCTATAAGTTGCTCTGGCTTTGGTGTTGCAAACGGAGCAACATTTGGAAGCAAGGTTGCAAGATGATTGCTCGCATCTCTAGTTGTCCCAACTTCTTTGCCAAACCAAATACTTTCAGGAACACGGCCTTCTTGGTCTTTTAAGTAAATTTTTCTTAAAACCCGTGTGTCATTGTCAACAAACGTAATTTCACCAGTACTCACTTTTTCGTTAAAGGTTTCTTCACTCCATCTCCAGCCTTTGTCTGGTGGTGAGATTTTTTTACCACTAGGTGTTGTGACAACATATTTCAAATTTTCACGTAAATTAGGGCTACGAACGTCCCCACTACGCCATGGTCCATTAATGTCGTTATCTGGATTTCTGTAATTTGTATTGTGCTCATCTGTTCTAGGCAAAAGATTTCTTGAAAATTCAGCTGATTTTCTATATGCCATCACATAGTTATGATGAAGCGAAAGCAGCTTCGCATCATTCTTGCCTTGAATACTATGCTGCCAAACTACTGTCCCAATAAAGTTAGCTCTTCCAAATACTTCATCGCACAAGACTTTTAAGTAATGTGCCTCGTTGTCATCAATAGCAATCCAAATTGAACCGTTTGAAGATAACAGGGATTTGAGAAGTTGCAACCTGTCTCTTAACAAACTAAGCCAGAGCGAATGTTCTATACCATCATCGTAATGCTCAAATGCTGAGCCAGTGTTGTATGGTGGGTCAATAAAAATACATTTAACTTTTCCTGCGTACTCTTGCTCTAACGCTTTTAGTGCAAGCAAGTTATCACCAAAAATCATCTTGTTATCAAACAAGTCATCAGCGCCATAACGCTTTGCTGCATGATGAGAGTAGCTCGCTTCTTCAATTAATATTCTTGGCTCTAGCTTTGTTGATTCTTCCTTACCAATCCAAGCAAGCTCTAATTTTTGTAGTCTAGCCATTTTTATTTCAAGCTCCATTTCACAGCAAACAGTTTCACGGTATTCACTGTGCATTGCAATTGTTTTTCAACCTTTTTAATCAGCGTATCACGCTGCTCGTCAATACTGTCCTGCGCTTCGTACAAGCTCCTGCGTTTTGCATTCCTTGTCTGCTCAAGTTCACGCAGCTTTTTTTGAAGCTCTAGCTTTGCTGCAAGGGACATAGAGGCCGCAGCAGACTTTTTGGCTTCCTTAATATCTTTGTCCAGCTGCTTGATTTCTGTTTCAAGCCCAAACTTCAAGTCATCAGCCCAGCTATCCAACTTTGCAGTTTCCTCGTCAAAGTATTGAGCATTGCGCTCGTCCAGCTTTCTAGCTACGGCATCACGTTGCTTTGCTGCCGCACGTTCAATGTCAGCACTTGGAGCATTGGCAGAAACTGGTACGGCAACAGAACAATGTATCGCTATCAAGCGTTCAGCAAGCTCACCGTCAAGCACATCACCACTATCAGTAACAGCAGTAAGTACAAGGAAGTCTTCGTCTTCAATGCTGCTTACAGTAATTTTTTCAGCAACAACCCAGCCACTCTTGCCAATGTACGGCTCTAGTGCGCTAACTTTGAATGGGTAGGCGTTGTAGTCAAGCTCAAGCTGAACGCTGCTATCAACGTCACGCCCAAGTGCACTTTCCACAATCCAGTTAGCTAGCGGACTAGATTCAGCAAAAAAGTGCTGCTCCTTGCTATCTGCTTCACGCCAGTCCAAGTTGTACATGCCTATTGCTGCATTGCTACTTGCTGGGCTTTGCTTCAACTCAAACTGTGTATTGCCATTAAACACGGCGCAGTCAGCAAGCTCTGTACGTGCAAGCGACATCATCAAGGCACTACGCTTGTCCAGCATAGCTTTGGTTTGGTCATGGCTTACTTTGAGACGTGCATTCACTTCTTCGTCAAAGTTCTCTAGCAACTTCAAGCGTGTTGTCTCAAGTGCAGCTTTAATTTGCTCGTCCAAGTCGTGCTGAATTTCATCAAACGCATGTTGAATTTCATCTGCTGTGCGACATGTTTGGTAAACGCTAGCAATCCGCTTTTCAATATCAACGCCACTTTCAATAACGCCAAGCACTTCATCGCTTGCACCAAACACACCGTCAAACAACTTAAATTTTTCAGCAAGCAACTGATACACACGCTGATCGGCTGCATTGCGCTTGTTTAGGAAGTTAACAACAACCACATCAAATTTTTGACCGTAACGATGACAACGCCCAATTCGTTGCTCAACACGCTGCGGGTTCCAAGGCAAATCGTAATTAACAACAAGTGAGCAGAACTGCAAGTTCACACCCTCTGCTGCACTTTCCGTTGCGATCAAAATTGTTGCGCTGTCCTTGAAGTACTCAACAATCGCAGCTTTCATGTCTGCTGTTTTTGAGCCTGATAGCTTGTCACTACCTGCATGACGTTTTGCCCAGTCAGCATAAATTGCTTTGGACTGTGCATCCGCATTGGTGCCGTTCATCATGCAAATCTTGCCTTCGTAGCCACTACGAGCAAGTAACTCAGCAAGGTAACGCTGTGTGCGTGTGGATTCAGTAAACACCACAGCCTTTTTCGCAGCACCAATCTGCTCAAGCCTGTTAAACGCAGTACCAAGTACTTTTAGTAGAGCAGCACCTTTAGCGTTGTCACGGATATTGCTTGCTAGCTTGGCATAGTCACGTAGCTCAGCCAATTCAAGTCTCAAGTCTTGCAGCTCTTCTGCTGTCAGTTTGTCACTTGCTGCTTCAACTGCTTCTTGCCCAAACTCGTCAGCTAATTCGTCTAAGCCTTCAACTTCGCCTTCAAGCAACTCAAGCACTGACTGTCTTGCTTGCACACGCTCAAGTCGTTCAACCAGTTTTTCAAGCGTTGACGCAATGGCATAGCTACTAGAAGCAAGCAACTTACGCAGCACAAGCGTCATCAGTGTGCGCTGGCTTTGTGGAAGTGCATTGAGTTTTTCACGCTGCAAGTAAGCTGATACCTGCTCGTACAACCTGTGTTCATCATCGCTTGGTACGAACTCCTCTGTCATAGCTACACGCTGGGTGAACTTGATGTACTCAAGTACTTGTTTGCGGAGTGTGCGTTGGCAAAAGGGTTTGATGCGTTCTTTTAGCCGTGAATTGCGTAGTGCTTCGTTCACGCCACGCACGTACTGCTCCTTAAAGCTAGTAATGTCACCAAACACGTGCGGGTCAATAATGCTTACCAAGCCATACAGCTCAAGCAGACTGTTTTGTAATGGCGTAGCTGTGAGCAATAGCTTGGGCACGTCAGCTACTACTTCTGCAATTGCAGCAGCCATTTTGTTGCCCGCCTTGTACACGTTGCGAAGCCTGTGAGCTTCGTCAATCACCACCAAGTCCCAAGCAATGTCTTCCAGCACATCAGCCTTGTTTGCTGCGAAGTTGTACGAGCAAATAAGCAAAGTGTCACCACTCGCTAGCTTGCCTTCCTTCTTCAACTGCTTGTAACTAGCATTCTCCAAAATAGTGCTTGGGATGCTGAACTTGTCCATCAACTCCTGTTGCCATTGCTTGCGGAGTGTTGCAGGAGCAATGATGAGCAGCTTTCGCTTTCGTTCAGCCCACTTTTGTGAAATGACGATGCCAGCTTCAATTGTTTTGCCCAAGCCTACTTCATCAGCCAATATCACGCCTTTGCTAAGCGGACTGCGGACAGCAAACAACGCCGCATCAACTTGGTGTGGATTTAAGTCAACACGAGCAGAGGCTATTGCATGACTGAGCTTGTCAATACTGTTTGCTGGTTGCCTCAACGTTAATTGGGTAGCAAACAGTTTGGCCTGATGGTTTGAGTATGGGCGCATGGTGTTGAGCTTTACTGTTGCTCATCCTCCAAACGCAAACGTCTAGCAGTTAGCGTTTCGTCTTCGTATTTCCAATAGTCACTGCCACTAACAGCTGCCCATGTGTAGCCCAATTTCTTGACAGCAAGCAGTGCTGCTTTGCTCGGCGACATAATCTGATTTTGAAAATCTACTTCGCCGTTAGCAACTACAGTACATGTCACTGCTTCGTCTTTCACAAAAACGAGAGTTGCACCAACGGGTATCGCCAGCTCACTAAATTTCAATCGTGTGCGTCGATCTTGTGCAACGGCTGCTTTTTCTAAAGCCTGAACGTCACTAGCATCAACTACAACATCCGTTCTAGGTGTTACGTCTTTTG
>JACCEE010924460.1_pt1 | contig 10213 bp, 10 predicted proteins | sample 7449931 | NCBI WGS metagenome assembly JACCEE01 (sample SAMN15323457, study PRJNA562643) | freshwater metagenome | isolation source: river surface water | place: USA:Blue River Watershed | collected 2017-08-19
CGGCAAGTACCCCGGAAACGGTGTTCTTCAAATCCTTGCCTGAACTCAAACAGGCAGCATAGTCGTCATCCCTGGACTGCACTTATCGAATCGATTTGGGTGTTCAAAGAAACGGGACCACCTCTGAGTCATTCAACATTTATGACTGATTCAGGCTGATCTGAGCCATTCGAGAAGCGGCCGAGATGGCAGGTAAAGACGGGTGTGTCAAATCTAGATACCTTTCTTATTGGCTGAAGAACTCGATTGGTATTCACATGTGAAGGAGGTAATTCATGGGTATCATCTTCAACAGTTTGAAATGTATTTGAGAAGTGAGGTTGATGTGACGTCGGAAATCAATGAGGTGCAAAGCAGCATGGGCGAAGGTGAGCGCCGCAGTTATTCGGCACCTGCATTGGAAAAAGGCTTGGATATATTGGAAATCCTATGCCATAGCGAGCGACCCATGACGCAAAAAGAGATTGCTCAGGGTCTTGGGCGGACTGTTGGTGAAATTTATCGAATGGTCGCGTGCCTCGTAGAGCGAAACTATGTCAGCCAAGTTGACGACAACACCTACATCATCACCACCAAGTTGTATGAGCTTGCGCACATCAACCCTCCTACGCACCGCTTGATGTTTGAGGCCGTTCCGATCATGAAACGACTTGCGATGGAACTCGATCAGTCTTGTCATTTGACCGTTTACTCGCAGGGAAAACAGGTGGTTCTGGCCAAGGTTGACACGCCCAGCGGCATGGGTTTCAGTGTTCGTACAGGTTCAGAGCTGGACGTTTTGATTTCAGTATCAGGACGGGTTTTGTTGGCCTTTCAAAATGAAGAAACAACCAAACTTTGGATTGAGGAATCAGTTCAACGAAAACCTGAGCAATCGGATCCACAGATGAAAGCCATTCTTGATTCCATTCGAAAAATCGGTTTCGAGTCAGTGCCCAGTGTGCAAGTGCGTGGGCTGTATGCAGTCAGTTTCCCTATCCTGGATACCCAAGGCCATGCCATGGCGGCACTGACGGTTCCGTACTCTGAGCGCATTGATCAAAATAAACGCAAGTCGATTCCTGAAGTCACTGCAGCTTTGGGCGCTGCTGCTCGAAACATTTCTGAACGGCTTGGCGGCGGCAAAGGTTCAACGCTTAGCTGAATGCTTACCGCCGGGTGGTTATTCCATTAGTCGACCCGTGCGCCGGACTGTTTCACAACCCGAGCCCATTTATTCAGCTCAGACTTGGTGAAAACCGCAAATTCTTCGGCTGTATTACCAACAGGTTCAGCACCCAGTGCCAAGAATCTGTCGCGTACTTCCGGCAAGCGTGTGATCTGAGCAATTTCGTTAGACAGTTTCTGAACGATTGCTTGTGGCATCGCTTTGGGTGCCCACATGCCGTACCACGTACTGAAATTAAAGCCGGAGATGCCGCTTTCAGCGATGGTCGGCACATTGGGCAATGCCGAAGATCGTTTTTGTGTGGTGACTGCGATGGCTTTCAAAGCGCCCGATTTGATGAAAGGTTGGCTCGATGGCAAGGAGTCAAACATCATCTGAACTTGACCGCTGAGCAAGTCCGTGAGTGCAGGGGCGCTTCCTTTGTATGGGACGTGTTGCATGTTTTCAACGCCCGTGGCCACCTTGAATGCTTCACCTGCCAAGTGCGGCGCGGTGGCGTTACCTGAAGAAGCAAAATTGACAGGTGTTTTGGATGATTTCACCCAAGCGATCAATTCTTTGACAGTTTGTACAGGCGTTTGCGAGTTGACAACCAGAACAAGCGGAACGTCCGCAAGGTTGCTCAGCGGGGTGAAGTCTGCAATCGCGTCGTATCGGGTTTTATCGTACAAGCTCGGGTTGATCACATGCAAAGAAGCATTGACCAGTAGGGTATAGCCATCAGCTTGAGATTTGGCAACCATGTCTGCGCCGATCATGCCGCTAGCACCCGGCTTGTTGTCAATGACAAAGCTTTGCCCCAAACGTTCAGAGAGTTTTTGCGCCACGATGCGCCCCAGTACGTCTGTTGGACCTCCCGGTGGAAATGGAATGATCACTTTGACAGGGCGACTGGGAAACTCTTGTGCCCAGACTGGCAGGGTACCAAAGGCTAGAGAGCTCCCCAGCGTTTGCAAAACATGACGACGGTTCATGGTGTTTTGATTTTCAAGGGTTGGAGGAAGATGTCACGATTGCGCCGGAGTTCAGCATCGCTTCGATTTGTTCTTGTTCGAAGCCCATTTCAGCAAGCAGTGGCTTTGAGTCCCACCCTTTGGGTTGGGCCGTAGACCGAACGTCCAAGTAGCCATCGTCGACTCTGATGGAGGCGCGAATGGCTGCAACATTGCCCTCTGTCGGATGTGACTCTTGAGAGATCAAACCAACAGCCTTCAGATGCTTGTCGTGTTGTAGAGTCTCCAGTGTGTGACAAGGTTGAGCGGCAATGTCTGCTTTTTGAAATAGCTCAAGCCATTCATCCGTGGTCCTGTAAGTCAGCGGCTTGCCCCTGACTTCAAACCACTGTTTAACGTTCTTTGCCCGTGCGGCTACTGAATTGAATCGATCATCGTTGAGCAAGTCACTGCGGCCAGTCGCATTCAGAAAAGCGCGAACCTGCGAATCTGTGTTGACGGTGAAGGAAATCCACCCGTCAGATGTTTGAACGGGTTTGTTTTGCGGACTGAGCAGTCTGAGGTCCCCTGCGGGTCCGACGGGTGGGTCAAAGCTTTGCTGCGCCAGATGCTCTTGAAGAACAAATCCAGCCATGGTTTCAAACATGGGGACCTCAATGGTGCAGCCCTTGCCAGTAGATTGGTATTCCACGATGGCCGCCAGAATTGAGCCAGCTGCGATTTCGCCTGCAACGTGATCACAGATCAACATGGGCACATAGTTCGGCGCACCATCGCGTTTCAAAAATAATCCGGCCATACCAGTGACGCCCTGGACGACGCTGTCATAGGTTGGAAGACCTGCATAGGGGCCATCCGTGCCATAGCCCGTGATGAGGCAATATATTTTTTCCGGAAAGCGACTACGTATCGAGTCCGCATCAATGCCCAGTTTTTGAAGGGCTTGAGGGCGCATGTTGGCCACAATGACATCAACGGACTCAATCAAGCGGTCCATGACTTCTTTGGCCCCCGGCTTCTTGAGGTCAAGACAGATATTTCTTTTGCCACGGTTCAAGTGCAAGTAAGCACCTGAATGTTGACCTGTTGGCGAGAGACCGCCAAGCCCGCGCATGAGGTCGCCTTCTGGGTTTTCAACTTTGATGATCTCTGCCCCGTACTGACCGAGCCGCCATGTGCAAACTGGGCCGACAACGACACTGGTCAAATCCAGCACACGGATATTTTTCAGCGGCTTAAAGCTCATGGGTCTCTACCTCCATATCTATGGCCAAGATGAAGCGGTGGTCATAGGCTTGGACCTGCCATCTCCCCTCCAATTGTTTGGCTACCATGGTGATAGGGCTTCCACAAAAAAGAGGCGCAATATGTCGAACCTTGATGCCAGCGGGGACAACATTGACGTCGTTACGCAAAAACTCAGTCATCAGCAGTGTGGCAAGACCACCATTGACAACCAGGTCAGGAAATCCTTCGACATTGCGGGCGTGTGAGCGATCAATGTGAATCTTGTGCGAATTAAAGCCAAGCGCTGAATATTGAAAAATCAGCGTTTCATCGGGAACAACCGTTTTCACAAACTGGCCTGTTAGTTCATCAGGGTGCTTCGAAACGCCAACTGCTGAACCACCTTTGCTAGCGGGCAGCAGCAGGTAGGTTTGGGTTTCAATCAGCGCCAATGTTAGGCACTCACTGAGTGTGAGTTCATGTTCAATGGTGGCAATGACCAAAGGACCTGACTGATTGGTTTTCTGAGAGATGTTGCGGATGCAGCTTCGACGCGTCACTGCAGCTCCGATGGGGATGTCGGTTTTGTATGCAACCGTCCTGCCTCCCAGCATCAATCGCGGAAGGCCCAGATCGGGCATGGGAACACCAAGGCCGGGAAACCCATCAGCTCTCAACTGTGACCGCTTGGTGTCCGCGGCCATCAACAAGAACTGCCAACCTCTGGGCAGAGCAGCTCCAAGCCCAAAAGCATCGGGCTCTAAATCCAGCATGGCTGCCACTTTTCGCACAGAGGAGACGCTGCAGATTTCTGTGCGTACAACTCCTTCCTCAAGAGCATTTAAATGTATTGAGTTTGATGTATTTGAATTCATGAGTAAATACTATCATTCATTAGCGCTTGTTAAAAGAGTCCATTCGGGACATTTAGGACGAAAAAATAAGGGATAACCCCAATTAAGTTTCACGAACGAATCGTTGTGTTTACTGATGAATTTATGTATCGTTCGTCACAGAGTTGAGGAGCAGACCTTGGCTCAAAGAAAAAAGTGATCCCGTGAGTGAGCATCAACGGGTTCCATCTCAAACCGAAAGAAAGGAAATGACGATGAATTTCAAGTTCCATCACATGAACATTTGTACAGATAACTTGCCCAGGCTGAGCAAGTTCTACAAAACACTTTTTGATCTGGGCACGATTGCAGACAAAGAGCACACCGTGGTGAGCGGCATTCGCGAAGATCGTGCTTACACAGGAAAAGTGGACTTCCTGACGGATGGCGACATTGAATTCCATTGGTCTGAGCGGGACCTGGAAACGGGATTCAAAATGAAGAAATTTGTAAACCCTATGGGGCATGGACACTTCTGCTTCAGAACAGACGACATCAAGGGGTTCATGCGACGCTGCGATGAACTCGGCATCAAGTACGCGGACTATGGTTGCTGGGCAATTCCTGGCTGGTACCAAGTGTTTTTGTATGACCCAGACGGCCACTGCATCGAAGTGCACCAGCCGAATGTTTTTAACTGACCTGCCAGCAACTATAAAAAGGAGACAAACATGTCAATGCATTCGAAATTCAATCAAGTGAGCGTAGAAACCAATCGACGCGGCCTTCTCAAGGGAATCGCTGGTGTTGCAGCAACAGCGATGGTTCCTGGCGTTGTTCTGGCTCAGTCGGCCAACAAAGTCAGTATGAAAATCGCCATCACACTGCCAGACACCCACCCAACCCCAGTTGCTTTGAAGGCGGCGTGCGCTGAGATCTTGAAGGAATCTAACGGCCGACTGAGCATTGATGTGTACTCCAGCGGTCAGTTGGGTAGCGACACTGACACGCTCTCTCAAGTGCGCTCTGGTGCGATTGATTTTGTATGCACGGCAGGTTCAATCTATGGCAATTTGATTCCCGTCGCTTCCATTAATTCCATCGCGTTTGCGTTCCCAGATTACGCGACTGTCTGGAAGGCCATGGACGGCGATCTGGGCGCACACATGAAGGCTGCGTTTGACAAGGCCAACCTGGTGCAGGTGGGTAAAGCTTTTGATCATGGCTTCCGTCAGATCACACATTCGACAAAACCGATCACATCACCCAAAGACATGGTGGGTATGAAGATTCGGGTGCCTGCAACGCCCTTGTGGACCTCCATGTTCAAAGCTTTGGATGCAGCGCCGGCATCGGTGCCAATCGGCGAGTTGTACACCGCGTTGCAAACCAAAGTTGTTGATGGTCAGGAAAACGCACTTCCTACGATCGATGCGGTGAAGCTGTATGAAGTCCAAAAGTACTGCTCTTACACATCGCACATGTGGGAGTACTTCTCCCTGGTGGGCAATAAGAAAAACTGGAATGCGCTGCCTGATGACTTGCGCGCCTTAGCCAATCGCATTTTCGAAGCACACGCTTTGAAGCAGCGAGTGGCACATGATGCGCTGAACGCGACACTTGAAACCAAACTCAAGGCTCAAGGTATGCAATTCAATAAAGTCGATACCAAGCCATTCCGTGATATTTTGCAAAAGTCAACCTACTACGTTGATTGGCAAAAAAAGTTCGGTCCAGAGGCATGGGCGCTGCTTGAAAAATACAGCGGCAAGCTCGCGTAAAAAAAAGTCACTTTCACGTTTGGCATCTAGCACCTGACAGGCAAATCGGATTTTCCGGTGTGCCTGCCTCACTGTTGCTGGTGGAATTTACAAAAATACATTGCCACTGAAACATATGAAAAGTTCGGAACCACTTTCATCGGCGCTTGAATTGGGGCCTCAGTTGTCGCCTGCTGAGACCGCGTTCAATCGGATGCTGTCCAAATGGATGATTCCACTTGAGGCAGCCAGTGCAATACTCATGGTCAGCATTGTGGTGATGCTCTTCAGTGGTGTCATGGCTCGGTATGTTTTCTCCCGGCCTCTGGGATGGATAGATGAAGCAGTCTCATTTGCATTCATCTGGATGGCCATGTTGGGGACGGTGCTGGCCATGCACCGTAACGAGCATCTTCGGCTGTCCATGTTCGTTGACAAATTGTCAGATCGTTGGCGCGGTGTGGTTCATGCCTTGGCATTGGCTGCAATGGGTGCATTTTTGATTGCACTGATTGGCCCAGCCATTGAGCATGTAGAAAGTGAATGGATTGTCACGTCACCAGCGCTTGAAATACCCAGCGGTATTAGGGTGATCGGCATAGCTTGCGGCATGGTTCTGATGTTGGCTGTCATTGCGGCTTATGCTTTAAAGACAGTGACAAAAATCAACTTATCCATCGCTGTCATGGGTGTCGGTGCATTTATTGTGGCGTGCAATTGGCTTTCCCCAAATTTCAGTCAATTGGGCTTGCTCAATATCCTGATTTTTCTTTGCGGATTGGTGATTCTTTGTCTTGTATCGGGTGTGCCCATTGCGTTCTGTTTCGGCATTGGCGTGATGTCGTATCTGGCATTCAGCGGCAAAGTTCCCTTGGTGGTGATTGTTGGACGAATTGATGAAGGGATGGGCAACATCGTTCTGGTTTCGGTGCCCATTTTTGTGTTGCTGGGTTGCATTTTGGATGCCACGGGCATGGGTAAAGCCATTGTTGACTTGCTTGCTTCCATGATTGGTCACGTGAAAGCGGGCATGTCCTACGTCTTGCTGGCCTCACTGTTCATTGTGTCTGGCATTTCAGGCTCCAAAGTCTCGGACATGGCCACAGTGGCACCGGCACTTTTTCCAGAAATGAGAAGACGCGGTAACAAGCAATCAGAAATGGTGGCGCTTTTGGCCACAGGTGCTGCAATGGCTGACACCGTACCGCCCAGCATTGTTTTGATCGTGCTCGGTTCTGTGGCGGGTGTGTCGATTGCAGGGCTCTTCGAGAGTGGCTTCTTTGTGGCCATGGTGCTGCTGCTGGCACTGTTGGTGCTAGCTCGCTGGAAGGCGCGCAACGAAGAAACAGGAAACATTCGACGTCCCAGCGCCAAGGTCATCGGACGGTTGGCCTTGATTGCTGCCCCTGCGCTTGTGTTGCCGTTTCTGATCCGCAGTGCGGTGGGTGGAGGCGTTGCAACGGCAACCGAAGTGTCAACCATCGCAGTCCTTTATGCCATGTTGATTGGTCAAGTTCTATACGGAGGTATAGGCTGGAAGCGCGCTTATGCCATGTTGGTGGAGACTGCCGCTCTGAGTGGTGCCATTTTGCTGATTTTGGGAACGGCTTCTGCCATGGCATGGGCGATCACGCAAAGTGGAATCGTTCAGCAACTCTCGTCGTTCTTGACCACTTTGCCAGGGGGCTGGATGGCTTTTATGGCTGTCACCGTGCTTGTCTTTTTGATCTTGGGTTGTCTTCTTGAGGGGCTACCTGCGGTTTTGCTGCTGGCACCGATCATGTTCCCAATTGCTAAAAAATTGGGCATCAATGACATCCATTATTCGATGGTGATTGTCTGTGCCATGAACGTTGGTTTGATGATGCCGCCAATCGGCGTGGGCTTTTACATCGCATGCCGGATTGGTGACGCCAAGCCCGACGACGTGATCGTTGCGATCTGGCCTTACATCGCAGCCCTGCTGGTAGGGGTCATTGTGATTGCAGCCTTTCCTGCATTGTCAACTTTCATGCTTTGATGATTTTTATATGAGCCCCACTATGAAAGTATTTGTTACAGGAGCGGGCGGATACATCGGCGGATCGGTGGCAGCCGCATTGTTAAAAAGAGGGCATCAAGTCAGAGGGCTGACGCGCAGTGCTGCTGGTGCTGAGCAATTGAAGTCGTATGGTATCGACCCTGTGATGGGTGAGCTGGATGATTCACGCTTGTTGATGCAAGAAGCATCTATGGCTGACATGGTCATCAATACCGCCAATGCCGACCATCGCGGTGCTGTGGAAGCGCTGATTTCTGGATTGAGTCAATCAGGGAAAAGATTGATTCATACCAGCGGCACGAGCATCGTAGGTGATGACGCGCGTGGTGATTTTTGCTCTGAAGTCATCTCAACTGAAGAAACTTCACTGGCGATAGATCCCCGCAAGCAAGCCCGACGGGACATTGATCTGATGGTGATGGATGCCGCTAGAAAAAACGTTCATTCCACCGTCATCATTCCCAGCTTGATTTACGGCCACGGAACAGGCATTAACAAGCAAAGCATTCAGGTGCCCTTCTTGGTCAGGAATGCCTTTGAAGTCGGCTCCGTACAGATTGTGGGCAAAGGCTTGAATATCTGGTCGAACATTCACATCGACGACTTGGTTAATTTGTACATCGCTGCGGCAGAGCAAGCGCCGGCTGGTGCTTTCTATTTTGCTGAAAACGGTGAAGCATCTTTCAGTGATGTCGCACAAGCCATCTCACGGCGATTTTCAATTCCCCATGTTGAGCACCTCAATGCAGACGTGGCTGTCAAACGCTGGGGTGCTGCAAGGGCGCTCTTCACCTTTGGCAGCAACAGCCGTGTCCGATCCGTTCGGGCAAAAAAAGAGTTGAACTGGCGACCTGTGCACGGATCGGTTCAAAACTGGATTTTGTCAGAGTACCAACTTACTTGAATTAATGGCTTTATCGGGATTGTTGAAATATGTTACTTGTAGATAAGGTTTGCATCATTGCTGGAGCGGCATCACTGCGCAGCATTGGATATGCGACTGCAGAATTGTTTATCGAACATGGTGCCAAGGTTGTCGTCACGGACGTCAGCATGAATGCGGGCGTATTGGGATCGATCAAGACGTCCATTGAAAAAAAATTGCAGAGAACAATATCTATTGATGGCATTCAATGCGACATCAGTAATAAAGACGCCTGTGATGCATTGGTTGCGGAGGTCGTTCGACTTCATGGCCGGATTGATTGCATGGTCAATTCGGCGGGCATCGTTCGTTCTAGCCCGATTCTGGAGATCAATGAGTCAGAGCTTGATCTCATGTTCGACATCAACCTGAAAGGCGCATTTTTCCTCTGTCAAAGTGTTTTAGAAGTGTTCAAATCTCAGCGTTCTGGAAATATTGTCAACGTCGCATCATTAGCCGCTCAACGTGGCGGCGGACTTGTGGGAGGCTCACACTATGCAGCTTCCAAGGGCGGCATGTTGAGTCTCACCAGAAGTATTGCGCGCGAATTTGGCGCACTCGGCGTTCGTGCTAATGCGATTTGCCCCGCCATGATTGACACCCCCATGCTGGATGGCATCTCTGAAGAGCGTCTTCAAAGCATTGTCGAAGGTATTCCCCTTAAACGCATTGGATCCACAAGAGAAATGGCGGGTGCTTGTTTGTATCTCGCTTCTGATCTCGCAGGCTTCGTCACTGGCGCTACGTTGGATGTCAACGGCGGAACACATATTCATTGACTTTGATTACGGAGTGGAATTTAAAAATGATTCTTGAGTTGGCTGATATTCGAATCAAATCTGGCGCATCGGATGCTTTTGAGAAAAATGTGCAGATCGCTTTGGCGAACATTTTTCCCAAGTCACAGGGCTTTCTTGGTCACGAGTTCCGTCGTTGTATTGAGACCCCCGACCGGTATGTTTTGATGCTTCGTTGGGCAACACTGGAAAACCATACTGTGGATTTCCGTGGATCCACGTTGTTCGCGGAGTGGCGATCCTTGGTTGGTGAGTTCTTTGCACAACCGCCTCATGTGGAACATTTCTCTGACGCTTCAAGTCGTTGATTTATGGGATGAATATCTTTTATCAAACCCCCAGATGCTGTTCCAGCACGCTGGGGTCGTCGTGCAGGGCCTGCGACGAACCTTCAAACACCACCTGGCCTTTGACCAGGATGACGTTGCGGTCGGTGATCTGGGTGACGTGTTTCCAGTTTTTGTCCACGATGATGGCGCTGATGCCGCTTTCTTTGATCAGGCTGCAAA
>JACCEE010859141.1_pt1 | contig 10212 bp, 8 predicted proteins | sample 7449931 | NCBI WGS metagenome assembly JACCEE01 (sample SAMN15323457, study PRJNA562643) | freshwater metagenome | isolation source: river surface water | place: USA:Blue River Watershed | collected 2017-08-19
AGCGCGGCGGCAAGCAGGACAGCGTTGCAGCGGCAGGCCCACGGCAGGCGTTTCCGGCCCAGCAGCCCGGCAGCCAGCGTGGTCAGACTGAGGAGGGCGAAGACCGCGCCGCTGATCAGCAACCACTGATCCGCGCCGAGCAGCCCGGCCAGCCGCTCCGGCAGCGGCTGGTTGCGCAGCAGGCCCTGGTCGTGACGGAGCTGGCGCAGATTAGCCCGCAGCTCCGCGCTGCCGGGAGCCAGCAGCAGGGCGCGCTCGTAATGCAGCACCGCCAAGCCGGTCTCTCCGGCTGCGGCGTGGTGTTCCGCGAGAGTGGCCAGCTGCTCGGCGGAACTTTCCTGCGGCGGAGCGGCGTGACTCAGATGGGCGGCGGCAGACCCGGCCAGCAGCAAGGGCAAAGCCGCGCCCGCAAAAATGCGCCGAAGATATCTCATGCCAGTTTGGCCAGCTCCTGCCGGGCGGCGCGCAGCATAGCCTCCATCTCCGCCCGCTCCAGCGGCTCGCCCGCATAGCCGCTCCGCTCCAGCCGGGCGAAAAGGGACAGCACGGATGAGTCCGCAGGCAGCCGCTCTTGCAAATCTGCCAGCGTGACCGCCTCCGGCACCAGCTGCCACGCCGTGCCCGTCCAGATCCGCACCGCCTCCTGGCAGAACTGGCGGAACCGCTCCTGCTCCGACGCAGCGGCGGCAGTCCGCATCTCCCGGAACAGCGCGGCCAGCCGCCGCTCCGCCTGCCTGCGGCGGATAAGGCCGGGATGGTTTTCCTCATGCCTGCGGCGCAGATCCAGCAGCAGCCCGGCAGCCAGACAGCCGCCTGCTCCGGCCAGCAGCAGCCGAAACCAGCTCCGGCTGTAGAGCGGCTCAATCTGCCAAACCAGCTCGTCGGCCAGCACCACGTGCTTGTTAAGCTTCGGCGCGGCAGGGAATTTCCGCTTCAGCGGCGGCGCATCCGGCTTGTCAGCCTGCTGAAGGCGCAAAGGCACCGGCTCGCTGGTCAGGGTGACGTAATCCCCGGCAGCTGGATCGAAAAAAGAGAAACGCAGCGGCGGCACGGCGGTCAGACTGGGATCGACCGGCACTGCTGCCTGCTCAAAGCTCTTCTCGCCCTTGCCGCCGGGCAGCTCGCGCAGGCGGGCCGAGGCCGGATAGACTTTCCAGCCCGCGCCGTCGGTCAAATCCGGGGCCTGCACCCGGTCAAAGTTGCCCTTGCCCGCGATCTTGATTTTCAGCGTGACCGGATCGCCCAGCCGCACCTCGGCGGGCGAAGCCGCCACCGCCAGACTGAAGAGGCCGACCGCGCCTTTGAAATCAGCAGGGCGGTTCTTCAGCGGCAGAGGCAGCACGGTCACTGTCTGCTCCGGGCTGGCCAGCCTGATCTCCTTGCGGGTGTGGCGGTCAAAAAAATCGCCGAAAAAGGGATCGTCAAACAGGCTGCCGCCGGGCCGAGGCTCCGGCACCAGCAAATCGGCCTCGACCTGCGCCGACAGCGCGGCAGGGCCGTCTTTGACCGCTGACAGCGCGCCATGCCACGTGAGGACTATGAAGGGCTGGCCGTCATGCTCCTCCTGCCGCTGCGCAGGTTCAGCGTCCAAGCTGTTCAGGAGGAAATTCTCTCCGGTCAGCCGGGGGTCTGTTTTGAGATGAATCCGTTTGCCGGGGCGGAAATAGGCTTTGATTGTGAACGGCACCAGCTGCCCGGCGTAGAAGCGTTCCTGCTCCGGCAGAATCCGCAGGAAGCCGATGTCCTCATCCGCCAGCTCCGCCGTGCCGCCGCCCTGCGCTGGGCCGACAGAGCAGCGCAGCGGCTGGGTGGTCTTAGTCAAGCCGCCCGCCGTCACCTTGACCGGGCCGATGATGTGCTCGCCCGGCTGGTCCGCCTGCACGGCAAAGCTGAAGGTCACTGAGGCCGAGCTGGTGCCGTTGCTCCACATAGCCTGGCTGCTCTGGCCCAAGGAACGGAAGCGCAGCCCCTCGGCGGCGGGCAGCTCCGGCTCCGCAGAGCTGGTGCCGGTGACAATGATCCGCAGCTCCGCCTCCTGATCCACGGCAAAGGCCGCCGGGCGGAGTTCCGCTGTGACTTCGATCTCCGCCGCCCAAGCCGCCGCTGTCCAGCAGAGCAGGCAGAAGAGCAGGCAAAGCCGCGCCACCGCTGCGGTGGCAGAGCAGACCGAGATCCTCACCAGTCCTTTCCGCCGGTCGGATCGGCAGCCTCCTGCGGAATGAAATTCAATTCGCCCTGCTCACCCTTGAGGCTGTCGAGCAAAATACGCGCCTCCTCCTGAGTCATTCTGCCCATGATTCTCTCATCCTTGCTGTTCTGCTCCCCGGCAGGCGGCGGCGCAGCCCCGCCTAGTTCTGACGGTGCCTGCGGCTGCTCCTTGCCACCTTGGCTGGCGGTCTTTTTGTCATCTGCGTCTGACTGCGGCGCGGCAGACAGCTGGCCTTCCTGCTGTTTCTTGTCCGGCTTGTTCTGCTGCTCTTTTCCATCGCCAGAGGACGGCGGCTTTTTGTCGCCGCTGCCGTCTTGGTTTTGTTCTTTTTGCTGCCGCTCTTCGCCGCCAGAGGGCTGCTCCTGCTGTTTCTTTTTTTCCTTGTTGCCGCCGCTGTCCGGTTTCTGCTGCTTCTGCTCCTGAATCCGCTTTTCCAGCTGCTCCCGTTTGGCCTTGACAATGCGCTGGCTGCGGACCGCTTTCTCCTTTTTCGCCGCCTCCGGCAGCAGGCTTGCGGCGGCGGCGAAAGACTGCTCGGCCTGCTTCAGCCGCTCCACCGCCTGCGGCAGCGCGCCAGCCTGCTCCTCTTTCGCGCCCGCATGATGCAGACTGAGACCGCGATTGAAATAGCTCTTGCCTTGCAGCTCCACGTCGTCGCTGCGCAACGCCTTGGTGAAGGCCTCCGCAGCCTCGGTGTGCTGTCCCTGCTGGTGCAGACTGGCTCCCAAGTTGAAATGCAGCACGGGATTGCTGATGTCCTTGGCCAGCTCCTGCTGATACCATGCCGCCGCCTCGCCATACTTGCCTGCCTGATACAGATCGCGGCCTTGATCCGCCCGCGCTGGCAGGGCGGCGGCAAAACAGAGCAGCAGTGCCGCCGTCGAAGTTTTGCTCCGCCGTCTTCCGGCAGTGAAGATGAGCGGCAGGCGCAGCCTGCGGCGGCGGCCTATGAGGAGGAAATCCGCGCTGAACAGCAAGGCGGCGGCGGCCAGCGGCCATTGAAAACGCTCTATTGGCAGTCTCTTTTTGCGCGGTGCCTGCTCGTTTTTGGGCAGCAAGGCCAGCTTGCGCTCATAAACGCTGTCCAAGCCCTCACCCATGCTGCCCAGCGGCGTGTAGCTGCCGCCCGTCGCTTCGGCCACAGCGGTCAGTGTCTGCTCGTCCAGCCGCGAGGTGACGAACACCCCGTTCTCTTGAACAAAGCCGCCAGTCGGCAGCGGAATCAGCTCGCCCTGCGGCGTGCCGACTCCCACCGTGTAAATAAGCATTTTTTCCCGCGCCGCAAGATCCAAGGCCCGCCGCAGCCCCTTTTCGTCCTCATTCAGATCTTCGCCATCAGTCAGCAGTATCAAAATCTTATGATTTGCCACGCCAGACAGGAGCTGCACCGCCTCTTCAATGGCCGGGCCAATTTTCGTGCCCGGATTGGGAATGGTTTCAATGCTCAGTGCAGAGAGCGCGGTGTTGAAGGCATCATAGTCGGTGGTCAGCGGAAAACGCAGGAAGGACGCACCTGCGAAGGGCAGCAGGCCGATCCGGTCGCCGCCGTCCAGCTTGGCGGTGAAATCGCGCACAGCCAGTTTGGCCCGCTCAAGGCGGCTGGGCTTCATGTCCGGCGCGAGCATGGATTTGGACACGTCAACGGCGATGAGCAGGTCAATGCCTTTGCGCCGCAGCTCAATCCAGCTGCTGCCCCACTGCGGACGGGCAAGGGCGAGAAAGAGGCAGGCCAGCCCCAGCACGAAAAGGACGTTTTTCAGCCGCCGCCGGGTCCGCGAGACATTGGCGGTGAGCAGCGGCAGCAGATGCGGCGCGGCAAACTTGGCCAGCTCCTGTTTCCGGCGGCGTGTCCGCAGCGCGAGAAAAAGAACTGCCGCGCCGCAGACCAGCAGACCGGCAAGCAGCCAGAAAGGTTGGGCAAAGGAGGGCATGACGGCAGAAAACCAAGCGGATCAGGCTTTGGGCGCGAAAGGCTTGAGCAGCTCCTTTTTGTCAATATTGGCCCAGGCGGTCTGGTAGCTGATCTTGCCCGTCTGGAGCAGCTCCATGATCGAGTCGTCCATCAGCTTCATGCCGGAGGTCTTGCCCATCTGCATGGTCGAGCGGATCTGAAAGGTCTTGTTGTCCTTGATCAGATTGGCGATGGAGAGGTTGCCGATCATGATTTCCACCGCCAGATGCATGGTCGCGCCGTCCGCGCCGGGCAGGAGCCGCTGGGTGAAAACCGCCTTCAGCGACTCACTGAGCATGGCTCGCACCTGATTCTGCTCGCCCGCCGGATAGGAGTCAATGATCCGGTCTATCGTTTTCGGCGCGCTGGAGGTGGAGAGCGTGCCAATGACGAGATGGCCGGTCTCGGAGGCGGAAATGGCCAGCGAGATGGTGTCCAGATCGCGCAGCTCGCCGATGACGATCACGTCGGGATCCTGACGCAGCGCGCCTTTGAGGGCGTTGGCGTAGGCCAGGGTGTCGCGGCCAAGCTGACGCTGATTCACCGCCCCTTTTTTCAGCGGGTGGATGAACTCTATCGGGTCTTCAACGGTGAGAATATGGTGGGCATGGCGGCTGTTGACATAATCAATCATCGCCGCCAAGGTGGTGGTTTTGCCGTGGCCGGTCGCGCCGGTGACGAGGATGATGCCCTGATGGTTCTCCAGGATGCGGTGCATCACCTCTTCCGGGATGCCCAGCTCCTTGAACGAGGGAATTTTTTCAGGTATGGCCCGGAAGATGCAGCTCATGCCGTTGTTGTGCAGCATCGCGCTGCCCCGGAAGCGGCCCAGCCCTTCAATCGAATGGGCAAAGTCGAGCTGCATCTCGTCGCGGAGGACGCGCTGCTGCTCCGGGCTGAGTATCTCCATGATCACCTTGCGGCAGCTCGCATCGGTGAGCGGCTGGCTCTTCAGCCGGATCATCTTGCCCAAACGCCGGACCATGAACGGCTCGCCGGGCAGCACGTGGATGTCGGAGGCCTTGAGGTCAACCGCCGCCTTGAACACCTTGTCTAATATCGCCATGAGAACGCTCCAAAGTGGAAGTCATGCGCATACTCTACCACAGGCGGCGGCGGAAGGGAACCCGGCAGAATCAGCGGCAAATGAAAGGCGGAGCGCGTCCTGCCGGACGACGGTCTCCGCCTCGCGCAGCTGCGCAGCCTGCCGCTATTTTTTCGCCGTGTCCGGCGGCGGGGTCAGCAGCACCTTGGAGCGTTCCGGGCTGGCCTGCTTGCGCGAGCTGGCGTGCACCTCGCCGTCGAGCGAGGCCCCGGACTCCACGGTCAGGCTCTCTGATTTGAGAATGCCGTGAATTGCCGAGGTGGCGTGGACGGTGACAATATCGGCGGTGATGTTGCCCTCAACCCTGCCGTGACAGATCAGGGTCGCCACTTCAATGTTGCCGACCACCTTGGCGGTCTCGCTGAGGATCAGGTACTCGCCGCTGATGTTGCCCTCGATGACGCCGTCAAAGCGGGCCTTGCCTTTGAAGGCCACCTCGCCTTTGATCACCATCTCCTTGGCCAGCACGCTCTCGATAGGATCTTTGTCGTTTCTCATGCTTTTTTTCTCCGGCGGCGGCGCCAGCGGCGCGGCGGCGGGTTCTGGTTTGCTGGTTTTCTCTTCCTTGCTGCCGAACAAGCCCATACTCTCTGTCTCCTCGCCGCCTGTCACATAGGCATTGTGAATGTAAGCTCGGCGACGGAAAGATATTTTTCCGGGTCAACCGCCTTGCCTCTGTAATGAACCTCGTAATGCAGATGCGGGCCGGTGGAACGGCCGCTGCTGCCCAGCAGCCCGACTGTGCCCCCTCTGCTGATTTTGGCCCCTTTCTTGACATGAATTGCGCTCAGATGGCCATACAACGTCGCATAGCCGCCGCCGTGCCGGACTATGACATAATTGCCGTAGCCGCCAGCGTCCCAGCCAGATTCCTTGACCACGCCGTCAGCTGTCGCCGTGACAGGGTCGCCGGTCAGGCCTTTGAAATCTGTTCCAGCATGAAAGGCGGGCTGGCCGTTGAAGGGATCGCTGCGCCTGCCGAAGCCGCTGGTGATCCGGCCCCGCGCAGGCCTTCCCAAGGGCATCCGCTGAATGGCCTCAATGTAGCGGTCGCTGCGCTCCAGCAGCTTCCGGCCCGCGCGCTCGTCAAACGATGCGGAGAGAAAAGGGCCGCCGCTGCTGGAGCCGCCCCGTTCGCCCGCCCTGAGTTCCACGCCGATCTGGCTCATCATGCTCTCGATCATCCGGCTGCGCTCGTCCAAACGGCCTGCGGTCTGCTCGATCAGCCTCCGCTTGTCGCGCTTCTCGCGCTCCAGCTCGGCCTGCAAGGCGGCGGTTTTGGCGGAGCTGGATCTGACCAAGGCGGCAAGCTCCTGCTGATGGCGGCGGGCAGCCGCCTCGTTTTCCTGCTTCAGCCCGCTGACCATCTTTTCATAGGTGGCCATGAGCTGCCGCCATTTTTTTTCCCGGCGGCTCAGCTCGTTTTTCAGCTTGTCATCAAAATTGGCATGGAGCAAATCCAGCTCCTCGGCCTGACTGGCCGCCGTGTCCTCCAAGGCGTTCCGCTCATGCAGAAACTGCGCGCCCAGCCACGTGCCTGCGGTCAGCAGCACCAGCAGGGCGAGAAGGCCGCCAAGGACAGCGGCGGCGCGGTCGCGCTCGATCACCAGTGAGAAGGGCCTGCCGCGCTCGCCGGTGATGACGAGATGAAGCCGTTCGGGTATGGACGAATATGCTTTAAGCATCATGAAAAAGCTGCGGGCTGCGTTCTGCCGAAGGCGCGCTGGCTTGCTGTGCCGTTTGCACCAGTATAGCAAAAAACAGGGGGCGGGAACAGCAAATCAGCGCCCTCGGCGGGAGAAAGAGGGCCGGGAGTGAAAAACGGAGGCCGCTCCAGCGGCCTCAGGGTCACAGCTCCAGCACCCAGTCCGGGATGCGGCTCAGAATATAGGCGGTCACCTGCTCCCGGCCTTTGTCTCCCTTGACGGGATTGACCTCGCTGACCACCTCGTCAAAATCAAACCAGCACAGCTCCCGGTCGTCTTTGGAATAAACCATGAAGATGCGATGATCCGGGTCTTCGACATCCTCCTCCTCCTGAATAGCCCCAACCAGACGGGACGCCTCGTCAAGAGGCAAAAAACGGATCTCCTCGCTCACTGCCGCCTCCTCATTGTTTTTGCCGCTGTCAGAAAAGAAAAAAGGGCCGGAAAAAGAGTTCTCCGCGCCCCCTTCAGCCGAAAAATGTGCGGCAGCGCGCTCAGGCTGGTTTGACCACCGCGCCGGAGCGGAGGCAGCGGGTGCAGACCCGGATGCGCTCTGTGCGGCCGCTGGAGCTGACCGAGCGGACAGATTGCAGGTTGGGCATCCAGCGCCGTCTGCTCTTGTTGTGCGCATGGCTGACGATGTTGCCGGTGACTGGGCCTTTGCCGCAGATTTGACATTGATAAGACATGATATCTTCTCCTTGCAGGGGGGTGTCATGAAATGTTGAAACTGTTATTCATACAACTCCCCGGCAGAAAATGCAAGCTCTTTTCCGCCGGGGGCGGTCAGAGGCGGGCAGTTTTTCACCGCCGCCTGCGCTGCGGATGCAAATTCTTTCTTGACAGCCTGCCTCGCCCGCGTTAATATAGCCTCCGTTTGGAGGGGCTATAGCTCAGCTGGGAGAGCGCTTGAATGGCATTCAAGAGGTCAGCGGTTCGATCCCGCTTAGCTCCACCAAAATCCCGCATTGTTCATTCCGCGTCTTTTCCGCAGTTTTCAGTCAGCAGCAGTTTTCCGCAGCACTTCACACTCTCAGCAAGGTCATGCTCAGATCAGCCCTCGGCAGTCCGCATGAATTCGTTATCACCTGCGAGCTGGTGCCGGGTCAAGGCTGCTGCGGCAACAAAGTGGAGCGGCTGCTGGACTTCGCCCGCGCCGCCAAGGCTGACGGCAGGATCAGCGCGCTGTCCATCACTGACAATCCCGGCGGCAGCGCGGCATTGGCTCCGGCGGCCATCGGCGCGGAGCTGCTTCAGCTCGGCATTGAGCCGCTGATTCACTTCTCCCTCAAAGATAAAAACCGCAGCCAGATCGTCAGCCATCTCTACCTCTACCAGCGGCTGGGGCTGCGCTCGCTTCTGGTGATGGGCGGCGATTTTCCCACGCCGGGCTATTACGGCCAGGCGCGTCCGGTTTTCGATCTCGACAGCATCCAGGCTCTCCAGCTGATGCGCGACATGGAGACGGGCCGTCATCCCGGCTGCGCCCTCAGTCTTGAGCAGCCGCAGCTCCGCCTCTTCAAAGGCTGCGTGGTCTCGCCCTTCAAGGCGACCGAGGCCGAACAGGTCTGGCAGTACGCGCAGCTGCTGCGGAAAGCGGCGGCAGGCGCGGATTTCATCATCAGCCAGCTCGGCTTTGAGCTGGGCCGCTTTGAGGAGCTGATCACCTTTGTCCGGCGGCGAGGCCTCAGCCAGCCGGTGCTGGCCAATGTCTTCATCCCCTCGCTGCCGGTGGCGCGGGCGATGGCCGCAGGCAAGGTGCCGGGCGTGCTGCTGCCGCCGGAGCTGCTGGCCCGCATGGAGCAGGAGGCGGCGCAGGGCCGCAGTCAGGCGCGGCTGGAACGGGCGGCGGCCATGATCATCCGGCTCAGGCGCATGGGCTTTCAGGGCGTGCATCTCGGCGGCAACGGCCTCAGCTTCAGCGATCTCCGCACTGTGCTGGATCAGATGGAGGCCTTTGATGCGGCGGCGGAGCTGCCGGACTTGGAAACGGATTTTCCGCTCCAAGGGGCATGGACGTTCTGCCGAAGGGAAGCGAGACGGCTGGAGGAAAGGCCGCTCCAGCCCGGGCTGAAGCCTGGCGCAGTCCGGCTCCGCGCCCTCAGCCATCGCCTGATGTTTGACCAGAGCCTGCTGACCGGCAGGCTCTTCGCCCATTTTTGCCGCTTCTGCGCGCAGGGGCGGCGGCGGACAGCGGCCCTGACTCTGCTGGAGCGGGCGGTGAAACGGCTGCTCTTCAGCTGCCGCATGTGCGGCGACTGCACGCTGGCGCGGTCAGCCTTCCTCTGCCCGCAGGCAGGCTGTCCCAAACGGCTGGTGAACGGCCCCTGCGGCGGCAGCCGCTTCGGCTTCTGCGAGGTGCATCCCGACCGCCGCTGCTTCTGGGTGCGGGTCTATGAGCGGCTTGATCCGCAGACCACAGTCAGCAGCCTTGCCGCCCTGCCGCCGCTGCCGCCCAAAGACTGGGCCTTGGAGCGGACATCCTTTTGGATCAACCTGTCGGCCCGCAGACTGCGGCAGAATGATTCTGGATTGACAAGGCTTGGCCGACAGTGAATACTGGCGCAATCCCTCACCTCAGAATTGTTTTCAGGAGAACAACCATGTCCATCCCCCTTCGCAGCAGCGAGACCACCCAAGGCCGGAGAATGGCCGGAGCGCGCGCCCTCTGGCGGGCCAACGGCATGACTGAGGAGCAGCTCGGCAAGCCGGTCATCGCCGTGGTTAACTCCTTCACCCAGTTTGTGCCCGGCCACGTTCATCTGCACGAGATCGGCCAGCAGGTCAAGGCGATGATTGAGGAGCAGGGCTGCTTTGCGGCTGAGTTCAACACCATCGCCATTGATGACGGCATCGCCATGGGCCACGACGGAATGCTTTACTCGCTGCCCTCGCGCGAGCTGATTGCGGATTCGGTCGAGTACATGTGCAACGCCCACAAAGTGGACGCGATGGTCTGCATCAGCAACTGCGACAAAATCACGCCGGGAATGCTGATGGCGGCGATGCGCCTGAACATCCCGGCGATTTTTGTCTCCGGCGGGCCAATGGAGGCGGGCCGACGGGCTGGACAGGAGCGCGGCTATGACCTGATTGACGCAATGGTCATGGCTGGCGACAGCTCGGTTTCCGACGAGGAAGTGGCGGAGGTCGAACGCTGCGCCTGCCCGACCTGTGGCTCCTGCTCCGGCATGTTTACCGCCAACTCCATGAATTGCCTGACCGAGGCCTTGGGTCTCTC
>JACCEE010253617.1_pt1 | contig 10210 bp, 10 predicted proteins | sample 7449931 | NCBI WGS metagenome assembly JACCEE01 (sample SAMN15323457, study PRJNA562643) | freshwater metagenome | isolation source: river surface water | place: USA:Blue River Watershed | collected 2017-08-19
ACAGCACATCGACAAAGGATATATTTACTTTGCGATGGCGTTTTCTTTTGTTATCGAAATCATCAACATGCGCCTAGACAAGCAGCGCAAGCATTAATCTTCAAATTGATACATGGGGTCGTTGGTGGTTTTTCCATGCCTTCTGTACGATGCTTGTTTTTACCACGTTACCTACTTGTTCCACTAGGTTCATTTCAACCATTTTGTTGAGCTTGGCTTCCTCGCCAACTTCAGCATCTACTTCGTCTTTGTGAAGGCGATATACGTCCTTGAGGTTTCTCAGCCATTTGTTTAACAATCCGTAACTGGTATTGGTAAGCGCAGCTTTTACCCCACCACAGCCCGTATGTCCGCATACAATGATGTGTTTCACTTCCAAGTATTCCACGGCATATTGAAGTACACTGAGCAAATTCAAATCGGTATGCACCACCATGTTGGCGATGTTTCGATGTACGAACAACTCTCCTGGCTCTGCACCGATAATTTCATTGGCAGGCACCCGGGAATCAGAACAACCAATCCACAGGTAATCAGGACGTTGGTCTTTGGCTAAATTCTCGAAATAGGAAGGATCGTCAGATAATTTTTCTGCCGCCCACGCCCGATTACTCAAAAACAACTTGATTTGATCTTCCATATTTATTTGATTTTACTGATGAAATTACAATTGAGATCACCCAACAACTTGGTCTTTTGGGCGTCGTTTAAAAACTCATACGAGATTAAGATATTGCGCTCAGCGGCTTTCACCTGAAAATCATCAATCACGTCGAGAATATCAACATCCATAAAAGTGCAATGCGTCAAATCCATGATCACTTGTGCATTGGAAGGAATGCGATCCAACAACGTTTTTAAGAGTGATTTATTTAAAAAAGTGGCTTGTTGCTGAAAACGAACCATGTAATTGTTGTCCAACTCCACCAAGGTGATGGAACGATGGAAATTCGACCGGATAATGAAATAAAACGCCACCGCCATTCCTATCAGAATTCCAATGAGCAAATCAGAAAACAAAATGGATACAATTGTAACTACAAAGGGCAGGAACGACATTTTCCCTTTACGCCATTCAGACATAATCAAGCTCGGTTTGGCAAGTTTATAACCCACGTAAATAAGCACTGCAGCAAGGGCAGCATTGGGAATAAGGTTCAATGCATGAGGAAAAAACAAAACGGCAACAGTAAGCCAAACGCCATGTAAAATCGCACTCCACTTGGTCATCCCGCCTGCGTTTACATTGGCAGAACTTCGCACAATAACAGCGGTCACGGGTATACCTCCAAACAAACCCGACACTGTGTTTCCCACTCCTTGAGCAATTAATTCCCTGTTTGGGGGTGTCACACGCTTGTGCGGATCAATTTTATCGGATGCTTCAATGCTCAACAGCGATTCAATAGAAGCGATTAAGGTAATTTTAATCGCAATTACCCATACCACCAAACTTCCCAAAGCCCCCATACTCGGGAACGTCAACAACGATTGTCCATCCCCCGAACGCAGAAACTGAGGTATATTCACCAAATGAGAATGATCGGTAATGGATAATGCTGGATTGTTTTGAATAGCCCAAGCATTCACCCCTACACCCAACAATACCACCAACAACGGAGCCGGCAACAACTGCAACCACCCCATTTTTTTCAGGGCTGGAGTATCCCACAAAAACTGTATCGCCAATCCCATCACCCCAATGAACATCGCCATCGGCGTCAAGTGATTGAACGCCACCATGATCTCAGAAAACGTGGTCTGTCCATCATGCTGAATAAATCCCTCATCACCAAAATCATCGGCATCCCAACCCACCAGGTGGGGCACTTGCTTCAGAATCAAAAGCAAACCAATCGCCGCCAACATGCCTTTGATGACAGAAGCCGGAATGAAATCAGCCAATTTACCCACCTTCAACAAGCCCAATAGCATCTGCAAAACACCCGCAATTACAACCGCCATGGCAAAAGCTTGTAAGGCATAAGTTGCCGTGGCAGCGGGATTTCCGCCCGATAAATCACGCAAAGAATATTCAACCAAGGTAATCAAACCTGCGGCAGGACCGCTTACCGACACGTGTGAACCACTAACAAAGCCTACCACAATTCCGCCAACGATACCCGCGATCAAACCGTTGATGACTGGCACCCCACTGGCATGGGCAATTCCCAAGCACAAGGGCAAAGCGACTAAAAAAACCACTATAGAGGCGGAAATGTCTTTTGTATGAAATTTCATCCCCGTAAAACTATGGAAAAAATCCCTTGAATCATGGAGAAAATCCATGAGCACATTCAAAAAGACGACAATACCCTATGGAAAAAATCCATAGTTACAATTCGATCATCCAGTAGGATTGATTCTCAGCAAATTCTGCGGAATCACAAAGGGCATCGATCCAATTCTGCCCATACAAAAAGTAATACTGAACCCAAAATAACTTTCGTTCTTGGGGTGCTGTCAATGAGAAATTCGCTGTCAGTATTGACGTGATGGAATCCCACACCACCGGTGAAAATTTCGTTTCAATCAGCGCATCCGTGGCCTCGACCCCCATTTTGCGATTCCATTTCACAAAGGCATCAATTTGCTTTTTGGATTCACTCAACATCGGCGACTTCCACTGATACAAGGTTTTCAGCTGTTGCTCCAACATAGTTTGCGACTGTTTAATCGCATTCAACAACTCATTCTCTCCCTGCTCCCGCGCAATGAGCTGCTGTTTGAGGGGTTCTACACCCTCAAAAAACGACATGAACGACACATTCAACTTATCCAATTTCCGCTTCTGCGATGGCGTAATCACTACCCCACCTTTTCGATGCAGCAACTGCGGCGCAACCATCCCCGCTGTCTGAAATGCCTGGGTTGTTTGTAGCCAATAAAGGTATTCTGAAGGACCTCCTACATACGATACACAAGGTAAAATGGCCTGTTGATACAAAGGGCGCAATAGTACGTTGGGCGATAACTGCTGAATATCTTCCGAACCCAGCAACGCCCGCATCTCCGTGGCCGTCCATTGGTGCGATCCATTAATGGTGTGATACCCGTCTACCGTCTTTTCAATTCTTACCCGCACTTTATCATCCATCCAAAACAACAAACTCTGTCCCACATGCACCGGGGGTGTCTGTCCCGCCGCTTTCAACGCCTCTGTAGAAACCTTATAGGATGCTATGAGGTCGTCTCCAAACAAGGCCTGTTCAAAAAGCGGTTGGGCCATGCGCTTCAAATTCACATCCCTCGGATCCAGCACAAGTAGTCCGTATGCCCCGAAAAGCGCCGAAACCCATTGTTGGGTCACCGAAGCCAAGGTGGCATTTTCTGCCAAATACAGTGCTCTTACAGAGGCTATGCGCTGCTGCACTTCATCACCGCCACCCAATCGCAGCTGCAGCCAATCAAACAGCTCAATCAGATCATCGGTAGGCATATCCCCCACCGCCGTATGCCATTCTTTTTGCCAGGTATAGGTGTCTTGATTGATCTGAACCGACGCAATTTCAGCCACGTCATGATCCTCAGAAGCCATCCAAAATACAGGTACAAAATGTTGCGTGGGGCGCTGTTCGTTTAATTTCCGACAGTAGTTGATTGTCGAAACAATCTTATACAATACATACGCAGGTCCCAAACCCACATGGATTTGCTGTCCGGTCACTACCACAAACGTCTCCGTTTCACTCAGTCGGTCAATGTTCTGTCGTTGCTGTTCTGTGATGGCACCTCCCATTTGCGTGCGAAACACCGACTGAACTACCTTGCGATGTTCTGCAGTAAACTTATGGGTTATACCTGATAAAACGGGATCAATGTCTGCGGCTAAACCTTCGGCAGGATACAATCCTACAGGGTGGTTGCCCCAGGCGCTTCGACGAAGGAAATCGGAAAGACTGTTGGGAGGATATGGAGCGTGCTGAATGTTCACGATGTTACAACTTCACCCATCAAATCATAGGCGGTGGCATCGGTAATCTTTACTTGGGCAAAATCACCCATGCGCACATAATTGTCTTTGGCCGGTACACGAACTTCGTTATCGACTTCCGGACTATCAAATTCGGTTCTTCCAACGAATTCATCGCCTTCTAAGCGATCAAACAACACTTTCAGGGTTTGTCCTTTCAACTGCTGATTAAACGCTTCAGAAATGCCCATTTGGGCTTCCATGATGATATCAGAGCGACGTTGTTTCTCTTCCTGGGCGATATCGTCTGCCAAGCTAAATGCGTGGGTATTTTCCTCATGCGAGTAGGTAAACACACCCAATCTTTCGAAGCGGATATCGTTGATTGCATCAAGCAAATCCTTCACATCTTCTTCTGTTTCGCCGGGATGTCCCACCAGCAATGTAGTTCTCAATGCTATTCCGGGTACGCGATCGCGAATGGTATTCAGTACTTCATAGGTTCTGCGCTTGGTGATTCCGCGGCGCATGGCCTTCAACATAGGGTCTGAAATGTGTTGAATTGGGATGTCTAAGTAGTTGCAAATGTTGCTGCGTTCAGCCATCACATCCAGCACATCCAACGGAAACTGCGAAGGATAGGCATAGTGCAAGCGAAGCCATTCCAAACCTTCCACATCTGAAAGATGCTTCATGAGATCCGCCAATTTGCGATCGCCATAGATATCCAAACCGTAACTGGTTGAATCCTGCGCGATCAGCATCACTTCTTTCACCCCATTGGCCACCAAGCCCTGTATTTCACGTTTGATGGTCTCTATGGGTCTAGAAACGTGCTTTCCGCGCATCAAAGGGATGGCACAGAATGAACACGGCCTATCGCAACCCTCAGAGATTTTGGTATATGCGTAGTGTTTTGGGGTGGTTTGCAATCGCTCCCCAACCAATTCGTGTTTGTAATCGGCGCCCACGGTTCTGAGCAAATGGGGCATATCCAACGTACCAAACCAAGCGTCTACTTCTGGAATTTCGGCCTGCAATTCATCTTTGTAACGATGCGATAGGCAACCGGTAACGTAGAGCTTTTCGATATTCCCTTGTGCTTTCGCATCGGCATAGGCCAAGATGGTATCGATGCTCTCCTGTTTGGCATTTTCAATAAAGCCACAGGTATTGACAATCACGATATCAGCATCATCTTTGGTGCTCTCATGGGCTACATTAAACTGAGAAGCTTTCAGCTGTCCCATCAACACCTCACTATCCACCAGGTTTTTACTACAACCCAGGGTGATGACATTTACTTTGGTTTCCTTGTTGGATTTGGTTTTCACGATACAAAAATCGATTTGATGAAATCGTACTTATTAAACAATTTGAGGTCTTCGGCTTTTTCGCCCAGACCGATGTATTTCACGGGCAACTGATAGGCGTGACTCACCCCTATCACCACACCGCCTTTGGCTGTACCATCAAGTTTGGTCACCGCCAATGTATTCACTTGGGTAGCAGCAGTAAACTGTTTGGCCTGTTCAAACGCATTTTGTCCGGTCGTAGCATCAATCACCAACAACACCTCATGTGGGGCATCGGGTTTGAACTTTTCGATGACGCGACGGATTTTCGACAATTCGTTCATCAATCCTACTTTGTTGTGCAAGCGACCGGCGGTATCAATGATCACCACATCGGCTTGTTCTTCCACAGCTTGTTTCACGGCGTCGTAGGCAACAGAAGCAGGGTCGGTATTCATGCCATGCGATACGATAGATACGCCAGCGCGGTTCTGCCAAATACTCAATTGTTCTACAGCGGCAGCGCGAAAGGTATCACCCGCACCCAAAATCACTTTTTTACCCAGTTGTGCATAGTGGTGCGCCAACTTACCGATGGTGGTGGTTTTACCCACGCCATTCACCCCCACAACCAAAACCACATAAGGCGTTGAGGCCCCCGTTAAATGTAGGTCTTTGGCAACGGGCATTTGGATATCGGGCATCAACTTGGCTATTTCATCGGCCAACAATTCATGCAACTCCTCCTCTGATACATAAGCGTCTTTGGAGACACGCTTTTCTAAGTTTTGAATGATTTGGACGGTGGTTTCCACGCCTACATCAGAGGTCAAGAGCACCTCTTCCAACTCATCCAAGAAATCACCATCTACCTGACGTTTCCCGGTAAACAATCGTCCCAGTTTCGACAGAAATCCAGTGCGCGTTTTTTCCAAAGCCGCCTGGGTTTGCTCGGCTTGCTCCACTTGCGCAGCAGGTAATTCCTCTTTGGGCTTGTTTTTTGAAAACCAATTGAAGATTGACATTTGCTTTATTGATGTGAAGGTAAAAAAAAAGCCCCATTGAGGGGCTATAATATCTTTTGAAGGATCAATTACTTCGCGAAGAAAGCCTTAACCTTATCGGCTGGCAAAATTTCTTCTTTGAAAGAGTAAGCACCGCTCTTGGGCGATTTTACAATTTTAATTGCTTTCACGTACTCGCTACCGGCACCTTCTTTTTTCAGTGTTGCTACAACCTTCTTTGCCATTATTTGATCTCCTTATGAACAGTTACTTTGCGCATGTATGGGTTGTATTTCTTCAACTCAATACGCTCTGCAGTGTTTTTCTTGTTTTTAGTAGTAATGTAACGGCTCATGCCTGCTACACCACTTCCTTTTTGCTCTGTGCACTCAAGGATTACTTGAACACGGTTTCCTTTTTTTGCCATGATTAAATTTTTCCTTTCTTAAACAAATTGTTGATGCAAGAAGAAATACCTTTCTTATCGATGGTTTTGATGGTAGACGCAGCTACTTTCAAGGTAATCCACTCCCCTGTTTCGGGAATAAAAAACTTCTTGGTCTGAAGGTTGGGATAAAAACGACGCTTCGTTTTCTTGTTAGAATGCGAAACATTATTGCCCTTCATGGCCTTCTTTCCGGTTAAATCACAAACGCGAGACATAATTTTTGGGGTTGCAAATATACCTATTTAATTTTATCAATCAAAGCATCTTCCGTCTTTATTTCAGAATAAATGCCATTTTTTTTCGCCATCGCCCCTTGAAACAACACAATTAGGACCAAAATGCCCGCTTGTCGCTCCATCAAGCTCTCAAACATCATCGCAACCACCACCGCAAGCCACAACGCCACCTCCATGGTTCGATCTCCATTCCTCCCATCGCCCAAAGCAAAAAATCCAGCCACCAACAGCAACACAAAACTCATCCATCCAGATTGTAATGCACCCTCCAACCATTGATTGTGCACCCCAATTCTATGTCGCTCCGCCAACGCCACCCCTTTTCTTTCGTATTGCGCTTTCATCACCACATCCACGCCCGCGCCAAATCCCTTCCAAGCGCTATTCGATTCTGTTATCGTAGCCCAAGCCACCGTCCAAGCCACCCATCGCTGACCAAAACTCTGGTGCGTAACATCGCCCCCTTGAAACGTGGTTTTTAAGTCGGTCAGTGTATTTGTAACCCTGTTCTGCACACTGGGTAACATACTCAATACACCCATCAGCAGCGCCAATACCAATCCCCCTCGCAACAACCATTGTCTGTGTCGCCTAGCAACATCAAACAGCATCATCGCCCCGCCCACATACAAGAAAATCAAACCGGTTCGCGCACCCAGCACGTGCATACAAATGACCAATACCGCAAGCGCCACCACCAACAACCGCCTCGATGCCTGTCCCTCAACCGCCCCACGCAACAACCCCTTGGCCATCAACAAGACCACACACCCCACCAACACGGCATACTCAATGTGATACACCCCGGAATACAAAGGAATGGGCTTGCTCTCTAGCACCATCTGATCATAAAACGTGCGATGCTGCAAATAATGAATCACACTACTCACCGATATCCAAAACACTGGCAACACCACCAAAGGCCAAAATCGGTAAAGCACCGTAGACAAGCGTTTTCCGGTGGCATATAACGTTAGCACGACCAACAAAGGCAGCTTTACCTGTAATTTGGTCAAAGCCAGTTTTTGCAAATCAGACAGCGATAAATCCACCATAAAATCGTGGGTATTCAAACCATGGGTGATGTATCCACCGTACACATCCATCAAGCTCAACACATTCCACAACAACGACAGCGCCATCAGACTGAGCGATACGCGTTGCACGAACGACATCGCCACCCTATCGCCTAGAAACAGTAATTGAATCACAAATAACCCGAGACAAATCGATGCCAGGGCGGGCGATACATGAATAAAGCCCAACGCAACCCATAGGAGTAGGTCGGTTCGCCAGAAAGTGCTATTCAACAATGCCTTATTGGGCCACATATCGAACCCGCAAGGTAGCGTTGCCCTCTGTGATTCCCAAACGATCCGCCACCGACTGAGAAATAGCGATGTGTTTATTGCCTTTGTCGGGAAGCTCCCCAATCACCGTGCAATACACCATTTTCTTGTTCACAGGATTGATGATGGCCACGACTTCGCCTTTTTTGTGCTTATTCATCATCACCCAAGAGCGTTCCGCTTTCATGCCTTCATATCCGATTTGAGCGGTCACCTTCTTTTCGTATTCTTTCAAATTGGCCGACTTCAATTTGGTGGTGACTTGCTCGGGCATACCGCCTTGGTTGTCCATCGAATCCTTGATTGAAATCCCTTGTACCGCGTTGGTAGCCGTCGTAGCCACTTGTTCGCTGCTGATTGATGAGTCCTTGGTAACTGGCAACGTTGGATTGGTATTGGGCTGCGTAGCATTCACCACCGACTGATCGGCGGGTACCGACGTCACAACACCGGTTTTGGGAATCCATAATTTTTGGTTGATCGACAGTTGATCCGAAGTTAGTTTATTCACCGATTTGATCTCCGCGATGCTCACGCCGTAGGTTTTGGAGATGCTATACAGACTTTGTCCTTTCACCACCACATGGTCAATGACATTCGCTGGCACTTCTGGGAGGGTTGCAATGGCAACGGGGGTTTCTTTTTTGCGATCTGCAATGGGGTTCAATTGTGGGGCCGCTGCAGGGGTTGATTTGGCTGGCACTTTGGTGCGCTGTTTCACTTTCACCTTCATGCCGGGTTTTAACATACCGATGCCTGGATTCAGGGCTTGTAACTCGGCTACAGAACAATGGTAATGCTTGCCAATGGCGTATAAAGTTTCACCTTTTTTTACTTTGTGCTCCAATTCAATGACCATCTCTGTGGGAACTACAGGGGGTTGATTGGTTGATTCGGCTGGACCTTGGGTTTGGGCATATATAGGCAGAGCAACAATGCTCAACGCGAACGCAGTGAGCGCCATTTTGCGGTAGTTAGATATCCATTGAATCATACAACAATAATACAACAGCAAACCCCAGCGTTCCTGTGATCGTATTCACACGAAACCCCTTGTTCAATAAAACAAACACTTCACTACAAGTTGTAGAATATCAATAAATTACAATAATTCTCCTCACCAATCAACAACCCCACATTTCCATTGGCAAAATCCCCCAATCAAACCCTTATCCAATCGTCAGGCAAAGGCTTTTTGCACCCTTTTTCCAAAAATACGATGCGGTGCGATATCGCCTGTGCTACCTCCAAATTATGGGTTATGAACAAATACGCCAACTGCCTTTCTTGTTGCAGGGCGATGAATAAATCCAGCACTTGCTTTTGCACCAGCGGATCCAATGCAGCTACTGCCTCATCCAATATCAACACCTTGGGATTCGAAGCCAAGGCCCGTGCAATGCACAATCGCTGTCGTTGTCCCCCACTCATCTGATGCGGATAAGCTTGGCTCAACCGCAAATCAAACCCCACTTCCTTGAGCAGTTCCATGGCACGGTTCATCGCGTCGGGGGATGACATCTTTTGCTTTTTCACCAATGCCACCACTTCCGTAACCGCATCAATGGCCTTCACGTTGGGATTCAGCGATGCATAAGGGTCTTGAAACACCATTTGTATGCCTGTGGGTGGCTTCCGAGGCAAGGGTTTATCACCGAGGGTTATTTGTCCGATAGTTGGCTGCTCCAACGCCACCAGCAATTTGGCCAACGTGCTTTTTCCGGAGCCCGACAGTCCCACCACCGACAGTGTCTCTCCCTGGTGCAGTACTTCGTTGAAATCCATCAATGCCTGAACGGCTTGGGGTCCATGGCCATAATTTTTGGAGAGCGATTGAATGGAAAGTACCGGTACAGGATTTTGTAGGGGCGATACCCATTTACCGTGGGGCATGGCTGCAATCAACTCTTTTACATAGGGATCCGCTTCAGCACCAAACACATCGGCCGGATCTCCTTGAGCGAT
>JACCEE011185979.1_pt1 | contig 10210 bp, 10 predicted proteins | sample 7449931 | NCBI WGS metagenome assembly JACCEE01 (sample SAMN15323457, study PRJNA562643) | freshwater metagenome | isolation source: river surface water | place: USA:Blue River Watershed | collected 2017-08-19
ATTAATTTATGTGAACATTATCCACTATTTTTTAGTCTTTGTCAACTATATTTAACCAAGAAAAAGTGGCGGAGAGAGAGGGATTCGAACCCTCGATGGACTTTTGGCCCATACTCCCTTAGCAGGGGAGCGCCTTCGGCCTCTCGGCCATCTCTCCTAAAGCTTAACTTTATTAAATACCAGAACTTAATTGCCCTGATAACTCTGACTGCTCTTTTTTAATCCTTTCGTAGATTTCTTCGCGGTGGACAGAAACTTCTTTTGGTGCGTTAACACCAATGCGAACCTGATTGCCCTTAACTCCAAGAACAGTGACAGTGACATCATCACCTATCATTAAGGTTTCTCCAACTCGGCGAGTTAAGATCAGCATAATATCTCCCTACATTCTTAATAAAAACCTACTGCCTAAAAACAGCAACCGATCAATTTCTGCATTATACCTGATTGTTTTTAATAAATCCAGTGTAAAGAAAAATGTTCTCAATCAAGTACAAATATTGATTGGTTGCCACAAACTGACAAAACTAGTACTTAAACGACGCTTTCAAAAAATAAGTGCGTTGCGGATAAGGATGGTTTTCAAAGACGTTTTGATTCAAGACGTTATCAATTCCTGCTGACAGCGTGCTTTTCATTCCCGCCACTGTAGGCAACTGATAAGAAGTTTTTAAATCCACCAACGTATATTCGTTAGTTGTACCATACACATGATTTGCTACATCGGAATTATCAATACGTTGATATTCATCACTGCGATAACGCACGCCGACTGCCGCATCCCAAGCCGGTAAAATGTGATAAGTTAAATTTGCATTGACTTGTAATTTTGGAATTTGATTCCATTGATTCCCTACCAGCGCAGTATTTCTGGCATTTTCGATAATCCGTTTATGTATCCACGTTCCGTTCAGCATTAAATCCAGCGGTAAATTAAAGATATTTTGTTGTTGAAATACTAAATCGACACCCACGGCTTCAGTTTTATCAATCGGCAAAAAGGTTGAAACTTGGGTTACGCCAAAGTTTTGAATCGAGCTGTTAATTTCATCACTAATAGTGTTATAAAACACATCCGCTTGAATATAGCCTCTGGGAATATCGTATTTCGCCATGAAATTATGGAAATAGCCGTGTTCAGGCCCTAAGCCCGGATAAGCCACTTTTAAGTTATTCAGCGTTGCGGCACTCAGGAACATTTCCTCAACAATCGGAAAACGATACGCTTTAGAAAACGAATAACGGAATGTCCACGCATCGGGCGAATATTCCAGTGACGCTTTCGGCGAAAAGCGTGTGGCACTGCGGTCACTATAATTTTGGATATTTTGCTCGTTTGCTCTGGTTGCCGGATTGTCAAAAGTGCGCGAATGACCGTCTTGGGCTTGCCAATGATCCATGCGTACCCCCGCCATGATTTCCCAATCGGGCATAAACCGCCAGCTTAATTGGCTAAATGCACTGTTGGTTTGGGTTGCGCCGCCGGTATCGGTAGTTTTTAAATTAGTGGTGGCAGCATAATAGTTATTGCTGTTATAAACATCTAAATTCAAACTGGCATGGTTAAATTGATAGCCGCCCATAAACGATAAATCCTCACGGCCTAAAAATTTATCGGTCGCGAGTTTTAAATCATAAGAAGCCCACCACGCTTTTGCATCGGTGACTTGTCCGGTGTAGTTGTTCGCTGGGTCTAATTGCCCAAAATTGGCTTTAACGGAACGGTCTCTGAACGCATCGTAATAGCTGGCGGTGGTGTCAATTTTCCAATCTTCAGAAATTTTACCTTTTAAGCTCACGCCATAATTTAAGGTTTTGCGTTCAAACACACTCGAACCGAATGCCGAATTAGGCACGGTAAAACGTTGTCCCGCTACATTTGTTGCCCCGCCCCAAATAATATTGCCCTTGGCATCGCGCAATTGGCTTTGTGCATCATTGGTCGTGACTTGACGATCTTCATACGCCAAGGTAAAGCGTCCCTGTAAATCCGGGGTAAAATCATAACCTAGTTTAAATTTGAATAAATCGCTGGTGGACTGTTGGATACCGTCATCACCGTACAAAATCCCCGCCGTGCCGTTAGGTAAAGGTTGAAACGTGCCGCCGGTAGCTTTAGTTCCGGTTGTGCCGGGCGTTACGCCGATAGTGTTAGGAATCATCGGTTGCCCTTCATTCTCCAAGCGATTATACGACGCATAAGCGCTAAATTTATCCCAGCGATTGCCTGCGGAAATAAACGTTCTATATCCCATTAAGGTTTCTTTGCGTCCGGCACGATTCATGGGCTGAAAAATTCCCATGGTCTCGGCATCCATTTCAAATTTATCCGGCATTCGGGTATTTAATTTCACCACCCCACCCATCGCATTACCACTGTGTTCAGCGGAAAAAGGCCCATACAGCACTTGCGCCGAATCAATTTCACTCGGTGAAACCATGTGCCAACGCGGCGCACCGCTAAAACTGGTACGCAACGGATTATGCAGCGGCATTCCATCGCCATACAGCATCGTATGCGCAGTTTGATAGGCATTGGAATCGCGCATTCCTAGCGGACTATTAGTGTCGCCAATATAGCGTTTACGGATATTCACACTGGGCATTTTGCGCACCACATCTTCGGCTGAGTTAGTGTTGGTGATTTTTTCAACTTCGGTAGCAGTAACCGTATGGGAAGGCGTGGCTTTGTTAGTGATCGGAAACAGTTTTTTAGGGCTTTTGGGTTTATTCTGCGAAGAAACAGTCACCTCGTCAAGTTGTTGCACTTCCTCGGTTTGCGCCACCTTTTTTTTCGGTGTTTCAGCGGCTAATCCAACACTTAAGTAACTTATCCCCAATAACATAATCGTTTTTTTCATATTTGCCCCTCATAGCAATAACTTATACTGTAAGTGATAACTTACGCAAGTTATGTGCCGGAGTGTGATATTCATCACACTTTATAAACGGTATTAGGATAATACATTGATTTTTAAGCTAATAATACTTTGCGTGATAAGCGGAGTTATCGCGTCTTCCTAGCTACAGAGGGCAGTATTTAATGCTTTTATGGGATATAGCGTAATAAATTTACGTTAAATAACAAAGTTTAGTTTAAAAACGCCTGACGGAAGCTACAGTTGTTGCGAAAAAATGCTAAAGTTAAGCCCCTTATTTGCTTAAATAGCTGCCGATTTCCATACTGATAATTGCATTGACGAGTTGAAAGAATTTATAAAATGCTATTTAACTATTTTAATCACCTGCAAAACTGGCTGTTGCCACCTACCTGTATTTTATGCAATAACCAAGGCGTGGCAGGAAAAGATATATGTAGGCTGTGTTTACAACAATTGCCGAGAAATTTACACGGCTGTTATCGCTGTGCTAAACATTTAACCACTACCACCGCTGATATTATCTGTGAACAATGCGCAGCAACCCCGCCTATTTATCAACATACAGTCGCGCCTTTTGTGTATGCAGGGGCGATTAAACATTTGATTTTAAAACTAAAATCACCTAATTATTACAGTAATGCGCGTTTGCTTGGTAATTTAATAGCCGAATCATTGCAGCACCGCTTAGAATTGCCTGAGTGTATTATTCCCGTACCGTTGCACAAAAATCGTTATCAGGAACGCGGTTTTAATCAGTCGATTGAAATTGCGCGTACCGTGGCTAAACAACTTAATCTTCATCTCGATTTAAACGCCTGTATTCGACAACGTGATACGCCGCATCAAATTGGATTATCTGCCACACAACGCAATAACAACATCAAAGAGGCTTTTGTTGCACCATATTCCTTGCCATATCAACATGTTGCCATTCTTGATGATGTGCTAACGACCGGCGCGACGACCGGAGAAATCGCCAAAGTTTTAACACAAGCAGGCGTAAGTAAGGTTGAAATATGGGTTTGCGCCAAAACGCAGCAAGCATATAGCCAATAAAAAACCCGCTTTACAGCGGGTTTCTTAATGCAGCGTCAAACTAATTTCTAAGCAGGATTAGTTACCAATCCAAATTAATTCAACACGACGGTTTTTAGCGCGACCTTCTTTGGTGTTATTATCCGCAATTGGTCTTTCTTCGCCATAGCCTTTTGCATACAATTTATCAGTCACACCTTGTTTTTTCAGGTAATTAACCACAGATTGTGAACGACGTTGTGACAGTTTCATGTTATACGCATTTGAAGCTTCACTGCTGGTATGACCTTGTACTTCAATGTCTTTACCAAATGACGCAGCAATTAAGCTTTTTGCAACATCATTAAGAATCAGTTTTGAATCTTCAGTCAACACTGCCGAGTTAACTTTAAACTGTACGCCTTTTAATTCAACACTTAAAGGACAACCATCGGCATTTACTTTACTGCCTGCCATAGTGCCAGGGCATTTGTCTAAACAATCATTCACCCCATCGCTATCCGAATCCATAGTCGAGCAATCTGCCACGGGTGCTACTGGAGTCGGTTCAACGACTTTTGGTGCAGGTTTTGGTTTTTCACCAAACGGAACTACAACACCGACATTAACCACCATATCGTGGTATTGATTAGTTGGAGAATGTAAATTTGCACCAAAATCATTGGTATAGCGGTAACGCACGTCACCACGCAACAGCAAGTTATCCATCAATTCATAAGTTAAACCGGCACCGGCTTCACCAATAAAAGACACTGCACTATCACCGGGAACCCAAGTATAAACTGCACCAGCACCTAAAACAGCATACGGGGATAATTTATCGCGGAAGAAAAAGTATTGCAAATCGCCAGTACCGCCTGCCATCTGCCAATTTCCACCAGAACGATTTTGTCCGAGCAACAAGCGCGGATTAACATTAGTGTAACCACCAAATTCTTGATAAAAGCCTTTTAACTCAACATTAAAATGCTGATTAAGAATTTTACCTATCCCCATTCCAGCCCCCCAACCGTCATTTGCATCACGGTCGCCGCCAGTTTTAACAAACGAGCCAAAGGGAGCTACATACCAACGATTGTCTAAAAACTCTTCTGCCTGAGCGACAGAGGCGATACTCATGCCAGCCAAAGCTAAGGCAATTAACTGTTTCTTAACCATAATATTCTCCTAAATTTACAGCCTAACGGCTATTTTAAATACTGATTTTTTCGGGTTACATGCACAATTGGCACTACAATTTACTTTACGGCTTACGAATAAACTCGCATGGATTGTTCTTTAAATGCAAACAAACTGCCATCTGGCTGCCATTTTGACAGGAAATAAAGTCTATGGCAAATAATCGTTGCGTTAAAAAAACAAAAGTAGCATAAAGACAACAGTTCTTCACTGCCCTAACGGGACGCAAAAAATCTCGCTGTTAAGTGATATTTAGCTTAGAATCGCATTAAAAGCAACAAAAATCTGTGACTAATATAGATGATTAATAAATTAACTGCACTTAAGTTAACAACGTGATGATTTTCTGTACCGCACCTTGATTTTGTTGCACAAATTCGCGCCCCCTACGCGCTAATCGTTGTCGATAATCAGGCTGTTGATAAAGCATGAGCAGATTTTCGCTAATCTGTTGTGCATTTTGACATTGCAAAGCCGCTTGCGCAGTTAATACGCCAGTGGCAATGGCTTTAAAGTTTGCCATATAAGGGCCAAACATCACCGGAATTCCTAATGCTGCCGGTTCTAGCACATTATGCCCGCCGATTTCGACCATACTGCCACCAACAAATGCCACGTCCGCACACGCATACAACATTTTTAATTCTCCCATGGTATCGGCTAGATAAACATCCGTAGTCATTTCACAGTTTTGCCCTGCGGTGCGCATGACAACGGTAAGCTGTTGTTTTTCACATAGTCGTTTAACTTCTGAAAAACGCTCCATATTTCTTGGCACAATCAATAACAGTAATTGGGGAATAGTAGCTTTAAGTTGTTGATAAATAGATAAAAATATTATTTCTTCATTCTTGTGGGTACTGGCAATAATCCACACAAACCGCCCTGCAAACAATTGTGAGCGTAAATTTTGTCCTTGAGTGACTAATTCGTGACTGGGCTGACTATCAAATTTGATGTTGCCAAATGTCTGTACTTTATGGTCATCGGCGATGAACGCAATAAATCGCTGCGTATCTTCAGGGGTTTGGGTAGCGATTAAAGTGACAGCATTTAAAGCGGGTTTAGTTAAAGCGGCAAGTTTTTGATAACCTTGATAAGAGGTTTCGGACAGTCTCGCGTTAATGATAAACAGTGGAATTGCTTGTTTGGCACACGCGGCAAACAAGTTAGGCCAAATCTCGGTTTCTACCATAACCGCGAGCTTGGGCTTAAAATGATTTAAAAAACGCTGGATTAAAATCGGTAAATCATAGGGTAAATAAACATGTGTCACTTTATTTCCCAACACTTGTTGCACTCTTGCCGAACCGGTAGGGGTAGTAGTGGTGATGAGAATGTTACCTGCTTGCTGTTCGAGCAGTTGATTAATCAGTGGAAAAATAGATTCCACTTCGCCGACCGAAACGGCGTGAAAAAACATAACCTGTTGCGCATGAGGCTGTGGATACCAAGCGAGGCGTTCTGCCCAACGGTGTCGAAACGCCGGGACTTTAAACCCGCGCCAATATAAACGCAGAAACAGTATGGGAAGGAGGAGATAAAGTAAGCCGGTGTAAATCAGGCGCATGAATGGGAACAAATAAAATCGTTAGCCGTTTAACCATTTCATATACAACTGTACACCTTCTTCTACGCTTTTAAACTGGTGATTACAGCCAACGGCGCGTAGATGTTCCAAATTTGCCTGGGTAAAGCTTTGATAACAACCTTTTAGGTGTTCAGGAAACGGGATGTACTCAATATGTCCGTGTTGATGATAGGCGATTACCGCGTTGGCAACTTCATTAAAAGTTTGGCTGCGACCAGTACCGGTATTATAAATACCTGATACTTTAGGATTATCTAAAAACCACAAATTAATATCCACAACATCGCCCACATAAATAAAATCGCGCCGTTGCTCACCATCTGCATAACCATCGCAGCCGGCAAACAAGCGCACTTTATTCGAAGTTTTGATTTGTTGATTAAAATGAAACGCCACGCTCGCCATGCTACCTTTATGGCACTCTCTAGGACCATACACGTTAAAATAACGCAGCCCTACAATTTGCGAATAAGTTTGCGCTTGATATTGACGGACATATTGGTCAAATTGAAACTTAGAATAACCATAGACATTAAGCGGTGACTCACAGTCTATATGTTCTTTAAATTCAACACCTTCGCCATAAATAGCCGCACTAGAGGCGTAGATGAACGGAATTTTATAGCGTTGGCAATAATGAAACAAAACTTTGCTGTATTCATAGTTATTTTCCATCATGTACTTGCCGTTCCATTCGGTCGTCACAGAACAAGCACCTTGATGAAAAATAGCTTCGATAGATTCGGCACGGAAAAAGTCTTGTTGCAATTTGAGCAAAAAACTATCTTTATCTAAATAATCGCGGATTTTGCAATCCAAAATATTTTTATATTTGATGCCGTTGGTTAAATTATCTACCACCAAAATATCATCGTAACCTAACTCGTTTAAGCCAAGACATAGATTACTACCAATAAAACCAGCTCCACCGGTTACGATGATCATAATAATAAAATTATTCTGCGGTCACTTTAATTGATACAGCGACATTGACATCGGTGTGCAAATGAATGGTAACTTCGTAATCACCAACATGACGAATTACTCCGTCCGGCATCCGCACTTCATGTTTTTCAACCTGTACACCAGCACCGGTGAGAGCTTCAGCAATCGCTTGTGTACCGACCGAACCGAATAAACGCCCTTCGTCACCTGCTTTATGCGCGATAGCAACATTAAGTTTACTAATTTGTTCAGCACGCGCTTGGGCAAGTGCTAATTTTTCTGCGGCAACTTTTTCAAGTTCCGCACGCCGTAATTCAAATTCAGCAATCTTTTTGGCAGTAGCGGCGACAGCTTTACCTTGTGGAATCAGGTAATTTCTACCATAACCGGATTTTACCGCTACTTTGTCACCTAGACTACCTAAGTTTGCTACTTTTTCGAGAAGAATGACTTCCATTTTTTAACCTCTTTCGGTTATTAACCGAATACTTAAAGCATTTTTAAATGATTCAATTTGGAATTTTAGTGCGTAAATTCAACCATGTATCCACTAAACCAATGAGTGCTGCTAACATAATCATGTAAGGTATTATCAATAGCGTGACATACAAAACCGGCACTGCAAAGCGTGCGCTTTTGAGTGACCTGCACACACAATGCAAAATTGTCGTGCCTACGAAAGCATATAGCGTAAGCAACAACAATACGATTGCCGAACAGACTTGTCCAACTACGTCATTGGCTAACAAACCAATGCCAAAAATCACCAGTGTCAACACTGCCAATTGTGGCTGACATTTGACCGCGAGATATTCCTTAGCAAATCCACCTGGGTTGTAAAGAGCCGCTTGCCACCATCTCGCCAAAAATAAGCTTGCCAGCAACATAACACTGTAAATTTGAGCGATTAAGCCTGTGATAATAAAGCGATAAAACAGCGATAAAGAATACTGTATCGCTTTTAAATCAGCGCCCGGATTGGATTTAACCAACACAGGCTCTAACAGACCATTTAGCAAGGTTTGCCACACAATCGCTAAATCCGGCTGAAACAGATATGCCAATACGACTGCGCCGCTAACCATGGTAAACGCAAACTCAACGGCTAGAAACAAATCCCTGAATTCTCTTAAGACGATAGAAACCAGCCAAATCGGAACCCATAATAGCAAGCCGAAAAATAACGCGAATTGATAATTATCGACTAAAAACCCCAATAGCACACAAATCAAGGTACTCGTTACAAGAACATAGCCTCCTTCGTTTGCGCCGCGCCTTAAGGTAACTAGCGCGACAGTGGCTGAACTTACAACACTTACAGGCGGGAATAGCAACGACAAAAATGCACAGGCAGAAGCAACTGTGATTGCCTGTATTCTACCTTGCATACTATAGTTTGCTAAAAACCCCATCCTTTCTCTTCAAATCGTTATTTATGTGCGTCACAAAATGGCAGCAACGCAATAAAACGTGCGTGTTTTATTGCTGTTGATAATTGCCGTTGATATTTAGCACTGGTTCCGGTGATACGGCTAGGAACAATCTTGCCGGTTTCGGTGATGTACTCGCTAAGTAAATCTAAATTTTTATAATCAATGATTTCTACATCATCCGAACTAAAGCGAGATAGCTTTTTGCGTCTTACGTTACGCGACATAATAATCCTCTTAAATCAAATAGTTAAACGTTATTGACATCATCAGCGATAATTTCTGCGGCTAATTCATCAATATCTACATCAATATCAGCAACATCGGTTTCTTTCAATGCTTCTTTCGCTATTTTTGCCTCAGCAGAACGCATTTCTTCCGCCGCCGCAGACGCGATAGCCGAAGGCGTGGTAATCGCCGCTTTTCTTAATAACGTCATGCTACGCAAAATAGCATCATTAAAACGAAATCCGGTTTCCAACTCATCTAAAGTGGCTTGGTCACATTCAATATTCATCAGCACATAATGGGCTTTATGAATTTTATTAATCGGATAAGCTAAATGTCTGCGTCCCCAATCTTCTAAGCGATGAATCGCACCGTTTGCACCTTCAATAGTGGCTTTATAACGTTCAATCATGGCACTGACTTGAGAACTTTGGTCAGGGTGTACTAAAAAGACAATTTCATAATGTCGCACGATATCTCCTTGCGGGTTAAGCTTCCCACCCTGTCTTAAAGGCAGTGAAGCAAGAAGTAGAGCAAAATGCTCTTAAGAACCCGCCATTATAGGTTTATTCTCTAGTTTTGCAAACCCAAAGCAGTTTTTATTTTCGCCACATCTAAACTTTCCAGCAAAGTGACTAAATTCGGATAAACGCTACCATGATAACCATAACCGCCATTAACCATTTCATCAATCGCTTGCGCTTTTGTCCAATTCTGAAATACCAATCGATACGCCGCAATCACCGTACCCGTCCTATCCGAACCGTGCCAACAATGCACCAACAACGGGGATTTTTTGTTTTTTATCACCTGTAATGCTGCAATAATCTGCGCCTCAGTCACCGTTGCTGCATCCATTTCTACTGAGTGTGAAAGGATATTACTATTGGCAACCGCCGCTTCATCAGAGTGATATTCAC
>JACCEE010709197.1_pt1 | contig 10206 bp, 7 predicted proteins | sample 7449931 | NCBI WGS metagenome assembly JACCEE01 (sample SAMN15323457, study PRJNA562643) | freshwater metagenome | isolation source: river surface water | place: USA:Blue River Watershed | collected 2017-08-19
ATCGCGCTCAACCGCCGCTCGGGCAGAGCCGCCCCGCGCTGCGCCCGCAGCAGTTCGCGTCGCAGCCAATCCAGCGCCGCGTTCACCGCGCGCACCTTCACCGTCGCGCGCGGACCGGGGTAGCTGAGTTTCTTCGACCAGACACCGGCCGGCGAAAACAACGCCACGAACATCGTCCCGACCGGATTGCCGTTCGCGCCGGTCTCCGCCGCGCCCGCAAAGCCCGTGACGGCCAGCGCATAATCGGAACTCAGAGTCTCCGCCGCACCCGTCGCCATCGCCACCGCCGCCTCGTCGCTCACCGCACCGTGCTGGAGCAGCAGGCACTCCGGCACATCAAGCAGCTGCGTCTTCGAATCGTTGGTGCAGCACACCACACCGCCGGCGAAAAACTTGCAGGCCCCGCACACTTCGTTGAACGCATGCGCGAGCAGTCCGCCGGTCGCCGTCTCGGCGACCGCCAGCCGCTTCTCCTGTGCCCGGAGCAGCTCCGCGCAGACGCGCGCCAACGAGTCGTGGCCGTAGCCGACAAAGTCGTCGCCCAGCAGCTGCGCGCACTCGCCGGCGATCGCCTCGAGCTGCGCCTGCGAGAGCCGCCCGCTCGGCGAACTCACGCGGCAGTCCACCGCCCCCTGATGCGCGCAGAAGGCCACGCTCAACGCATCGCCTACGCGGTCGAAGATCGGCTGCAGCTTGGTCTCCAACGCCGATTCACCGATGCCCGCCGTGCGCAGCTGCACATACGCCTCGCGGTCGAGCAGCAATCCGCGCGCCGCGAGCCGCGGCACGACTTGGTCGATAAACATCGGCTGCAGTTCGTTGGGCGGCCCCGGCAGCATGACGAGCACCTTGCCGTCCTGCTCGACCCAGAGGCCCGGCGCCGTGCCGTTCGCATTGGCGAGCACTTCGCCGCGCTCGAACACGTAGGCCTGCTTCAGATTGTTGGCCGTCATCTTGCGGCCGAGCCGCGAGAAGCGCTCCGAAATCGCCTGCTCCGTCTCGGCATGATACACGAGTTTCTGCCCCAGCACCTCCGCCACCGCTTCACGCGTGCGGTCGTCGCAGGTCGGCCCGAGCCCGCCGGTCGTGATCACCACGTCGGCCCGCGCCCAGCTCTCGCGAAACTGCGCCGCGATCGCGTCGGCCTCGTCGGTGATCGTCACATTGCGCTGCAGCAGCGCACCACGCCGCCCCAGCTGCGCCCCGATGAAGGTGAGGTGTCCGTTCGCCGTCAGTCCGAGCAGCAACTCGTCACCGAGGGTGAGCAATTCGTAACGGACGCTGAGCGGCGCGGGACGCGGCACGCCATCGGAGTTTTGGGCTGAAACCATACTTGCGGGGGCGGAAATTAGGCGGATTCTGCGAAAATGCCAGCGACGTTTGGTTACGTCGCGGCTGCCGACTGATTTTTCGATGCGCTGCGTTGTCATTTTTTTCCTCCGCCGTCCCGCGCCCGCGCGCTTGCCGCGCGCCGTCGCCGCCGCTCGTCCGTGAACGAAAACCAGCCGGTCACGTTGAAGGAGAAAGTCCGCGCGCTGCCGGACAAACCGGGCGTCTATCTGATGAAGGACCGCCTCGGCCGAATCATCTACGTCGGCAAGGCGCGCAGCCTGAAGAAACGCGTCGCTTCGTATTTCCAGCGCGGGCGCGCCGCCACGGTCGCGCAGCCGAAGATCCGCGCGCTCATCGACCTGATCGCCGACGTCGAGACCATCGAGGTGAAATCCGAGCCCGAGGCACTGCTGCTCGAGGGCAAACTGATCAAGCAGTGGCGGCCGCGCTACAACACGGACTTCGTCGACGACAAGCGCTTCCTCCTCGTGCGCGTCGATCTCGCCGAGGAGCTGCCGCGCTTCCGCCTCACGCGGCTCCGCAAGGAGGACCGCTCGCGCTACTTCGGCCCGTTTGCGCACAGCGGCCTGCTGCGCAAGACGCTCGCGCAGATGCGGCGCCAGTTCGGCATCCTGCTCGGCGACTCGAATCCGCAGCGCCAGCCCGACGGCACGTGGCGGCTCTACGACGACGTGCGCGAGGAGCTCTACGGCACGGGCAACGTCGTGACGCCCGACGCCTACCGCCGCCGCGTCGACGACGCCTGCGCGTTTCTCGAGGGCAAGTCGCGCGAGTGGCTCGAGACGCTGCGCACGGAGATGACGCAGGCCGCGCTCCGCCAGGAGTTCGAGAAGGCCGCCGAGTTGCGCGACGTCGTGTTTGCGCTCGAGGAGACGCTGCGCCGCACCCGGCGCTTCGAGCGGCTCGATCCCACGCGGCCGCAGGGCGACGACGAAGCGCTCGCGGCCCTGCAGCGCGCGCTGCAGCTGCCGCAGCCGCCGCACACGATGGAGTGCTTCGACATCTCGCACATCTCGGGCACGCTCGTGGTGGCCTCGATGGTGCACTTCGCCGACGGCCGGCCCGACAAGAACAACTACCGCCGCTTCCAGATCAAAAGCTTCATCGGCAACGACGACTTCCGGGCGATGGAAGAGGTCGTCGGACGCCGTTACCGCCGGCTCGCCGAGGAGCAGCGGCCGTTTCCGGACCTCGTGGTGATCGACGGCGGCCGCGGCCAGATCGGCGCCGCGCTCAAGGCATTTATCGCCGCGGACCTCACACCGCCGGCGCTCATCGGCCTCGCGAAGCAGCACGAGACCATCATTTTTCCGGACGAGCGCCCGCCCCTCAATCTGCCGCTGAACCACCCGGGGCTGCATCTCCTCCAGCGGCTGCGCGACGAAGCCCACCGCTTCGCCAACACCTACAATGCCGACCTGCGCTCACGGAAAATCCGCGAGAGCATCCTCGACGATTTCGCCGGCCTCGGTCCCGTGCGGCGCGCCGCGCTGCTCGAGCGCTTCGGCAGCATCGACCGGCTGCGGGCCGCGACCGTGGAGGATATCGCCGACGTCGATGGCTTCGGCCCGCGCCTGGCGGCCGAGCTGCACGCCTTTCTGAACCGACCGGAGCCGGCCGCACCCGAAGAGCCGCCGGCCCGGCCTAGCGTTTGAGCACGCGATCCGCGTGGTCGAGGTAGTGCGCCCAGTCGACCGCCGTGATGTCGTGCTGGCCGGTGCGCAGGTGGTAGGCGAGCCCGTCGCCGAGCGCGGGCTTTTCCGGGGCCGGCCATTCGCTCACGCCCAGGCCCTTCCGGCCGAACAACGCAAACACCGGCTCCGCGTGCTTCGCCGCGAGGAACTCTCCGCGCGGATCCGCCCATTCATCCGCGGTGGCGCTCGCCACATGCACCGGGCGCGGCGCGATCAACGCGACCAGCAGGTGCTGGTCGACCGGCAGCTCGTGCGGGCGGTCGTTGTAGTTGCGGAAATTCCGCGCGAACCAATGCGGAAACGAGCCGTTGATGCGCGCGACCGTCTCCCCGAAATTGCGGCGCGCCAGCGAAGCGCCGCCCTCGCCCGAGTTGTTCGAGATCACCATCGCGAAACGCTCGTCCTGTGCCCCGGCCCAGAGCGCCGTCTTGCCCAGCCGCGAGTGGCCGTGCACCGCGACGCGTTGCCCGTCGATCTCGGAATCCGCCTGCAGGTAATCGAGCGCGCGGCTCAGTCCCCACGCCCAGATGCCGATCGCACCCCACGCGTCGGGCGCACGCTGGTCGGCGGCGCCCGTGGCAAACATCGCGCCCACATCGCGCGTCAGCCCGGACGGCTGATCCTCGCACAGATCGCCGTAGTAGACCGTGGCCGTCGCGTAGCCGCGCGCCACGACCGTCTCGACGTTCCAGCGCGACGCATGCACGCCGCGCGTGCGCTCCGTGGCGCGGTGATTGACGACGTTGAACTCCGCGTTCTGCCGCATCCAGCGGGTCGACATCGCGATGCCGGGGTCGGCGTTGACGCACATGTTCCCGTAGTAGTTCAGCCCGAGAAACGCCGGCCACGGGCGGTGCGCGCCCTTGGCGCCCGCGGGCTGGTAGATGAGCAGGTGCATGCGCGGACCGTCTTTCTTTTCCGTAAACCAGATCGTCACCTCCTTGCGCACCGCCTTGCCGCCGAGTGCCGCCCGATCCTCCGCCGTCACCTCCCAGTGCATGCCGGCCGGCCGGCCGGCCGGCGTGCGGCCGTAAACTTCGCGCGCATAGAGCTCCAACAATTCCGGCCGGCGCCGCTCCCGCCAGGTCGCCGCCTCCCGCACGACGGTGCCGTCACGCATCACGAGCGGATCGGGCAACGTATAGGGCGGCACCTTCCTTTCATCGTAATTGAAGCCCGGTATCGGCGCCGAGGCGGCGGACACCGACAGGCATGACAGCAGCAGCACGAGTCCCAAGTCGCAGGTGGAACGCATGCGGCAGATGCTGCGGCCTTGCCGCGAACGCCGCAAGTTTGCGCCCGGATTTTCCCGCCGGCCGCCGACCGCAACTTCGCACTGGGAAACCCTCCGCCCGCTCCTACGGTCACCCGCGCATGAACCTCCCGTCCCTTTGCGCCCGCGTGCTGGCTCTTGGTGCCGCCGCGCTCGCGGCCCAGGCCGAGGTCACGCTCGCGCCGCCGTTTGCGGACGGGCTCGTGCTGCAGCGCGACAAGCCCATCCCGCTCTGGGGTCACGCGGAGCCGGGTGAGAAGCTCACGATCTCGTTTCACGCCCAGCAGCGGGAGGCGACCGCGGGACCCGACCGGCGTTGGATCGCGATCCTCGATCCGCTGCCCGCCACGGCGGAGCCCGCCACGCTCACCGTCGCCGGCAAGAATTCCGTCGTCGTGCGCGATGTCGTCGTGGGCGAGGTGTGGCTTTGCTCCGGGCAGTCCAACATGGAGTGGCCGGTCGCGCGCGCACAGGACGCCGCCCGCGAGATCGCCGCCGCGAATTTTCCGCTGATCCGCCAGCTGACCATCGAGCGCGCCGTCGCCGCCGCGCCGGCCAACGGGGTCGGCACGTCCGGCTGGCGCGCCGCCACGCCCCAGACCGCGGGCGGCTTCAGCGCGGTCGCCTACTTTTTCGCCCGCGACCTGCACCACAAACTCGGCGTGCCGATCGGCATCATCCACGCGAGCTGGGGCGGCACGCCGATCGAGGCGTGGCTCAGCCCGGCGGCGCTCGCGCGGGAGCCGGCATTCCGCGTGGTGGGCGAGCGTTGGACGCAGACGCTCGCCGACTTTCCCGCACGGCAGGTCGCCTACGAGCAGGCCGCGGCGGAGTGGCCGCGCCTCGAGAGCGCCGCCCGCGCGCGGGGCAAGGCCGCCCACGATGCGTTTCTCCGCCAGAACCCGCGTCCCTATCCGCCACCCGGTCCCGGCCACCCGTGGACGCCCGCCGGTCTCTACAACGGCATGATCAACCCGCTCGTGCCTTTCGCCCTCCGCGGCGTGCTCTGGTATCAGGGCGAAAACAACGTCGAACGGGCCGCGGAATACGCGCCGCTCTTCCGTGAGCTGATCGCGGCCTGGCGCATGCACTTCGGCCAAGGCGACGTGCCGTTTTTCTGGGTGCAGCTCGCCGGCTTCAAATACCCGTGGGACCGGACCGGGGTGCAGGCCGCGCAGCTGCGCGAGGCCCAGGCGCAGGCGCTCGCGTTACCCGCCACCGGTCAGGCTGTCGCCGTCGACCTCGGCAATCCCAACGACATCCACCCGACGAACAAACAGGAGGTCGGCCGCCGGCTCGCGCTGCTGGCGAAGCACCGCGTTTACGATTTTGTCGGCGACGACGCCGGGCCGACGTTTGCCGGCGTCACGCGCGAAGGCGCCGCGCTGCGCGTGCGCTTCACCCAGGTCACCGGCGGCCTCATCGCCTACGCCAAGCCCGTGCAGTCGCTCCAGCTCGCGGGCGCGGACCGCGTCTTCCATCCCGCGACGGGTCGCCTCGAGCGCGACTCCCTGCTCGTGACGTCGCCGCAGGTCCGCGAGCCCGTCGCCGTCCGCTACGCGTGGCAGAACGCCCCCGAGGCCAACCTCTACAACGGCGCCGGCCTGCCGGCCGCCCCGTTCCGTTCCGACGACTGGTGAGCCATCCGCCGCGCGCGAACTGGCAATGCCCCTTGCGCAGCGCCGGAGCCGCACTAGCTTTCCCGGCGTCATGAAACTTCCCCGCACCCTCGCTCTCATGTCTCTCTTCTCGCTCCTCTTTGGCTTCGCCCAGGCGGAACCGCTCAAAGTCGGCGAAAAGGCGCCCGTCGTCTCGGCCAAGACCGACGACGGCAGCACGCTGAATCTCGGCGACGTGTATAAGAAGAACAATTACACGCTGGTCTGGTTCTACCCCAAGGCGCTCACCGGCGGCTGCACGAAGCAGGGCTGCTCGCTGCGCGACGCGGCCGCCGATCTCAAGAAACACGGCGTCGCCGTCGTCGGCGTGAGCACGGACACGGTCGAGAAGCAGAAGGAGTTCAAGGACAAGAACAACTTCCCCTTCCCGCTGCTCGCCGACACCGAGAAGAGCGTGATGAAGGCCTTCGGCCAGGGCGGCTTCATGGCGTCGCGCGAGGCCTACCTCATCGATAAGACCGGCAAGATCGTCTACTACGACAAGGGCCAGACCGACAAACAGGCCGAGAAGGTCCTCGGCTTCCTCGGCGGCAACAAGAGCTGAGCGCCACGCGCGCTCGCGCCTCTCTCCTCTCCGGGCGGACCCTGCGGTCCGCCCTTTTTTGTGTCCGGCGGCGGCCGCCTCCGCCTGCTCCGACCACCCGCGACGCCACGCCTCCCGCTATAATTCGTCGTCGTGCGCGCCGCGCAGCAGTCCGGCACGCGGATCGGCCCGCACGCGCTCGAGCCAGTCGTGGATCAGCGTGTCATGCGCCGGATGCTCCCGGGGCCAGGGCGCCGCGACCAGATCGATCAGGTGTAGCGCGCCATCGGCGGCCCGCACGAAGTTCCGCGCGTGCAGATCGGCCACGAGCCACGGTGCGCCGCGGTGGAAAAACAGCCGCGGGTGGTCGCGGTTGGCGCGCAGGAAACGCGAGGGAATCTCGATCAGGCCGCCCGGCAGCACGCGCGAGACATCGTCGCCCTGCGGCAGCGGTTCACCGAGCACCTGCTTGGCCACCAGAATGCCTTCGGGCGTGACCGCCACCACCTCGGACGGCATGCCCCCGAGCGCCTGGATCAACTCGAGTTTCTCCAGCACCCCGCGGTAATCGCCGAGCGTCGCCTCGGCGTGCAGCACCGCCTCGTCGCCCCGCCGGAAACCGAAGACGCTGCCGACGCGTTTCTCCTCCCGCGGCAGGTAAAATTTGTAGACCGACGCCGTCTCCTCGCAGGCAAACGCCCACGCCTCCACGCCGCCGCCGATCCGCCGCAGCCGGGCGTTCGGCTCTTCGAGCGGGTTGTCCGCGTGGCCGGTGAACCCGAAGTGTTCCAGCCCCAGCAACGGCACCAATCCGCGCCACGCATGGATCGCGCTGCCAAACTCCGCCCATTCCCCGCCGACGCCTTCCAGCAGACTTATTTCGTCTTCCGCGAGGAGTGCGAGATCGCGGTCCGAATGTGCTCCGACACCGCATTTTTCTGCCGCCGCGCCGAGGCGAGCGAGCGCTTCCAGTCGTCGCTCGTGATCGTGTTGAAGACGGGCTTGTGCTTCGACGCCGGGGAATGCGCTCCCGCGGATCCGGGTCTCTTTTCCGGTGAAGGCGTCTTGCATGCGTCGCTCATGCCGGACGGTCGGGCGGCGTCACGGGAAAAGCAAAACCGATTTCGCGCCGCGCCGCTGTCGCCGCGGCGCGCCGGGGTTTGCGTCAGCGTTTTCCCGTCAGCATGTCGTCCATCAACGCCAGCGCCGTCGCCTCCGTGATGTCCTGCACGCTGAACTGCCGCACAATCCGGCCGGCCTGCACGCCCTTGCCGATGATGTCGCTCGCGGCCGCCTGGCCGAGGATCGCGGCATCTTTCAGCCGGATGGCCGTCGCCTGGATGTCGGGCACCGGGTGGGTCGTGTCGCCGGAAACCTCCGGGACGGTGATGTTGCGGCTCGAGATCAGCACCTCGATCGCGATGTCGGCCACGTTGGCCAGCGCCTGGCGGTCCTTCGCCGCGCCTTCGCCCACGAGGTGTGCGCCGTCGTCGGGCAACAGCGAGGCCGCAACCTTCTGGTCCGCCAGCTGCGCCCCGCCGTTGCGGAACACGCGGCCGAACAACCGCTCGATCTCGCGCACCGTCTGCTGATCGGCGAGCGCGGGCGCGGCGGCCTCCTTGGCCTTGTAGGTGTTGGTGCCGGTGGTCTTCGTGGCGGACTCCGTGCGCTCGAAGTTTTCCACCCGGTCGGTGAGCTTGAGACCGTTGGCGGTGTCGACGAGCGTGCGGTTCACATAGACGACAAGGCGCGGCGCCTTCTCGGCGGGATAGACTTTGCGGAAGCCGGCGAGCACACCGTCCGCCGCCTGCCGCGAGATCAGCGTATCGCCGGACGGGCCATAGACGCGCTGCGCCGGTGCCGCCGGTTGTCCGGGCAAGACGGGCTGCGGTATCGCCTGCACGACCGGCGGTGGCGTGGGTGCCGGCTCGGTCCGGGCGGAAAGCAGGGCCACGGGCGACAACGTGAGCGGAACGAGGAGGAGAATCCGTTTCATGGCGGGGACGCGCGGGGCGTGGGTTGCTCAGCGGGCCTGCCGCACGCGCACCGTGTAGCGCTTGGCCTGCTGGTTCATGGCGGTGAAGCGCACCGCCTCGGTCGAGTTTTCGGAAAGGATGAGTGTCTGCCACGGCGTCTCGTCGCCGGTGGAGAAACCGCGCTCATCCTTGAACACGCAGCTGATCTGGACCTGGATGCGCCGGCTCTCGCGGTTTTTCACGTTGGCGATCACTTCGAGGCGCCCGTCGCCGGTGGTGAGCTCCTGCAGGCCCGTGCACGTGACGGAATTCTGCGCCGGCTTGTCGAGGAGCACGAACTTCTCGGTGTTCTCCAGCGTGAACTTCGTGGTGTCGAGCGGCGCAAACGGCCCGGGCTCGTTCACACAGCCCGCGGTCAGCCCCAGGGCCGCTAGGGAGAGGAGAAGGGCAACTGGCTTGATGTTCATAAAGTCGGCAGGTCGGTCGGTGGTGCGGTAAGACTGTGGGTCAGCGCTTAAGTTCGCTCAAAAACACGACGGTGTCGCGGTTGTCGGCGGCGACGTTGACGGTCACGGATTGCGTGCGCCGCTCAAGCACTTCGCCTGCGGCATCGAGAAACTCCAGCCGGCCGCGATGTTCGCCGGGGGGGAGCTTGATGGCCGCGAAACTCAGGCGCTGCGGCAGATTATCCCACTGCCGGGTGTCCGCCTCGGTCTGCGTCGCCGCCGAGGCAATCTTGCCGATGATGCCGACGAGTCCGAGTCCTACGGCCGCGATCGTGGCATCCTCGCCGTCGCGGCCCCGGCGCTCGCGCCGCATCGCCTGGTCGCCCGCGATCATCGCGCCCACGAGGGCGACATCGCCGGCGGCGTCGGCGCCGGCCTTGAAGACCGCCTTGTTGCCGAGGATGTGATCCATCACGCGCCCGCCGCGCGTCGTGGCCTGGAAGCCGAGGTCGTCGTAGGCCGGCAGCGGCACGATCATCCGGCCCTCGTCGAGCACCAGCCGCGCGCTGCGGCTCGGCGAATCGTCGACGCGGAACTTGAGTTGCTGCCCGTGCTCCCCGGCCGCGTATTTGCGCGGGCCGTAGCCATATTCGGCAAACACGAGCACATTGGCCGCGGGATCGTAGGGCGGGAGCGTTTTCGTCTCGCCGACCCGGGCCTGCGCGCGGGCCAACGCATCGCTGCCATCCGCCGCGAGTTTCGCCGAAGCGAAGCCGTCGAGGTAATCGAGCAGCACGTAGTCCGAAACGAAGTTCTTCTGCTCGGGGTCGCTGTCGATGACCTGCCCGGAGCGGAAGCACGCGCGGGCGTTGTCCGGCTGCCCGTCGCGCCAATAAAGGATGCCGCGATAATAGTAGGCCATCACGCGCTCGTAGGGCTCGCCGATGAATCGCTTGCTGCTCTCCGCCGCGAAGAGGCCGCGGGCCTTCGCCGCCTCGGCATCGTTGTTGATGATACCGCCGATCCGCGCGATCGCGTCGTCGAAACTCGCCTTCGCCGCCTCGAAATCCCCGAGGCGCAGCGCCGTGGCGCCCGCCCGGTAGGCGAAAAGCACCCGCTCCCGCTCCGGCACGACCGGCTCACGCCGATCCACCGCGGTCGCGGTCGACGCGAGATCGCTGCCGCGCCGCCGCCCGGCGCCGTCGCGCAGGTCGGACGGCGGCGTGGCGCAGCCGGCGAGCAGCAGCAGCAAGGCCGCCGCG
>JACCEE012792600.1_pt1 | contig 10206 bp, 10 predicted proteins | sample 7449931 | NCBI WGS metagenome assembly JACCEE01 (sample SAMN15323457, study PRJNA562643) | freshwater metagenome | isolation source: river surface water | place: USA:Blue River Watershed | collected 2017-08-19
CTACGAACTTTCGCGCATTCCATTGACGGAAAATGTCTGGTTCGAGCTGCCGGTCTACTTCGACGCCTTCCGCAACGGACTCGACGCCTACGACGGCGCCACCTACACCGCACAGAAGAAGAAGTCGAGCTTCAAGAGCTCGTACGACGACTGGACGGCCGGCGGATCGGCCCGCCTGGGATGGGCCTGGAAAGGCGACACGGCCAAGGTCTTCGCGCACCTCAAGAGCGACGACCACCACGAGACCAACACCACCAACGACACCGCCAAGGCCGCCACCAAGCAGGTCTTCCTCGACAAGCCCGACCAAAGGTTCGAAGATCGAACCTACGGCGCGGGCATCGAAGGCGCCGTGACCCTGCCCTGGAGCCTCTCCTTCGCGCCGGGCGTCGCCTGGAACTTCCGCGACGCCGAACGCGCCGACAACATCCTGAATCCGTCGGGATACAACTATTCGATCGCCTCCTTCCCCCTGAAAAGCGCCGACATGTGGGACGCGCAAGGCACCTTGCGATGGACGCCCAACCCGGTCCACCGGATCCGCGCTTCGGTGTCGTCGCGCACCCACTTCCCCACCATCAAGGACCGCTACTCCTACAAGCTCGGATCGGCCATCCCCAACCCCGACCTCGAGGCCGAACGCGCCCTGCAAGTCGAAGTGGGGTACACCGGACGGCCTTTGCCATGGTTGTCGCTGGAAGCCATCCTCTGGGAAGCCTGGATCTCCGACGCCCTGGTCACGGCGACCAGGGTGGGAGCCTCGGGCGAAAGCCAGACCCGGAATGCGGGACACGTCCGCAACGGCGGCCCCGAGTGGTTCGGCGACGCCGGCTCCGACTTCGCGCTCCCCGCGCCGGAACTCGCGGCCCGCGCCTCGTTTCCCTGGAAGACTCCCGGCATGGCGCGCCTGGAAGCGTCGGGGTCATGGTCGTACCTGTTGCGCCGCGATCTGGACAACGCCGCGTTCCGATTCGTCGACCAGCCGCATCACAAGTTCTACGGCTCGCTGCTGTGGAGCCCGGTCGCGCCAGTCGATCTGGTCGCCTCCTCGACGGCCTCCACCTCGCGCCCCGGCACCTCCACCGGAACCTTCGTCGCCGACGGCTACTTCGAGGTCGATCTCCTCGCCCGCTGGCGCATCGGGAAGGCCGCTCTCGAAGCCGGACTCCAGAACGCCTTCGACGAAGGCTACGCCTTGTCGGAGGGCTATCCAGAACCGGGTCGGACAGGTTTCGTCCGTACCAAATTCGATCTGAAGTGACCCTCTTCTTCGATCCAAGGAGCATGACATGAGCACCCTCCAAGAACGACTCGACTGGCTGGAGAAATGCCGGGAATTCCACGGCCACCTGTGCATGGGCCAGGCGCTGGGCTGCCGCGTGGGCATCAAGGGCATGGAGCTGATCGCCCCCGATGGCCCCAAGGACCACATCGTGTTCGTGGAGAACGACCGCTGCGTGGCAGACGCCGTGCTGGTGGTCTCCCGAACCCGCGTGGGGCGCCGCAGCCTCAAATTGCGCGACTACGGGCGCATGGCCGCCACCTTCTGGAACGCCAAGACGAACATCGCATGGAGGGTGCGCACCGCCTACGACGGCCCCACGGTCGAGGGTGGCGAAGACGCCCTGCGCGAACTCATGAAACTGCCCGACGAGGCCATGGTCCTGTGGCAACCGGTGACCATCGAACTCCCCGATTGGGACATGCCGGGCCACCCCAAGCGGATCGTGGAATGTTCGGTGTGCGGCGAGAAGGTCTTCGACTCAAAGGATATCGAAGGTCCCGACGGCCCCGTCTGCAAGGCCTGCGCCCACGGCGCCTACTACGGCGCGCCCGGAGCCGGACATGCGTGACTTCTGGCGCCTCTACGACGAACTGATCGAAGGCGTCCCGACCGATCTGGTCGTGGAAGACTGCCTGGTGGGACTGCACTGGATCCTTGTGCGCACGGCCACCGGCACGGGCATGGCCATGACACCCGGTGGAGGAGCGCGCCGCCAGCGCGACGCCATCGGTGTCGTTGGACAAGACCTGCGCGACGTCGCCGAGCGATCCAAATCCTGGAACTTCCTGGAGGCCGCCATCGGCATCGCAGCCATGAACGCCTGGTACAACACGCCCACGGCCCTGGAGAAGAACTGGAAAGGCGGATTGCACGAAGAAGAATCGCGCAGCGTCTTCGAAGAGGCCGCCGATCTCTTTCCCGGCGGGAAGATCGGTGTGGTGGGGCATTTCCCAGGCATGGAGGAAACCGCCACCCGCTGCCAGCTCTCCATCCTCGAGCGGGCTCCCCAGCCAGGCGATTTTCCCGATCCCGCCTGCGAAGCGCTCTTTCCGCTCCAGGACGCGATCCTGATCACGGGGACCACCCTCATGAACAAGACGATCGTCCGTCTTCTGGAGCTGGGCAAGGGCAAGGCCTTCTACGTGGTGGGTCCCACCACGCCTCTGGCCCCCGTCCTGTTCGACCACGGCGCCACCCAGCTCGCCGGGAGTTCGGTCATCGACGCCCCGTCTGTGCGCGGCTTCGTCGCCGAAGGCGGCGAGCGCGCCGTGTTCCGCCACGGCACGCGCATGATCCGCTACCGCCTCTCCGACCGCAAGGAACACGAGAAATGAAACCAGACAGCTTCCGTCATATCGGCGCCTGGGCCGCCGACCACCGCGCCTGCGGGGCACAGCCCCTCGCCGACGCCGCGCGGACCGCCCCGAGCGGCGACCTCGAAGCCATCCAGACGGCGTTGCATTGGCGCGCCACCCACCGTTCCTGCCTGCTGGCCACGGTCGTGTCGGTCTCCGGCGACGTCTCGGTCGCGCCGGGCCTGCGCTTGGCCGTGTCGGAAGACGGCGCCCTGTCCGGCACCCTGGGCGGCGCGGGAATCGAGTCCCTGGTCGAGGATCTTCTCCCGAACCTTCTGGACGAAGCCAAACCCCGATTGGCGGAATTCACCCGCGACACCTTCGGCGAATGGGCCGAAAACGGACAAGATTCGTCCGAAGCGTCCGCCGCGGTCTCCTTGTTCCTCGAACCCTTCCGCGCCCCCGGCCACATCGCCATCTTCGGCGCGGGCGCGGTGGGAACCGCTCTCGCCCGGCTGTGCGAAGCCATGGGAACCCCCTACCGGATCTACGACGACCGCCCCGAGGTCTTCCCCGAGGGCCGTTTCGCCGCGGCCCTGGAAGCCAGATGCGCTCCGTTTGAACAAATACTGTCATCACTTCGCGCCGGATCAGGAACCTGGGGCGTGGTGGCCACCGCGGGCCACACCCACGACGCCGAGGTCGCAGCCGCCTTGCTCGCGATTCCGGGAATCCCGTACGTGGGCGTGATGCACAACCCCCGCAAGGCCCTGGGGCTGGCGCAGGACATCCGCACCCGCGGCGCGATCCCCGACCGTCGCTTCCACTGCCCCATCGGATTCTCCATCGCCCGCCAGGACCCCGGCGAGATCGCCCTGGCGATCCTTTGCGAAATCGTCTCGTTGCGCAATCGCCAACCTCCGGTCCACGGTCGCCTGGATTGGGAAACCCTCGCCGCCAACCCGGTGACCGCATGACCCTTTCCGCTCCACGTGTTCCGTTGGGATTCGTCGGCTTGGGGCTCTTCCTGGCCCTGGCGGTCCTGCTCGCCTGTTCCACCGGGCGCTACCCCATCGCGCCCGGTCGCCTGACAGATATCGTCTTCAACGCCATGGCCCACCCCTTCCAGGACCACGACGCCCCCGATGCGCGAATCTTCTTCGCCCTGCGCCTGCCGCGCATCCTCGCCGCCTTGCTGGTGGGCGCGGCCCTGTCTGCGTCCGGGGCGAGCTTCCAGGCGGTCTTCCGCAACCCCATGGCCGACCCCGGCATCCTGGGCGCCAGCGCCGGTTCGGCCTGCGGCGCGTGTCTGGGCATCCTGTGGGCGAACAGCTTCGCCGTCATCCAATTTCTGTCATTTGTCGGTGGGATCCTCGCCGTTTCGGCGACGGTGTTCCTGGCCAGCCGGGTTCGCCGCGAGGGCGACGGCGCCCTCCCCTTGCTGCTGTCCGGGATCGTGGTGAGCGCCCTGGCCACGGCGCTTCTTTCGCTCGCCAAGTACCTCGCCGACACCGACTCCAAACTTCCCGCCATCACCTACTGGCTCATGGGCGGATTCTCGGGCCTTGAAGCCCGCGATGCACGGCTCGCCACCCTCCTCATCCTCCCCGCGCTGGGCGCATTGTGGTCGGTCCCGGCGCGGCTCGACGCCCTCTCCTTCGGCGACGAAGAAGCCCGCTCGCTGGGCGTCGAACCCCAACGCACGCGCCTGGCAGCCGTGGCCCTCTCCACGTTGCTCGTGTCCACCGCCGTTTCGCTGTGCGGCGTGGTGGGCTGGGTGGGCATCCTCGTCCCCCATTTCACGCGCCTGACCTTGGGGCCGCGCTTTTCGCGGCTGCTCCCCGGCGTGAGCCTGGGCGGCGCGGGCTTCCTGTTGCTGGTCGACACCGCCGCGCGTTCGGTGTTCCCCGTCGAGATCCCGCTGGGCATCCTCACTGCCCTGCTGGGCGCCCCGCTGTTCGCCTCGCTCCTGGCGCGCTCCTCGAAGGCGTGGAGTTGAGCATGCTGGACGTACGGAATCTGTCAACCGGCTACGCGAGCCGCATCGTCTCGGAGAACGTCTCGTTCTCGGTGGCGCGCGGCGAAGTCGTGTGCCTCCTGGGGCCCAACGGCTGCGGCAAGACCACCTTATTCAAGACCCTGGTCGGGACCCTGCGTCCGCGCGGCGGTGCCCTGTTCCTGGACGACCAGAATTTGTCCTCCTCCCCCGTCCGGGAACAGGCCCGCCGCGTCGCTTATGTCCCCCAGTCGCCTCCTCCCCCTTTCCCCTACCGTGCCATCGACGCCGTCGCCCTGGGGCGCCTGCCCCACCTGGGTCTTTTCCAGGCTCCGGGCCCCTCCGACCGCGAAGCGGCACGGGCCGCCTTGGAACAGGTCGGGGCCGCCCACCTGTCCGACCGTCCCCTCACCGAACTCTCGGGCGGCGAGCGCCAGCGCGTCCTGCTGGCCCGCGCCGTGGCCCAGGGCGGCGAACTCCTGTTGCTCGACGAACCCACCGCCCACCTGGACTTCGGACAGGCCCACCGCGCGCTGTCCCTGGTGCGAGGCCTCGCCGACCAAGGCAAGGCGGTATTGTGGACCACCCACGACCCCCTCCAGGCCCTGCGCTGGGCCGACCGCGCCGTACTCTTGCACGGCGGCGGTCTGCGCTCTGTCGGCGCTCCCGAGGCCATCCTCGACACCCAAGCATTCCGCGAGGTGTTCGGCCTGGAAGCCCACCTCCACGGCACCCGCGACTCCCGGGGGTGTCTCCACCACCACTGCCTCGTCGAGGACATCCATGCGTAGACGGATTCTGTCCACATTTTTCCCGGCTCTCGCCCTGGCCGCCGCCGCGCCGGAGGCCGCCCCCTTCGTCGACATGGCCGGGCGCACCCCGCCGGTCCCGCTTCCCGCCAAGGGGGTCTACTCCACCTCGCCGGTGGGCGAGATCTTCGTCTACACCCTCGCCCCCGACCGCGTGAAGGGCGTGTGCTGGACCTTGCGCGCCCGCGAGATCCCGTGGCTGCTGCCCGCCTACACCAAACTGCCGGTCCTGGGCGGCTGGTTCGGCAAGTCGGGATCGGCCAACATGGAAGAAATCGCCAAGGTCGCCCCCGACCTCATCATTTCGGCCGGCATGGCCGACGCCCAGGCAGCCACCACCGCCGACAAGCTCCAGGCCACCACTGGCATCCCCGTGGCCGTCTTCGACGAGACCTTGACAAAAATCGATACGACCTGGCTGCTGCTGGGGAAGTTGCTGGGACGCCAGGCCCGCGCCGACACCCTCGCCCGCGAAGCCCGCCGCATCCTCACCGAAACCGTCCAACGCCGCGAAGCCCGCAAGGGAGACCGCCCATGGCGCGTCTACTACGCCCAAGGCATCAAGGGCCTTGAGACCGACCCCTCCGGTTCGCCCCATACAGAACTGCTCGACTGGCTGGGCATCCACAACGTCGCCGAAGTCCCCTTGCTCAAGGGTTACGGCCGCGCCCGCGTCCCGTTGGAACAACTGTTGGTCTGGGATCCCGACTGGATCCTGGTGAACCAGGACCACACCGACGGCCCCTCCACCCTCCTGTCCCAGCTCGAGAAGGACCCGCTGTGGAAGGAGCTGCGGGCCGTGCGCGAAGGACGCATCGTGCGCATCCCCGACTACCCTTTCAACTGGTTCGACCGCCCACCCGGACCGCAGCGCCTGCTCGGCCTGCTGTGGCTGGAAACGCTGCTCTATCCGGCGCGAAGCCCGCGTACGGCGTTCCAAACGGAGATCCGACGCCTGTACCCGTTGTTCTACCACCGGAAATTGTCTGCCACCGACGAGAAAGCGCTCTTCGAGAACGCCTTTCACCGCTGACATGAAATGTCCTCGCCCCCAATTGTGGGGGCTGGCGAGGATCAGACGCCGAGGATGATCGCCGAGGCCTTGAACAGAGCCCAGGCGGTGGTCCCCTTGGCCAGCGAGAGGGCGCCCACCGACTCGTTGGTGATCGTGGCCACCATGGTTTCGCCACCCGAAATCGTCAGCGACACTTCGGCGTTCACGGCTCCGCGGGTCACCGAAGCCACCACGCCCTTCAGGCGGTTGCGGCTCGAAACCTTCGGCGCGTCCTCGCCCACGCCCAACACCACCCACGAGGCCTTCAGCAAGGCCACCACTGGCCTGCCAGGTGCCAGTTCCAGCGCGTCCACGCTGGGCAGCGTGATCTGGGCGGTCAGGACCGCCCCCCCTTTGAGGGTCACATCGACCTCGGCGTTGACGGCACCCTTGCGGATGGCCGAAACGGTTCCGGAGAGCTGGTTGCGTGCACTGGTCTTCATGATGTTCTCCTGGAATGAATGTGATCGGGGATTTCAAACGATTTCGAGATAACGCGTCCGGTGAACGAATGGGCTGCCAGGGATCCTCGGGTCGAGCAAGTCCTGGGCGGGAAGCCTACGAATCCAAATCGGCGGTGGTTTGGGAGGCGGCGCGCTCGAAGCGCCCGTCGGCCCACATGGCGCCGGGCACCACGGTCGATTCGGCAAGCCACGCGGTCCCCGCCTCGGGGAAGCAGTCATATTCTGTCACATAGGGCTTGATGTCCAGGATCGGCGTTCCGTCCAGAATGTCCATCTCGGCCACGTGCACGAACCGCCCGCGCACCCCCAGCACCCGCAGGCACGAGATCCCGATCGGATTGGGCCGCGCCGGTGCCCGCGTCGAGAACAGGCCGCGCTCGCGCATGTCGCGGTAAGGCACAACTTTGGCCTTTGCGGGAACGGCACGGTCGGCCCAAAACAGGACCCAGACGCGGTCGCAACCCTCCACGTCCTGCAGCGCATCCACCCATCGCCGATCGATCTCCAAGGTGCCGCGCCCGCCGCGGACGTCCACCAGCGGCGCTTCGGGAAGCGACGCATCCAACGTCAATCCCCCGCCATGGACGCGGGCGGCGTAGTTCTGGAGCGGGGTTCCGGCCGCCTCCGAAAACGGGCTGTGGACTTTCCCCACCTGCCTGACAGTTCCTGTCCACTCGCTCCCCGCGTCGTCTTCGTCTCGCATCCGGACCTCCGCAAGCACCGCATCGACCGACCTTTCCCGCGAAAGGAGATCGGCAACTCCTTGCCGTTGGAATATGCCACACGATCGCCTCCCTTTCCAGCCCCGACATCACCGCCATCCCATTGATCTTTCCCTCCTCACCCTGAAACCGACAATCCCGAACACCGAGCCTGACAATCTCTGACATTTTGGCATCGTCGACTCCGCACTCGAACCCCTTCCTCACTCCTCTGGCCATCTGGCACCACCTGTGCGAAACACCCCCCGCATGGACGCCAAGATTCCACCGCTGCGCCTGGCGACCCTCGCCGGTCCGCCCACCTGCGGCAAGACCTCCGTGCTGCGCCATGTCGCCGTGCACCTCCAGAACACAGGTCTGCGCATCGGAGTCGTCAAGCTCGACTGCCTCACCACCGACGATGCCGTCCGTTATCGGGAGGCGGGATTGGAACACGTCGCCCAAGGCCTGTCGGGCTCGCTGTGCCCCGACCACTTCTTCGCGGGCAACGTGCCGCGCCTGTTGGACTGGGGCCGCGGCCGCCAGCTCGACATTCTCTTCCTCGAAAGCGCGGGGCTGTGCAACCGCTGTTCCCCGCACGTCCGCGGGGCGTTGGCCGTGTGCGTGCTCGACCACTTGGGCGGCATCCAACTCCCGTCCAAGGTCGGCCCCATGCTTCGCTCGGCCGACCTGGTGGTGGCCACGCGCGGCGATCTGGTGAGCCAGGCAGAACGCGAGGTCTTCGCCCTGGAGGTCAAACGCCACGCGCCCAAGGCCCGCGTAGTGGGCGTGCAAGGACGCACCGGACAAGGGACGCTCGAACTCGCCCGCCTGATGGACCGCCTCGCCACGCCGTTGCCTCCCGACGAACCCCGGCTTCGCTTTTCCATGCCCGCCGCGCTGTGCTCGTACTGCCTGGGCGAAACGCGACTGGGCGACGAACGCCAGATCGGCAACCTCAAACCGCTGGAACTTCCGACATGATGGATTTTGTCGCAACGAATGCGCGAGTGGATCTTGGGCGCCCCCCCGGTTCCGGTTCGGAATTGGGGCCACGACCGGATTGCGTCGGTCTACGGGCGCTGCATGCCTCGCCCTTACGCACCATCGTCACATCGCGGCCCAACGGGTGTGGGAGAACCGGGGCCGGGCTGCTGCGGGCTCCGCTGTCGCTGCGGCCGGGACTTGGATCATCCGACGAAACCGCAATCATGGCTGCCGCCGCAGGGACACAAAATTTTGCGCCCCTGCGGCGGTCGTCCCCACGACCCCGGCCCTGCGGCCCTGCGCATCCCTGGCGCGGGAGTGAACGATGACCGTACGCACGGAACATCTTTCGCCCCTCGGGCTTCGCCTCACCATCCACGCGGGGCGCGACCGCGATGGCGTGCCCGAATCCTTCGACCGGCTCGAACTGCGCACCGGTGATCTGCTCGCGCTGGTGGGTCCCACGGGATCTGGCAAGAGCCGGCTGTTGGCCGACATCGAATGGCTCGCCGAAGGCGACTCGCCCAGCGGTCGGCGCGTGACCTTGGCCGGCGCCGGCGACCGGGCAGAGGATCGCGCCGAGGGCGCCCACCACCGCGTCGCCCAGCTCTCGCAGAGCATGCAGTTCACATTGGACCTCGATGCCGAACGGTTCCTGTCATTGCACGCCAAGGCCCGGGATGTCCCGGATCCCGATGCGATGGTGGCCAAGGTCGTCGAGTCGGCGTGCACCCTGTGCGGCGAGGCGTTCTTCGCCAGAACCCACCTCTCGGCGCTGTCGGGCGGACAATCGCGCGCCCTCATGATCGCCGACACGGCCCTGTTGGCCGCCGCCCCGGTGGTCCTGGTCGACGAAGTCGAAAACGCCGGCGTCGATCGCCGCAAGGCAATGGACCTGCTGGTCGGAAACGACAAGATCGTGCTCATGGCCACCCACGATCCCCTGTTGGCCCTGCTGGCCCCGCGGCGCGTCGTGCTGGCGCGCGGCGGCATCCGCGGCGTGCGCCGACGCACCCAGGCCGAGATCGAACTGCTCGCCGAATTCGAACAACTTGACGCCCGCACCAGCCTGGTCCGTGAGCGCCTACGTGCGGGCCTTCCCGCGATACCCGACAAGAGTCGACGCCCACCAAGAAACCCCTCGTGAGAATCGTCTTCTGGGAAAACCAGGCTGCATGGGCAACGTCCGCCAGCACGCCCTTTGGCCACCTGCATCAAGTGCGGGACCGTGCGGGAGGATCTCAGGTCCCGGCGCCCTCGAACTGGGCCTGGAGCACCGCCAGCCGCACTGACATATCCTGTCCGCGAATCGCGTCCCATCCGATCCACAGCAGGTTCTCTCCTTCCGGGATGTTCCAGGCTTGGTCGGGTCGGCAACTGGGCAGCCCCACGCCCGCGCTCAGTTCGGCGAACTGCGGTCCGCACAGCCATTTCGCCAGCTCCAGCACCTGCACTGGCGCTCCATTTCGCACGAACATGGTGACCGGGCTCGCGATCGCCCCCTCGCGCGGCCAAACAATCCGCAACCCCTCCCGACGAGCAGCCAGACGGGCGAAGAACAACGGCAAGGTGGCCGCGGCGGGCCCGTCGGGGACGTTCTTCGACATCGCCTTGA
>JACCEE010056432.1_pt1 | contig 10204 bp, 7 predicted proteins | sample 7449931 | NCBI WGS metagenome assembly JACCEE01 (sample SAMN15323457, study PRJNA562643) | freshwater metagenome | isolation source: river surface water | place: USA:Blue River Watershed | collected 2017-08-19
ACTTGCAAAATCCCTTTATGCAAAATCTGATGAGTAACTATATGGATCAAAGCAAAGATCTCTTTCTAAAAATGCAAGAACAAATGCAGGGATCTAATACGCTCTTTACAGGATTCCCATTTCAATCTAAACCTGAGAAATCCGATAAAGATTCTTAGGACAACATTTGGCGCAGATACTGCGCACCATCATCATTTCATACCTCATTATTCGATAGGGCATTATCTGTGGTTGCAAAAGTTGGATTTGTCTCATTAGGTTGTCCCAAAGCTCTAGTTGACTCTGAGCTGATTCTGACTCAACTCAGTGCTGAAGGGTATGAGACCGCGAAGGAATACGCAGGCGCTGATCTTGTGATTGTGAATACCTGCGGCTTTATTGATTCTGCTGTTGAAGAGAGCCTCTCGGCGATTGGCGAGGCTTTGGCTGAAAACGGCAAGGTGATTGTGACCGGCTGCTTAGGTGCCAAGAAAAACGCCGATGGTAGCGACTTGGTAACCAGCGTCCATCCCAAAGTCTTGGCTGTTACTGGACCTCATGCAACTGCAGAAGTCTTGCAAGCGGTGCACGCTCATTTACCCAAGCCACATGATCCATTTTTAGATCTTGTTCCGCCTGCTGGTGTGAAGTTAACCCCCAAGCATTACGCCTATCTCAAAATCTCTGAGGGTTGTAATCATCGCTGCAGCTTTTGCATCATTCCCAGTATGCGCGGTGATCTCGTCTCTCGACCGATTGGTGAGGTATTAAAAGAAGCAAAGCAATTATTTGAATCCGGCGTTAAAGAATTGCTTGTGGTTTCTCAAGACACAAGTGCTTATGGAGTTGATATTCAATACCGCACAGGCTTTTGGGATGGCAAACCGGTCAAGACTCGCTTATATGATCTAGCGTTAGCATTACATCAGCTTGCGCGTGAGCATGAAGCATGGGTTCGCTTGCATTATGTTTATCCCTATCCACATGTCGATCAGATTTTGCCCATCATGGCAGAGTTCAAAGACAGCGGCTACGGTTTATTGCCCTACCTGGATATCCCGATGCAGCATGCGCATCCCGACGTCCTAAAACGTATGAAGCGCCCAGCAAGCGGAGAGAAGAATCTTGAGCGTATTGAGCAATGGCGTGCTGTTTGTCCTGATTTGGTCATTCGGAGTACTTTTATAGCCGGCTTCCCTGGTGAGACCGAAGAAGAGTTTCAGTATCTGCTCAACTTTATGCAGGAGGCCAATATTGATCGTGCAGGTTGCTTTGCCTACTCACCTGTTGAGGGTGCTGCAGCTAATCAACTGGATAATCCCATCCCTCAGGCAATTCGCGAAGAGCGTCAAGCACGCTTTATGGAGGTTGCTGAAGCGCTATCCATAAAGCGCATTCAGCGATTACTTGATCAGCGTATTCGGGTATTGGTTGATCGATTAGATGACCAAGGGGGCATTGGGCGGAGTGCGGGCGATGCCCCAGAAATTGATGGGCTCGTGCGGATTCTACCGCCCAGCAAGCCTTCCAAGCGGTATCGGGTTGGGGAGTTTATTAAAGCTACCGTTATTCAGACAAACGGCCACGATCTGCTTGTGCAAGTGTAGATAATGAGATAAAACTAGTAGTTCACCTAATGCGTAAAGAAGGGAAATGATATGAGTCGCGATGTTGTGGTCTTAAGTGCAGCCCGTTCCGCCATTGGAAGCTATGGCGGCAGCCTCAGTACGGTCGAGCCAGCAGAGTTGGCGGGTTCCGTCATGAAAGAAGCAGTTGCCCGTTCGGGTGCTGACCCTGCCAAGATTAATTATGTGACCGTTGGTAACACTATGCCAACGGATTCGCGCTATGCCTATGTTGCGCGAGTTGCTTCGATACAAGCGGGTCTACCGATGGATTCCGTAGCAATGGCAGTCAATCGTTTATGCAGCTCTGGTTTGCAAGCGATTGTGACCACTGCACAAGGCATCATGCTCAATGACTACGATTATGGTGTGGGTGGCGGTGTTGAAGTGATGTCGCGTGCCATGTATGGCGCTACTGCGATGCGTAATGGTGCGCGTATGGGCGACACCAAAATGATTGACCTGATGGTCTCGGTTCTAACCGATCCGTTTGGAGTCGGTCATATGGGCATTACTGCGGAGAACCTCGCCGAGAAATGGAAGATCACACGCGAGGATCAAGACGCATTTGCGGTGGAGTCGCATCGCCGTGCCTCGGTTGCTATTAAAGAAGGTCGCTTTAAATCTCAAATTGTGCCAATCACCATTAAGACTCGTAAGGGGGATGTGGTGTTTGATACCGATGAGCATTGCAAGCCCGATACCACCATGGAGACCTTGGCCAAGATGAAGCCAGCGTTTAAGAAAGAGGGTGGCACTGTAACAGCTGGAAATGCATCAGGCGTGAATGATGGTGCAGCGTTTATGGTCTTAGCGGCTGCAGATGTGGCTGCCAAAGCAGGTCAAAAACCACTTGCCCGTTTGGTCTCCTATGCGGTTGCCGGTGTGCCTAATCACATCATGGGTGAAGGTCCAATCCCCGCTACTAAGATCGCTCTCCAACGCGCTGGCTTGACCCTCGACAAGATCGATGTCATTGAGTCGAACGAGGCGTTTGCAGCACAAGCCATTGCTGTAACTAAGGGCTTAGGCTTAGATCCAAGTAAGACCAATGTGAATGGCGGCGCAGTAGCTTTAGGTCACCCCGTGGGTTGTACCGGTGCCGCTATTGCCACTAAGGCGATTCATGAGCTTCACCGCACTGGTGGCAAGTATTGCTTAGTTACCATGTGTATTGGTGGGGGACAGGGTATTGCTGCGATCTTCGAAAGGCTCTAAGCAATCCTAGAGTAATTGCAAGACCGCATCTAAGCCGACGAAGTCTAGTGCAACGTCGGCTTTTTCTTTAACCACCGGCTTGGCTCGGTATGCGACGCTAAGCCCAGAGTCAGCCATCATTAATAAATCATTAGCGCCGTCACCCATTACAAGAGCATGTTTCTTGCTAAGACCTAAAGCGGTACAGGCAGAGATTACGTAATTGTTCTTGGCGATACCATCAACAATGTCACCCAATACCTGACCGGTTAGCAACCCATCAACAATCTCCAGTTCATTGGAGTGTGTTTCGCAGAGATGAAGGCGCTCTTGCATGCGTCGGGTAAAAAATGTAAATCCACCAGAGACCAATAGAGTATGCATATCACGCTCATGGGCACCTGAAATTAAGCTCTCTGCACCGGGATTGAGTTGTAAACGTTGCTCATAAACAGAGTGCAGGGCGGATTCTGGAACGCCAGCGAGCAGGGCAACGCGCTTACGCAGACTCTCCGTAAAGTTAGCAATCTCGCCACGCATGGTGGCAGCAGTAATCTCTGCCACCGCTGCTTTCTTGCCAGCAAAATCCGCAATCTCATCAATGCACTCGATATTAATCAGAGTGGAGTCCATATCCATCGCCAGGACACGTAAAGAATCTGCGGAGAAGTGTGCTGGCAAAATAGCAAGGTCACAAAATCGCTCTGCACAAAACTGACGCAAACCATTGCGCTCGAATAATTCAAGATCTCTGCCCAATAAAAACCGTTGCCCTAACTGCGTATAGGCAATATCAAGTTTCAATAAAGCCTTGGCAAGACCCGTTAGGATTTCAGTTTGAGCAGAGTTAGTGCTGAGAACCTGCAGGGATGGAAAGGGGTGGGTAGATAGATTCTGCATCATCGCATTATGCAGAAAGTGCAGGCGTAGGCAATGGTTGGGCGTTTGCTACTAAGGCACTACTGAGCAATTTCATGAGTTGTCGAATACCTTCGATACGTTGCTCTAATTTTTCATATGAGGAGCCCTTGTTGGGAAGATATTTAATGCGATCTTGACCATTGAGTGTAATTGCCGGACTGGATTGCACAATTCGAATGAACTTGACCGGGTCGAGTGGTGGCTGGGGCACAAATTGCACCTGAATCGCTGCAGGGCTTGCATCGATCTTCTTGATACCCAATAAGCTCATCTCCAGACGTAAGCGATGGGTTTCATAAAAAGCCTTGGCTGCATCGGGAAGATTACCAAAGCGATCGATTAACTCCTCACGCAAGACCGTTAAGTTACTAAAGTCTTCGCAACTCGCAAAACGCTTATATAAAGATAAGCGTTCATGTACATCGGGACAGTAATCAGCAGGCAGCAGTGCAGGAACCCCGAGGTTTACATCGGTTGTAGCTTGCATTGGTGTTAGAAGGTCAGGTTCTTTACCATTCCGTAAGGACTTCACTGCACGATTGAGCATCTCTGTATAGAGTCCAAAACCAATTTCATGTATTTCACCGGATTGTTTGTCTCCTAATACTTCACCGGCGCCGCGTATCTCGAGATCATGCATTGCCAAATAGAACCCGGATCCCAGTTCCTCCATTGCTTGGATGGCATCCAGTCGCAAATGCGCTTGCTTACTCAGGGCATCTGGATCGGGCACTAAGAGATAGGCATAGGCTTGGTGGTGAGAGCGGCCGACACGACCTCGTAACTGATGCAATTGCGCTAAACCAAATTTATCGGCTCGATGCATGATGATCGTATTGGCGGTCGGTACATCGATGCCAGTTTCAATAATGGTGGTGCATAAGAGTAGGTTACTGCGTTGGGTCACAAAATCACGCATTACTGCTTCTAACTCACGTTCATGCATTTGACCATGTGCCACTGCAATCCGAGCCTCTGGCAAGAGAGTTTGCAAAGCCTGTTTGCGATTCTGGATCGTTTCAACTTCGTTATGCAAGAAATAAACCTGGCCACCACGTTTAATCTCGCGCAAGACCGCCTCCCGAATCACACCATCACTCTCGCGACGCACAAAGGTTTTAATGGCCAAGCGCTTCTGTGGAGCAGTTGCAATTACGGAGAACTCACGTAAGCCCTCTAGGGCCATTCCCAATGTTCTAGGAATAGGGGTGGCCGTAAGGGTCAAGATATCAACCTCAGCGCGCATGGCCTTGAGAGCGTCTTTCTGGCGCACACCAAAACGATGCTCCTCGTCCACAATCACTAAACCCAAACGTTCAAACTTCGTCTCTTTGGATAAAAGCTTATGAGTACCAATCACGATATCCGCCTCACCAGACGCGATGGAAGATAAGGCTGCGTTGATCTCTTTTGCGGTCTTAAAGCGCGAGAGCTCAACAATCCGCACGGGCCAAGGTGCAAAACGGTCTTTCCAGGTGGCAGCATGTTGCTCAGCTAAAAGCGTGGTGGGAGCCAAGATGGCCACTTGCTTGCCACCCATGACCGCGATAAAGCTAGCACGCAGAGCTACTTCAGTCTTACCAAAACCAACATCACCGCAGACCAAACGATCCATCGGATTGCCACTGGTCATATCGCCAATCACGGCGGCAATTGCATTGGCTTGATCAGGAGTTTCTTCAAAACCAAAACTCTCGGCAAAGGCGGCGTAATCGTGCGCAGAGAACTCAAAGGCATGACCCTTACGTATGGCGCGAGCTGCATATAAATTCAGTAACTCAGCGGCGGTATCCCGAATTTGTTGAGCGGCTTTGCGCTTTGCCTTATCCCACTGACCTGAGCCCAACTGGTGCAGTGGTGCTGAATCTGGATCGGCGCCTGCATAACGAGTCACTTGATGCAGTTGCTGCACCGGAACATACAAGGTTGCGCTATTGGCATAGACTAGATGTAAGAACTCTTCAAATACTGGCGCATCCTTTGGTCCTGCAGCCATATTGAGTAATACCAAGCCTTGGTAGCGGCCAATGCCATGCTCGACATGCACTACAGGATCGCCAACCTTCAATTCAGATAAATCTTTGAACAATGTGTCAGGATCGGCGTTACTGGTTTCTTTGCTACGTCGCTGTCTTGCAGTTTGGGTAAATAACTCGGATTCTGTAATGATCAGAGTGCGTTGGGGGTGCCAAGCAAAACCATTAAAGAGAGGTGATACGCATAAAGAGAAAGGCTCGGAGCCTTTCATAAACTCAGCAATATTCTCGACAGTGCTGGGGTGTAGGGGGTAAACAGAATTCGTATTGGCATCTGCGCCGAAATTACTCTCTTCCATCAGTTGGCGAATGGATTCAATACGACCAGAGCTCTCGGCACAAATAACAATGCGCCAGATATTTTGAGCAACCAGCTGCCGAATTAGCTTCAGCGGATCAGTATCGCGACGATGGATAGCAACATCAGGCAGGGCAGAGAATAGTAAAGATTGATCCTGATCCTGATCGATACCATTAGGGGTTTGTAAAACAATGCGTGGATAGCTCTTGGCGTGGGTAAAAAATTGCTCAAGACTCAGAAACAAATCGCTCGGCTTGAGAACCGGTCGCTCAGGATCGTGCTTGAGAAATGAATAGCGCTCTTCAGTATCTTTCCAAAATGCAGAAATGCTGTTCTCAATGTCGCCAACATAAACTAAGCAAATAGGGTCGCTTGATTCAGGGCTATCACTGCGTACAAAATAATCAAAGACCGTGGCGGTCTCATCAAAGAACAATGGCAGGTATGACTCAATCCCAGCAGTTGGAATACCTGCGCTGACATCTTTGTAGATCGAGCAGCGAGTGGGGTCTCCCTCAAAATACTCACGCCAGCGTCCCCGAAAGGCTGTGCGGGCTGCCTCATCGAATGGAAACTCATGGCCTGGCAAAAGACGGATCTCTTTGACAGGATACAAGCTCCGTTGCGTATCGGGATCAAACGCCCGAATTTGCTCAATCTCATCCCCGAATAAATCCAAGCGATAGGGCAAAGACGACCCCATCGGAAACAAATCAATCAAGCCGCCGCGGATACTGTATTCGCCAGGTCGCATTACTGCGCTCACGGGATCGTAGCCTGCTTGTTGTAACTGCAAACGTAATGCCTCCTCGTTGAGGCGTTCACCTTGCTTGAAGAAAAAGGTATGTGCGGATAAAAATGCTGGGGGGGCTAACCGTTGTAATGCAGTGCTTACAGGAAGCAAAATGAGATCGCAATTACCGTTTTGCATCTCATAGAGAGTCGCCAAACGCTCAGAGATAAGGTCTTGATGCGGAGAGAAATGGTCGTATGGCAGGATCTCCCAGTCTGGCAAGAGACGCAGTCTCAGTTGAGGGGCAAAGCTAGGTATTTCTTCCAATAGACGCTGCGCATCCAGTGCGCTGGCGCAAAAGACCACCATTTGGCTGTAATGATTACGATGCTCTAGGGCAGTTTGGGCAATGAGAGCTGCATCGGATGAGCCAACAAGCTGTTTGAAGGTAAAGCGCTGCCCAGCCCGCAGCGCGGGTACGGGGGGTGTTGGTAGAGCAACAGGCCTAGGCGCTGCCGCTGGATTGACAGCATCCGACATCTGGGCCCATTATAGAATCAGGTATGCGTTCTCTCTATATTCAGTCATGAGCAGTTCAAATCGGCTCTGTCACGCTTTACTTCCCTCTGCAGGGATGGGCGCTCGCTTGGGCGGAGATCAACCAAAGCAATTTCGCCAACTCGCTGGTAAGCCCATGTTGCTTTATGCGCTAGATGCCTTTTTTGCTTGTCCCGAAATTGACTCGGTATGGATTGGAATGAGTCCCGGATCTGATCAACTGAGTTACGACCTTAAATCGCGGTATCCAAAACCCGTAAAACGCTTTGAGTTTTTGCAAACGGGCGGCCCCACGCGTCAGCAAACGGTATTAAATACACTAGCTGCAATGCAAAAGGCGGGTGTCCATCCGCAGGATTGGGTTTTGGTACATGATGCGGCGCGTCCAGGCATTACTCCCCAGTTAATTGAGCGCCTTATTACTCTGGTCAGAGCACAAGAGCAGGCTGATCCACGGCGTATTCATGATGGTGGTTTATTAGCAATTCCGGTGGCCGATACTATGAAAGAAACGACAGAGGATGCAATGCGTGCAAAAGGGACGATTGATCGCTCCCGGCTGTGGCAAGCACAAACCCCGCAAATGTTTCCATTAAAAGCCCTGCACGATGCCTTGAGTGAGGCGATTGCTGCCGGTGCAAATATTACCGATGAGGCCAGTGCTATTGAGCGTGCAGGGGGTCAACCTCTTTTGGTCGAGGGTGCAACCCGTAATTTCAAGGTAACGCATCCGGCCGACTGGGAGCTGATGGAGTTGGTTCTGCAAGCGCAGCACTAAAATGGAGCCATGACGATGTCTGCAAACAACATTCCATTTCGGATTGGTCAGGGCTACGATATTCATGCCCTGGTCTCTGGGCGCAAATTAATTTTAGGTGGGGTGCATATCCCTTATGAAAAAGGTTTACTCGGCCATTCCGATGCCGATGCGCTTTTGCATGCCATTACCGATGCCTTACTAGGTGCTGCAGGTCTCAACGATATTGGTCAAATGTTTCCGGATGATGATGAGCGCTTTAAGGACATGGACAGTAGGGTGCTGCTGCGAGCAGCCTTGCAAAAAGTTCAGGCTGCGGGCTACCACGTTGGTAATGTAGACGCAACTGTGATTTGCCAAAAACCGAAGTTAGCCAGCCATCTGCCTGAAATGATTCGCCATATTGCGAGCGATTTGAATGTCACCCCCAGCCACATAAACCTCAAAGCCAAAACCAATGAATCTCTGGGTCATCTAGGCCGAGGTGAGGGAATCGCCGTCCATGCCGTGGCTCTCCTCTTTAAGGCATTGTAGAATCTACCTTTTACGTGAATTCTTGGCTGGGTAGTGTCTGCAACGCTTGAGATATAGCGAGGATGGCGAAATTGGTAGACGCACCAGGTTTAGGTCCTGACGCCAGAAATGGTGTGGGGGTTCGAGTCCCCCTCCTCGCACCACAAGGCTGCTCGGCTAGTGTTCACAAATAACCTTACATTAAGAGGCTGTAGTGCAAATCGAAAACTTAGGTAGCTTAGACCGCAAAATTACTCTGCAATTTAATCGTGCTGATATCAATCAGGCGCGTGAGGCCCGTTTAACCAAAATTAGCAAGTCCATGAAGATGCCCGGATTTCGTCCAGGCAAAGTACCCAAGAAAATGGTTGAGCAGCAATATGGCATGCAAGTTGATTTTGAAGTGCAATACGACAAAGCCTCACAACTCTTCTATGAAGTGAGCAAGAAAGAGGGAATTAAATTAGCCAGCCAGCCTCGTTTAGAGCCTAAGAGCGAGATTGGTGCCGATGAAATTGTCTTTGATGCATTCTTTGAGGTGCTGCCCGAGGTAAAGATTGGCGACTTTAGCGCTTCTGAACTTACCCGTTACACCACCGATGTGAATGATCCAGAGATTGATCGTGCTCTTGAAGTGCTTCGCAAGCAACGCGTGCATTATCACTCGCGCGGTGAGTCTGGTGACCATGGCGATGGCGGTGCCGATACAAGTGCACAAAAAGACGATCAAGTGACGATTGATTTTGTTGGCAAGATCGATGGCGTTGAGTTTGCTGGTGGCAAGGCTGAAGACTTTAAGTTTGTCATTGGTGCGGGCCAGATGTTGCCTGAGTTTGAGGCAGCGGCGATTGGTCTAAAAAAGGGTGAGAACAAAACCTTCCCTATGAAGTTCCCCGATGATTATCACGGAAAAGAAGTTGCGGGCAAGACTGCAGAGTTCACGATCACTATGAAAGATGTGGCATGGGCTCATTTGCCCCCTGTTGATGAAGAGTTTGCTAAATCTTTGGGCATCACTGAGGGCGGAGTTGAGAAGATGCGCAGTGAGATCAAGACTAATATGGAGCGTGAGGTAAAGCGTCGCACCGAAGCCCTTCTTAAAAACCTAGTAATGGACTAGCTAGTAAAGCAGTGCCCCTTAGATGTTCCTAAATCACTTATTACCGGTGAACAGGAGCGTTTGGTCGAGGCTGCTCGTAATGATCTTATGCAGCGTGGAATTCCAAATGCAAAAGATGCTCCAATTCCTCCTGAGATGTTTGCAGAACAAGCGGATAAGCGTGTGCGCCTCGGTTTAATTCTTTCGGATCTGGTTAAGCAACAAAACTTAACTGCCACTCCAGAGCAAATTAAGGCCTCGATTGAGGAGACCGCGGCAACCTATGAGGACCCCAAAGAAGTGATGCGTTGGTATTACAGCGATCCAAGTCGCCTCAAAGAGGTCGAGGCAGTAGTTTTGGAAGAGAACGTCGTGAAACATATTTGCAGCTTGGCTAAGGTGACCGATAAATCGGTGACTTTCGAAGAGCTGAGCAAAATGAGTTAATCTGTTCCTATTCGCAATTAATAGACCTAACTGATCCA
>JACCEE010318585.1_pt1 | contig 10203 bp, 7 predicted proteins | sample 7449931 | NCBI WGS metagenome assembly JACCEE01 (sample SAMN15323457, study PRJNA562643) | freshwater metagenome | isolation source: river surface water | place: USA:Blue River Watershed | collected 2017-08-19
AGTGAGTCCTTCGCCTTCTTTGATAATGAGATCGAGGTCTTCTTTTTTCATAATAAGACTATGCCATGACTCTCATATTTTGTCTTTCTCCCTTTTCTTTTGGCGGAGAACTTCTCAAAAATGAGTCGATTTTTTATTAAAAATGATTTTTAAGCGGTTTCTTACCTAGAAAAGAAGTCAGAAACTTTTTTTCCGCAAATTGTGGCGCCGTTTTTATTTTTTAATTCTGAAACAAAACGGTCTTCAACTTTTTGATAGGTAAAACTCTTAGAACAATATGATGCTTTGTATGTTGAAAAATTCGAATTGTTGTCATTTGGATTAAACCATTCAAAACGATTCTCGGCACCACAATTAAGTTTTGCGCATTGATCTGGGATACGCCCCTCTAACTTTGGATCGTAAATCTCTTGGAGGAGCATGCAATGTCTGACAATGTTTCTCATTAAGCCTTCTGAAACAGGATCATCAACTGCTTTATTATCTTTATTTGAAAGTTTAGAAACAAATAAAACCTGCTTTTTTAATTCAGTAAATTGTTTCTCGAGTCTATCTTTAAATTGAGTTTGGGCCATTTCTCCCATGGCATTTTTATATTTATTATATTTGGCAAGTGAACGGCTTTTTTCAGGTGAGCTTAAAGATAAGGATGAAGACTTCGAGGCCATCATTGTCTCAATGGAATTGGCAATTCCTTTTAATTTAATCGAGTCAACATTCACGCCAGGAGTTGTTTTTAAAACTAAGCTTTCAAAATCAATTCGTTTATCATTGTTTGTTGAAAGAAGAATCTCGGCCAAAGAATTTAAAATGCTTTGTGCTTGAGAAAGAGTCGCAGGATTGGCGGGATCGATATTTTGATAACTATCCAGCAAGGTATAGAGTTGATTAATTTTATTCAGCTCCTTGGCCTGTTGAACTTTAGGAAGGGTTTTTAGCCTTTCTCTAATATCTGGCTCACTGGCTTTGGCATATTTTATAAAATCATCAAGATTCATTTCAAATTTTGCATAATCAACTTCATCGCCTTTTTGACTTATTGGCATAGGCCCCCAAGCATGTTGAGGCGTTTCCACAAGTCCTGTCATGCCCGGTAGATTTTGTGACGTCGAAAGGGTTCCTGAAATCTTTCGTAAATCTTTTAAACTATCAATCAGCTTTAAAACATCTTTATTCACATCCATTTCTTCACAAGTGAGTACAGGCACTTCTGTTTTAACAGGATTTTCTTCGCAATACATTTTTTGTTGAATGGTCAGGTAGAGACAGGCGTTTTGCTCATAATTATCTTCGCTTAAAATATCGGCCATAAGAGCAGAGGCTTTTTGAGCATCACTAGGGAAAAACTTATCAAGAAGACTTCCAATAATGTCTGCACCAAATCCAGCAACGGCCCCCCAAGGTCCAATGGCCGAAAGCGCTTTTGTTTTAAGAAAAGTATTCATCACCATTTTAAATGTTTCCTGAGCTTTAGGAGCACAAGGACCAGGTTGAGTTAGAGTTTGAACAAGCAAGCGTTCAAGCTCGACCATCCCCCTATCAATTTCATCTTGAACAAGCTGAGGAGCAACCACTTCCTTACAAATAAAAGTATTCTCTTCAACAGAGTTTTCATACTTTGTTTGAATACACTTTTTTATTTCATCTTTAGTAAAAGTCGGTGGAGGATAAATACCCTTAAGTGACGCTTCTGTGGCCATAACAGATGCATTACAACTATAGAAAGGAGACATTGAAGAAATCTCCATATCTTTTTCAACATAGAAATAAGCCGTATTTCTGCCAGAAATCATACTGACGTTTTTAGAATAGCATTTCGCTCCTGCTGAATTCGAAGCTTTTAACATGGATTCAAGTTGGGAAATCTGTTGCTGATTCACATTTGTCGGGTACGTTTGATAAGGTGTTGAATTAAACGCTCCATAAGAATTGTTATTCATAGGTGTTGAATAATTCTGCGCACACTCTTTATTCTGAGAAATTGAACGAAAATAATTTTGGAGATCAGCAAAAGTATCCTGATCATCTTTTGCAGTTGAAGTCAAAAGAGGACAGTTAGAATTGCCCTTGACTATATTATAAGAATTAACCCCTGATCCTGTGATGGCAAGACCACCTGTCGTTTGGTCCTGCTGAAATGGTTGAGTAGGATATCCCCCCATTCCACTTCCCATCCCAGTTCCCATTCCCGCTCCGAGCCCCCCTCCGATTCCTCCTCCTACCATCCCTGACCCATAAGAATATGGAACAGCAGGAGTCTGTGAATTTGGTTGTTGCTCATAATTGTAATTAGGGACGATAGGTTCTGCCCAAAGATGCCCTGAAAAAAGGAGGCCAATAAAGAGTAATGATTTCATTTTAAAAATCCTTTTAAAAATTTCTCAACGAACTCTTTGCTTCGAGGGCCTTCAGAACTCCAAGAATAAGTGAAAAGCTCATAACTTGTTTTTTTGTTATTTTCGGGAATTAAGTATTGACGAAAAACGTTCGTAGGATTTTTTTTGTATTCCACAAAACAGGCATCCGTCTTATTAAGTTTCACAACTTGAGCACTGCCATTAAATTTTGAAAAATAATACTTATTGGCCTGTGCGCACTGCTCTTGAACTAAATTCTTATTGCTAGGATGAGGATTAATGTGCGTTTCTTTTTGCAAAATCAGACGGAATTTTTCCGTCTTGTGTTCAAAAATATGACCCGAAACTGGCGAAGCTTCTTTAAAATAAATGTAATTCCATTCTGATGAATCGTATTTTATACGCCAATCAAAATCGATTTTTAAATTGGTCAACTGACCAGCTAACAGGCCAGTGCTAAAAACACTTAAAGCTATAATTAAGACGATGAATTTCATAACGGACCTCAACACACCATTTCCTAAGTTTATAGTAGCATTTAGGACTATTTTTTTAGGTGTGGGCAATAAACTCCTTCTCAATGTTTCAAACACTTAGGTTTTAGTAAGCATTAAAATCCTACTAATTGATCAAAACGCTCAATTGCTTTAGGGCATTAAACCCTAAATTTGCAATAAAAGCTCTCACACAAACACCTATGATAAGTTGAGGTGTTTATGACGGCGACAATGCCTGTTCTTTTTGTAGGTCATGGCTCCCCCATGAATACAATAGACAATGATCATTATAAGAAGAGTCTCTCAAAGGTTGCCAATCAGCTCCCTCGTCCTGATAACATTCTTGTCATCTCTGCTCATTGGCAAACTCAAGATCTAGAAATCTATTCAGAAGCACAATCAAGGATGATCTATGATTTTTATGGCTTCCCTGAAAAACTTTACCAAATCCAATACCCTGCCCCTGGCTCAATAGAGCTCACAGAAAAATTACAAACAATTTTTCACAAACACCATCCCATCCACAATATTAACCGAGGTCTAGATCACGGGGCTTGGGCCGTGCTACGCCATCTTTATCCAGATCACAAAATCCCTGTCGTGCAACTCAGTTTGAAAAATGATCTTAGTTTTCAAGAGCACTACCAACTGGGAAAAGAACTCGCCCCACTTCGAAGTGATAAAACATTGATCCTCGCTAGCGGCAACATTACCCATAACCTTCATCAAATTTCATGGGATAAAAATCCACCTGCCTTTGATTGGGCCCAACAATTTGACCAGCAAATCACTGAGGCCATACAGAATTGGAATGAAGAAATCTTTTTGGGGCAAGCTCATATTTCTGCTGAGCTTTGGAAAAAAGCCCATCCGACGATAGAACACTATCTCCCACTACTCTATATTTTAGGAGCTGGATACAAAGAGAAAGCCACTTTTTTTAATACCGAAATACAAAATGGCTCGATGTCGATGAAAAGTCTTCTCTTAGGAAATATTTAATTTGCCCAAACGCCAAAGCAACACAAGACTCACTCCCAAGACAATTCCCAAAATCAAAAAGACATACCAAAGTTTATGATCTTTTTTTGCAAAAGGATCGACAAAGTCGTGTTTTGCATTTTTTGGCAAATTAGCGATATGAGTAAGCATATTGCCAAAAGGAATATTGACTGTGGCTTTGGCATTAATGGCCCAACCATTTGCATCTAACAAAGGGGCTAAATTTCTTTTTCTAAGTTTGAGCCAAGCAATTGCCATAGAAGGGCCGGAGATGATCATAATCAAGCCCAACAAGGCTAAAGGCATTTTCCACCAAACTAATCCTAAGAATCCTGCCACAAGAGAAGCCAAAGCAGTCCCTATTGCTCCAAGGGCCAAGCCAATGGCCGCGAAAATCCCTACAAATTTTCCAATATCAAAAGGCACAGGTGAAGGATTGGGCTGATCTTTTATCTTATCTGGAGCCTGCTCAATTTTAGCTGTCAAATCATTTTGTACTTGAGCGTCTTTAGCACTCGCAAATTTATTAATTTGAGCTTCAATAAAACGAATAATTTTTCTGTAAGGAGACCAGAAAGCCTGAGAAATACTGATTGGATTATCTATAATTTTTGTGATGGTCGCATCCCAATCTAGCCCTGAACGATCATAAAAGAGGGCATTTCGTCCAACCATCAAATTATCGACATCACCGTTAGTGATGGCCGCAACAATTGTCATTTTCTCATTTTTAATTTTTGAAATACAATCGCAATAAATTAAGTACATTCCACTTTGAATCGCCATGGTACTGTGCTTGGCCATATTGTCGACTTTAATACAAAGATCAAAACTTCTTTGATCAAAATATAAAGTTCCCGCTTGGAAAATAGCTTTCTTTTCAAGGGAGTAAAAATCAGAAAATGTAATGAAGTTTTTGCATAAAGTATAAATATCTCTGTGATAACGAACCAATTTATCCACTAAGAGGATATTATTGGCTTCACTTTCAAGAGCTTTATCTTGCTTAACAAGATTATCCAACACGCTCTTTTGATTTGCGGCAATGATTTTAAGTATCGTTTCATTCCCTAGATGTTCAACTTTTTGGCCCTTCTTTTCACTTTTCCAAAGAGAATAGGCTTTGAACTTTTGGGAAATTTTTTGCCAATCTGATTCATTCAATACTAATGATTCATTATTGGTTTTTAGCACTAAAGACTTAAATGATTCTATTTTTTCTTCCCATGCAGGATTAATTCCTTCACTAAGATTTAAAGGAAGACCAGCTTCTATTTTAGCAAGAGGATAAGAAGAAAGTTCGCTCGCATTGATTGGTAAATCAACAAGATTAAAGCGCTCAAATTTTTCAGGAGCGATATTGAGAGTCGTCAAGGATTGGGGGGCGTAAGCACTTAATCGACAACGAAAAAAATAATCATCAATTTTAGATTTTACAGTTAAAAAGGATTGAAAGGATTCTTCCGTTTGACCATCGACAGGCTTTTGGGAAAGCCAACAAGCATATTCTTCACAAGAAAAATAAAAGAGATCAATAAGTTCTTGAGAAAGACCATTATCACCACTCTTATCAAGTACGGAACCAACACAAGTCATCATCTGAGTGATTAATTGTTTGATGGATTCATCATCGGTTGAATTCGTGGTAATAATTCCATCACCATTAAACTTAGTTTTTTCAAATATTTTTATGCTGTTAGAAGTCTCTTCGACAGAAATTGAATCCTGTTGAGGTCTACCTAGATTTGATAAAATTTGCTTCGCGGAATTTAAAAGTGTCTTCCCCTCTTGAGTATCTGTATTAATTTCTGTGAGGGATAAACTATTTTTCCCGCTTAATAGAGTATTGGGATCATGAAGAAGAGAACAAATCCACTTCACCGCAGATAAGATTTCTGGAACGCGAATTCTATCATCATGGTCACAATCAATTAGCTTGAGTGTTTCAACATCAATTTCTAAACCGTGAACAGGACAACTTAATGCAGTCCAAAGTTTTTGGTCAAGGGTATCAAGATGGAGTAAATCTTGACCACTTTCTAGTCTTACGCGACTTACTCCACCGATATTTGAAAATTTCCAAATGTGATCGTTTTGTTGTTTCATTATTGTTCAATAACGGCAATCACACGTCTGTTTTTCTGTTTACCTTCGAGGGTATTATTATCTGCGATTGGATTGTTTGGCCCAAAGCCCTTTGCTGTCATTCGATCTTTTGCAACCCCCAACTTCACAAGCTCATTCATAACAGCAGTAGCTCTTTTTTGTGAAAGAGCCGTATTCGTTTTGACTGATCCGGCATTATCAGTATAGCCTTCAATTTTGACTTTTACTGTTTCATATTTCTTAAGAAAATCTGCAACTTCTTGTAAGTGTGATTGATACTCTGGACGAACGTCAGCTTTTCCAGAAAGAAACTCTACATTAATTTTAATCTGTGCTTTTTCGGAGAGAGCACATCCAAAATCATTTACTTTTTCTCCCTCTTTTGTATCAGGACATTTGTCCTCAGTATCAATAACTCCATCTTTGTCGCTATCGATCTTTAGTACTTCCTTAATTTGGTCTTTTACTTGCTCTTTTGCTTCTTCGACTTTTTCTTCGGCTTTTTCTTGAACTTCTTCTTTCTTTTCTTCGCTTCCAAAATACCAAGTCAGGGCCAAAGAAGGCATGATGACGTGATCTCTTCCACTAGGCATTTTTCCAGCAAATTTTGAAACATATTGATAGTCAACATGACCACCTAATACTAAATTTGAAATAAGATCGTACTCAACTCCAAGTCTTGCAAGCAAAGAGAGTTTTAGACTGGAAGGAACATAATTTTTAATTTTGGTTAATCCTAAACCAGCGCCGGCGACAAAAGATAAATCACTGTCACCATTGAAACGATAAAGACCAAGCAAATTCCCACTATCAAATTGAGTATCGACATCCTTAAATTTTGAATGGAGATAACCAAGCTCGACTCCAAACTTCGAAGTAAAATGATAACGTCCATGGATTCCAGCTGCGTATTCAGGGTCAGCAGCATCATTAAAATTATTTCCAAAACTCGGAATAGGATATCCAACAGAAAGTCCTGCACCGAATTTTCCACTTAGATCAGATGCGCTTGCGCTAAAAATTGTTGTAAGGCTCAATAAGCAAATTAATTTTTTCATTTTCACTCCTGTCATATTTAGGATTGAAATCCTACTCCAACATAAAAATAAAAAAATAGAAAAAAAAGTTCAACGCTTATTCTTTACTTTTTTCTTTAGTGAGTGAAATGATTTAGTATGAAATATTATCGAATACTTATACTTATTTGGGGGTGATTTTCCACAAAAAAACCCTCAAATAAGTTAAGCTTTTAAGTCAATTGATATCATTTCAAAATTTCTTCTCCCCTCTGCGCACTTATGAGATAGTTGGCTTAATGAAAAGATATTTGTTAATCATATTGCTACTGGTTTCCTATACCGGAATCTGCAAAACCATCAATGTCATCACTTTCGACTATCCTCCACTCATGGGGAAAAATGATATTTCAGATTCTGGAGTTCTTGTTGAAATTGTTGCTGCTGCGTTCAAAGAAAGTGGCATTGATATTAATGTTTCTTATGTCCCAGTAAAACGGGCGATTAATTCTCTCGAAGAGGGGAAAGCACTTTTTATGATAGGCTTACTTGATTACTTCAGCGAAGAAGCCCATAAAAATCTCTCGATTTTTCCTCTCCTCATGATTGATTTTGATATTTTTTATCTCAAAAATCGCTTTCCAAATTCATTTAAATATAACGATGTTAGCGATTTGAAATCTTACTCTATTGGGGTCTTACTCAATGGCTCAACCGATTTGCAGGGACAAAAAAATGGATTAAAAGTTGATGGCGTGGCATCTCTTGAACAAGTTTTTCGAAAATTAATTGCTAAAAGAAATGAGATTTGCGTTTCAAACGACCTTGCCGGGCTTCAGGTCATCTCAAGACATTTTCCGGCACAAAAAAAACTCATCGCATTTAATAGTGAAAAACCATTTTTATCTTTAATGGCCTTAGGGATTTTTAATAAAAACCATTCTGAATACAAAACCATGGTCGCAAAATTCGATGCGGGACACAGAAAAATTTTAAAAAATGGTAAATGGCTCTCTATTGTAAAAAAATACTATGGCAATCGACAAGTTCCGCCATCAGTTTTAAAACTTTTAAATGAAAAACGTCCTAAATTGATCTAACAAACATCAATAGAAAATTCCAATTTAGCTTTTTGTGTTTGTTCTTTGACAAAACTAGTTTTCATTTCTGTATAGGCATCACGATTGTGAGGATATTGCTTCCACAAATTTAGTTTCAATACCTCATATTCTTTGGCGACGCTTGGGTATTTATTAAGAAAATCCCTAAAATACAATTCATCATGATCACCTACCAAGCGTAAGTGAAGATGATAAACTTTTTGTGCAAAACCACTCTCAGTATAACCTTTGTTAAAGGACAATCTCTTCTTCCCTTCTGACATACAAAGGTAATCAGCTTGTTCTAAAAGTTTTTTAAATTTGGCGAAAGATGACTCAGAACTCACTTCAACTAAAATATCAACAATGGGTTTTGCCCATAGGCCATTAATGGCCGTACTACCAATATGATGAATGGCGTGTACTTCTTCCATCGGAAGAACACTTGTTAACAAAGTATATTCTTCTGCAAACCATTCTTTCCAATTTTTATTATGCTCGGTGAGAATAATGGGAAAAAGTACCCAAAGTTCTTCAAGTGTCATCTCTGATAACTTCTTTTTCATCGATATATATTAGTTTAAACACCATTATATGAACAAGATCTGGTTCAAATAAAAATCATACTAGTTTTTACTTAAAACTGGCACACCCCTTGCTCTTAATTAAGTACATATTCTTTCGTCACTCTCATCTAAGTGTAAGTTCTTGAATTTTAGCTTAAAGGCACGAATGGGGTAACGAAGAGATATTCAACTGTCAAAAGTTTAGACAAGTGAGCTTATTATGAAGAACTACATCTCTCACCTTCTTGTTCTCTGTCTTATGCTCAGCTTAATATCCTTCGAAGCTTGGGCGGGAGGAAGTATTCGTATCGGCGGAAAAAGTATTAAGCGCATTGTGGCCCTTGAAAAAGGTCCTTCTGATCAGTTGGAGTTTGTCACATCTGCGACACGCTATTCAGCAGAGATTGAGCGTTCTGCACAAATTCGTGTAGGATACTCCGCTAGTATCGAAGATTCTGCTTTAAGCTATGGTCTACTTTATAATCAAGGCTTCAGCGTAAAGGCCAAGAGACTGGTTGATGATGTCAAAGAACTCGATGATTTTGAGTCAGAAAGTCTTGAAGCCACTTTGCATTTTGCAGATCTTTCTTATATCAATGTTGGCGATGAATACACCTATACGGTAGATGGAACAGCTATTTTCAATCCTAAAGTAGGCTCTGTGGGATTATCACTTGCTCTTAAAGGTCTATGGTCATTAAGTGTCAAAAGAGAAGGTGAGCAGTATTACATTTTCACTATTTCATTAAAAAAGACAGCCGAAGGTGCCCTCACCGCTTCAAAGGGTTGGGCTACAGCTGGTGTAGGATTAAGGGCTTCCCTGGCCAATGGAATGATTTTTGAGGTTCGTGACTCTCTCAACCAAATACAAGCAGTGGCCAAATCATTTTTAAAAGGTGACTTGCGTCCTTTGCAAAAACTTTCTCAAAACAACAAACGCTATAAGTTAATCGAAAAAAATCAAGTGAATGGAAAAGGAAGCTACGCTTATCTAGCAGCTTCTAGCCCCTACGTCACTTGGCTCAATTGGGGATTTACTTCTAGTGTGACTGAAAACGAATCAAAAGCTCTTAGTGTGAATGATAAGATCATTAAAGACGAAAAAAGTGCTACTTATCAACAAGAAAACAAATTACAGTTTTTTACTTATTTAACTTCATCCTCACGTGACTTTTCTGCCACCTCTAACTTTAATGACGGGCAAAAAAATGGAGTCGATCTCACCGTTGAACACTGGGAGCGCGAGTGGAGCGCTACTAACTCCAAGGCGTTAAAAACTGAAATCAATCGCATGAAAGCTTTGACTTACTTAAATAACGAGTTGGACATCGATATCCCAGACACTAGAGATATTGGTTATGCACGAGTTAAACTTGTCTTAAAGTATTCTCCTGCTCAATTTCAGTATTTAAAAAAGAATTTATCTTTAATCGACCAAATGAAAAACAACGCGAATGAACAGTTAGAAAAAGAAACTCGCTTAAAATTAGATAAGATCTCACGCAACCTTGCAGCAGCAGCAACTCTCTACAATGGAATTATGGTGGCGCATTTAGCTG
>JACCEE010367184.1_pt1 | contig 10200 bp, 7 predicted proteins | sample 7449931 | NCBI WGS metagenome assembly JACCEE01 (sample SAMN15323457, study PRJNA562643) | freshwater metagenome | isolation source: river surface water | place: USA:Blue River Watershed | collected 2017-08-19
AGGAAATGAAGAATGTGCGCATGGCCGTTGGCTCAAATTCTGCTTCGATGTGGTGGGTCAATGGTAAGGAAGCGTTACTGCTTTCGGGCGATAGGCGAATGGTTATGGACGATGGTGTATCGCAACGCCTAACCCTTAACAAAGGAAAAAACATTATCAGAGGCGTGATAATTAACGGTCCCGGCATGAGCGATTTTTGTGTTCGCTTTTTGGATGAAAAAGGTGAACCTATCAAAGGCGTTACAATTACGTGCGAATAACTTTCGTGAATCATCGAATCAAGTATCACATTCATTTAGACTTTAGATTATTATGAGAAGTATCAATATATTGGGCGCATCGGCGCTTATGTGCATGCTGTTAAGCACAACAGTTTCGGCACAAGTTGGAAAACCATTTATTCACGATCCATCGACAATTATGGAGTGCGACGGAAAGTATTACACCTTTGGCACCGGTGGCGGCGGATTGATTTCGGAAGACGGCTGGACATGGAACGGTGGTGCTGAACGCCCCGGTCGTGGAGCGGCACCCGATGCCATTAAAATTGGCGATCGGTACCTGGTTGTTTTTGGCTCAACTGGTGGCGGCTTAGGCGGTGGTCACAATGGCAAAATCAACACTATGTGGAACAAAACACTTGACCCAAAATCGCCCGATTTCAAATTTACCGAATCTATTGTTGTGGCTTCTTCCGAGGGAATGGAAGATTGCGATGCCATTGACCCAGGTCTTCTACTCGACCCTACCGACGGCCGTTTGTGGTGTTCGTACGGAACCTATTTCGGGTTTATCCGTCTGGTTGAACTCGATCCGAAAACTGGAGCGCGTGTAGAAGGTAACAAAGCAATTGACATTGCCATCGACTGCGAAGCTTCTGAATTGGAGTATCGCGATGGCTGGTATTATTTACTTGGCACACACGGAACCTGCTGCGATGGCGCCAACTCGACCTACAACATTGTAGTTGGACGCTCGAAAAAAGTAACCGGTCCTTATATCGACAATATGGGACGCGAAATGCTTAAGGGTGGAGGCAAAATGGTGGTCGCCGCTGGCGGACGCGTTACAGGCCCAGGCCACTTTGGACGTTTCGTTGTAGAAGATGGAGTTGAAAAAATATCGATGCATTATGAAGCCGATTTAGACCAAAGCGGACGCAGTGTATTGGCAGTCCGTCCGTTGTTGTGGAAAAACGGCTGGCCTATTGCCGGCGACCATTTCAAAGAAGGAACTTACGAAATTGAATCGGAACGAAGAGGTTATGCTTTAGAACTAACGGTTGATTTTGTACGTATGGCTAACACTCGTCGCGGCTTTGGCCAAGACAACAATGAACCTATCACATCTTTACCAGCACAACAACTGAGCGAAGTGATTGACACTTGGCCCAAAGGCAACATCGATGTGCGCATTGGCGACTATATGTTCCGCCCACACCAAAAATGGACCATTACCGCAGTACCGGAAGCTGGTGGATATTTGGGTGGCCCTTACTTCAAAATTGTGATTGCTGGTACCGAACGCGCTTTGGCCGCAACTGCCAATGCCGAAGTAATTACCGTTCCTGCTTTTACCGGCGCTCCCGAACAATTGTGGCGCATTGAACAGCTAACCGATGGAACTTACCGCATTATGCCCAAAGTGGTTCCTAACTCGAACCAAAAGTTGGCGCTGTACTCTATTGGCGACAGCACACCAACACTTGCACCATTCGATATGAATAGCGACAATTCTAAATGGAATTTTAGAGCGCACTAAACCAAATAAATTTAAAGGAGAGACGCCGGTTAACAAATCGGCGTCTTTTTTTATGCAATTTTTAATGGAAGAATCTCACGAGATTTATTAATTCGAACTGCCGAGAAACTAATTATAGCTCCAAACAATCTGGATGATAACTACATGGAACAATGCACCAAATTCTGTTTCTCCAATCATCTTTTGCTAAGCCTCATTGAATAATGAATCATCAGCCATGCTCGTTTCATCCGTATATATCTGTATTAAGTTACTATATATCTGTTGGTTCAAAAGTTATTTCTTCGAACATTATGCCTCCACGTATGGAACTCGCTAAGATTATACATATCCTTGTTGTGGCCGTCAGCCATGCTCGTTTCATGAGAAAATAACGGTGTTAATTAATTGAATATTTGAATGTTCTCATGGATTTCGCATACTACGAGGTTTCCTCTTGAACTTATATTTTTGTTTCACAGAACTTCGTTTCATACACTTTTAGCTTCGCTGATCTACGATTAGCTTCGCTGATTTTCAATTGTGCGGCCTACTTTTAGAATTAATTTCGCAGCCATGCTCGTTTCATGTTAAAAAAAACTTAAAAAAATCAATTTATGCTATCACATCAATAGGATAACATATATTTGCATCAAATTATAAAAATGATTCGTAAAGTTGTTCATATTACTCTAGTAATGCTACTGTTGGCAACCTCAACAGGAATAACTATTTACGCACATTATTGCGGTTCAACTTTTAAATCAATAAGTGTCGATGTTGTTCATGATTCTTGTTGTGAGGGCAATTGCAAGGACTGTCATAACGAAGTTGTCAACTTTAAAATACACGATGATTTTTCAACAACAGCTTATAATTTTGCCTTTCAGCTTTTTAGTACAGACCTTGCTCCTGTTCAATATATTTTCGACGAACAGCAAAAGGACACTCCTCAACAAGCTTTTCATGTAATAAACTCTCCCCCACCACTTTCGGGAAGATCACTACTCGTTTCTATTTGCGTATTCCGAATTTGATTTAACATTAAGCTATCGATTTCCAAAGGTAATTACTTTGCCTTGTGTAGATTAATAAGATATTTTAATGATTAACATTCAAATTTTACAACTATGAAACGAACATATTTGCAGAAAAACGCATATACAAACGGACAGAACAAAAATGAGTTCCACCCGGAAGAGATTTCTTCTAAAAATCAATATTTCAATATAATAGACTTTCAGCCTGTTAGAAGTTTTGGGCAGATAAATAAACGAATACTTATTACCTTTTTGTCAATATGGGTGTCGCTAAGCAGTTTTGCAGTGAGCCCTCTCATTAAAGGAAAAATTGTTGATAAAGAAAATCAAAACGAAGTGTTGGTAGGCGCCAATGTCTATTGGGCAGGGTCAACTACCGGAACCACTACCGATGCTGAAGGTAACTTCGCTATCAAAACAGGACCGGAATATCATAACCTGATTGTATCTTTTGTAGGTTATCTTTCAGATACAGTTCATGTACACGATACTTCAACTCCAATTACAATTTACCTTGAAAAGAATCTTTCGATCGACGAGGTTGTTGTAAAGGAACGTCCCAAAGGGCAATATCTTTCTACGTTAAATCCGGTGCAATCAACAAAAGTGACTGTTACTGAATTGCAAAAAGCAGCCTGCTGTAATCTGTCAGAAAGTTTTGTCACCAATGCTTCGGTCGATGTTGCTTATACCGATGCCGTTACCGGCGCCCAACAGATAAAGATGCTTGGCTTATCGGGGATTTATGTGCAAACCTTGTCTGAAAATATTCCTTCGTTGCGCGGCATGGCAGCACCTTATGGCTTAGGTTACATTCCCGGCTCGTGGATGGAATCGATACAAATTTCGAAAGGAACCTCTTCGGTAGTAAATGGGTACGAAGCAGTTACTGGGCAAATTAATGTTGAATATAAAAAGTCGAATAGCAACGAACGCGTTCATTTCAACCTTTATGGCAATTCCGAACTTAGGGCAGAAGCCAACCTGAATGCCTCGTTCAAGCTCACCGACAGTCTTTCGACAATGATTCTGCTTCATGGCGAAAATCAAAACAGCGAAATAGATGGCAACCACGACAACTTTCTTGATATGCCCCGTATGAATCAAATCAATTTCATTAATCGATGGGAAAAAATTCGGAAAGATGGTGGCGATTTTCAAATTGGCGTAAAGATTTTGAACGAAGACCGCAAAGCAGGACAAGTTGGTGCTTTTGAAAATGGCAACAATAATTTGTATGGAATTGGTATCAAAACAAATCGTTATGAAGTATATGCAAAAAACGGTTATATGCTTGAACGTACCGGAACTAGTTTAGGCCTCCAACTCTCGGGATGGTACCATAATCAGGACGCAATTTATGGGCAAAAAACCTACAATGGAACACAATACAATGGCTATTTCAATTTGATTTATCAAGGAAATTTTGGTTCCGACCTGCATACATTCAAAACAGGAGCTTCGCTATTGGCCGATTCGTTCGACGAGAAGCTTAACAATCAGTCGTTTTCAACCACCGAATTGGTGCCGGGCATCTATTATGAATACAATTTAAACCTCGAACATAAATTGAATATTCTTGCCGGATTAAGGGCCGATTACAGCACAAAATATGGCTTATTCTTTACTCCGCGCGTACATGCAAAATGGGAAATAATCGAAGGGTTTACCTGGAGAGCTTCGGCAGGGAAAGGCTACCGAACTTCAATTCCTCTTGCCGAGAACAGCTACCTTTTGGCAAGCTCACGCGAAGTTCTGGTTGACAATGATTTAGAGCAAGAAGAAGCTGTAAACATTGGAACAAGCCTTAACGCTCAAATCCCAATTGGCGAACAAAAGCTCAGCTTTACTGTTGATTATTATCGCACCAATTTTATTAATCAAGTGATCAAAAATGTTGATCAAAACCCGCATATAGTAGCTTTTACAAACCTCGACGGAGCATCTTTTTCCAATGCTTTTCAGGCCGAGGTTACTTATGAACCTATTGAGAACCTCACATTGAATGTTGCTTATCGGTTAAACGATGTAAAACAGACAATTGATGGCCAACTACGTGAGATGCCATTAAACAGCCGTTACAAAGGGTTAGCAAGTGTTTCGTATGCAACTTTGGGCCGCAAATGGCAGTTCGACTTTACAAGCCAGTTCAATGGTGGAGGACGACTTCCTGATCCGGATAAAGTAAACCCGCTGTGGGAAGAGGAATTTAAACCTTACACAATTCTTAATGGGCAAATCACCAAGAATTTCAAACAATGGAGTATTTATGCCGGTGGCGAAAACCTGCTAAATTTCATGATGCACAATCCTGTAGTTGCTGCAAACGATCCGTTTGGAAACAATTTCGACGGAACAATGATTTGGGGGCCTGTTCATGGACGTAAACTTTATGCAGGAATCAGATTTACTATTAATCGAGAATAGAAACATTTTAACACATTAATATACAAAAGAATGAAACGAGCATGACTGAAGCCACTATAAGGATATGTATAATCTCTGCGAGTTCCATGAGTAGTGACATAGATGATCGAAGAAACGACTTTCGATCCAATTGATAAACAATAACTTAAAATGAAAACAAACGAATGAAAACAAAATTTATAATATTAGCTGTTGTTTTCCTGATTGGAACTGCAACCGCTTATGCCGAGAAAAGGACTGAGAAATTAGATGTTAAAGGGAATTGCGGCATGTGCAAAACCCGCATTGAAAAGGCAGCCAAAAGTGTTAATGGTGTATCAAAAGCCAACTGGAACAAAGAAACTAAAGTGCTTCAGTTAACGTTTGATGATTCGAAAACAAATCTTAAAACCATTGAAACAACTATTGCTAAAGCTGGGCACGACACCCCGCAGGTAAAAGCTTCAGACGAAACATACAATGCTTTGCATGATTGTTGCAAATACGATAGGTCGGATTCAAGTGATCCGCAAAAAGCAGCAACCAACAATCACAAGTAATTAGGGAAATTTCAATTGGGTTTACGATAAAATAAAAGAGGCTGCCATGTGCAGCCTTCTTTTATTTCATTTAATAAGTTACGATAGGTAACGCTTATGCTTGTTCAATAAAACCTAAACAGTGAATATTAACATTAGCATAATATACCATTGGTGTACAATACTATTTTTGCAGTGAATGAAAAATAGAAAGAGCATAGTATTTAAAATATTCCTAATGGCAACTGTACTATGTTGCATTGGGCTTTTAGCGAATGCTTATGTCGATATTCAACAAAACAATTGTGTAGTCTCAAATTCAATTAGCACAGAAAATAGCGTTGGATCGCACGACGATTCTTTAGACGATGATCAACTCGAACCAATGACAGAATCAACTTTTTTAGATGTTTTTCTTATTGAGTTTGTTAGTCAAACACATTTCATTTTGAATTCTCATTTTACTCGTATTGATTGGCAACCGCCAAAATTTTAGCGACATTTTCTTTAAAATTTTGCTGAATAGTTCAGCAAAAAGTCAATCAAATTAATGCAGCACCACACCGATGCTGTGAAAAATCATTTATCAGCTTTTATATAATGAAGAAATGGGTTCAAAACCTGCAAACATGGAGTTTGCAATGGGCCAATACTAAATGGGGAGCTTGGGCTCTGTTTTTTGTTGCCTATACCGATGCATGTTGTTTACCAATGCCAACACCAATGTTTTTTTTGGTTTTAGGAATGCTAAATATTAAAAAGGTGTATATGAATGCACTTTATGGCACTATTGCAACCTTGCTTGGGGCACTAACCGGGTATAGTATTGGTTATTTTGCGTGGCTCGACAGCAGTGGCAGTTTTACTCCGCTGGCGCAATTTATTACTGATCATATTCCAGGATTCTCAGCAGCGGTGTATGATACTATGCAAGTTCAGTTCGACAAATGGGGATTTGGAATTCTGTTTGTTGCTTCGTTCATTCCTGTTCCGTATAAACTCTTTTCAATCTCTTCGGGGATATTCGATATTAATGTTATGGTGTTTGCAATTACAACTTTAGTTAGTCAAGGAATAAAGTTTTATCTACTTGCACTTCTTATTGTCAAAATTGGTCCAAGGGTGAACAAAATCATCAATTATAAGGTTAAACCATCGGTAATAATTGCTATTGCTACTGTGGTTATTTTTGTTATTGTTTTAAATATTCTTTAAAAATCAAAATATGGAAATTAATAGTTGGAGTTGGATCGGATTTATTGGTTTTGTGATTGTAATGTTGGTTGTTGATTTGGGACTATTTCATCGCAAGTCGCACGAAGTGAAAATTAAGGAAGCTCTTACTTGGAGCGCAATCTGGATTATGCTTGCCTTACTTTTTGCAGGTGGAATCCATTGGCTTATGGGAAAAGAAAAAGCCCTCGAATTTTTGGCTGGCTATGTTATTGAGAAGTCTTTAAGCATCGACAATTTATTTGTTTTCATTCTGGTTTTCAGCTTTTTTAATGTTCAACCTAAATACCAGCACAAAGTTTTATTCTGGGGAATTATTGGCGCTCTTATTATGCGGGCCATTTTTATATTTGCAGGCGTTGCACTACTAAATAAATTTCACTGGATTATTTATCTGTTTGGTGCCTTTTTGGTATTTACCGGATTCAAAATGTTGGTGCAGAAAGAAGAAAAGATCGATCCAGAAAAAAATCCATTAGTCCGTGTTTTCAAGAAATTCTTTCCAGTAACCGATCGCGACCACAATGGTAGTTTTTTCACCAAGATTGGCACTAAAGTTTATGCCACGTCGCTTTTTATAGTTTTACTCGTGGTTGAATTTACCGACTTAATTTTTGCAGTCGATTCAATTCCTGCAATCCTAGCCATATCATCCGATACATTTATCATCTTCACATCCAATGTTTTTGCAATTTTGGGGTTAAGGGCTCTCTATTTTGCACTAGCCGGCATTACAAGCTATTTCCATTACCTGAAATATGGTTTGTCTGCCATTCTTGTTTTTGTTGGGGTAAAGATGTTGATAGGAGGAATTTATAAAATTCCAACGGCCTATTCTTTGCTTACCATTATTGGGATACTGGCTATTTCTGTCGCGTTATCGCTGATATTCCCTCAAAAAGAAAAAAATATTTCGAATCAATAGAAGAATTCAATTAAAGGTCTCTTGTAAACAGTAATCTTCAATGCAAAATTCGATGGGAATAAAGATTTATTTCTATTGATTTTAAGCAGATGACTACTGTTTATGAGAGTTTTTTTGAAGTAGAATTACACACAGAATCAAACTTCGGGTTAATATTATTCTGCTTTAACCCTTTTCGAATCAATAGTTTTCGATATCAATAAAAAAACTTCAAGCCACGCAACCTTGTTTCATCTATTTGCATCTTTAGCATGTTCAAATCATCGACAAGTAAAATGAAACAAGCATGTTGCGATCATTATTAACGCAATTCAGCTTTGCCAATAGTCGAATTCAACAGCTTTAGTTTCATTCGAACGTTCAAATATTCAATAATTTAACACCGAAATAATAAGAATGAAAAAACTGTTGATTTTAACGTTTATTATTGCCTCAGTTGCAGTTAGCGCACAAAATGATAGCATAAATACAGGCAATTGTAAAGCCCGTTTTTATTACACTGTCAATAGTCAAGTACAGTCAGATGTTCCTTCCACAACCATTAATTTTTTTGATGAGTCGGACGGAAAAGTTACTGAATGGTTCTGGGATTTTGGCGATGAAGAAATTAGCACAGAGAAACATCCTACGCACGTTTATGTCCTTCCTGTATTTCCCAACGGTTCTTTGGTGAAAATCAATCCATACCGTACAGTTTCGCTTACAATAGTTACCTCCGAAGGCTGTAAATCAACTTTTTCTCAACTCATCAACATTTACGACATTCCTGCTGATGGCGGAAAAACCTGCAAATCGGATTTCTATTTTTACCAAACAGGCTTCGATTCGCTGGCACAAACTGCATCGTTTAAGTTTGTCAACATGGGAAATTCTGATTCGGAATCTTACCTCTGGAATTTTAGCGATGGCATTACAAGTACTGAATTTGAACCAGAAATGACTTTCGATTTCAGTCGCACCGAGCGCAAAGTTTGCCTTACTGTGCTTGGTGCCGATAGTTGTTCCGATGAGTTGTGTCAAGCCGTATATATCAATCCATCGGGAGGTGATATAAATTTGGGCGACACAACAAGCTCCGACTGTTTTGTTGCTTTTGGTTATACGATCAATTACGCTGTTCAAACTTTTGCACCTGCCTTAGTTCTCGATTTTTATTCTAAAACTGAAAACCCTGTGGCTAAATATCTATGGGACTTTGGTGACGGAACATCGAGCGATGAAGCAAATCCAACTCATATTTTTAATTTCCCAACAGCTGAAGATTCAATTCTTGGCGATCAGAACCATATACGTACTATTTGCCTAACAATTACAACTACCGACGGTTGCGAAAGCTCATGGTGCGAGGTTATCGACCTTTATACAGGAACCTACCCCGAAGATAAATGCACGGCGTGGTTCAAATTTTACGAAGCAGAAGATGTGGTTACAATTCCCGAAGTTATTCCGTTTAAGCTCATTGCGACTAACGATGCCGCGGTAAGCTGGCTTTGGGAGTTTGAAGATGGAAGCACAAGTACCGACCGCGAATTAGTGGTTAATTTCGATGCTTTCAAAGAAACTCAAAAAGTTTGCCTTACTACGACAAACAACGAGGGGTGTGTAAATACCTTGTGCGAAACAGTTTGGATACCACAAGTAATTATTGATACTATTTTTCCTGAACCAGTATGCGACAAATATAAGTTCAGATATGATTCTAATTTCCCCGAATGGGCTTCGGCATGCATTGGAACTGTTACGGCACAGGTAGTTGATGGCGATTTACCTGCCGATGTACAATATTATTATTGGACTTCGGGAGCCGATGGCTTGTTTGTTGATGGTTCGTTAATGACAAATATGTGCCCAACTGAAACATATACAGTAACGGCATTAACTGCTGATGGATGCAAATTTTCAGGGTCAATAATTTTTAATTCCGACGGAACAGTTACCGAGATTCAGCTCGACCCAATTAATTGGTGGATAAGTATCAGGGGCAACGATTCTTATATCGATTATGAAATTCCGGACAGTACTTACTCTGTTGAGTGGATTCTTTGCGATGGTTCGGTATACTCAGGTGAAAATGTACCTCTCCAAAAAATTAATTGTGGCTCGAACAAACCCAACCTGATTCTTAAAGATGCTGTTGGTAATGTGGTGTATAGCGAAAATATATCGTTGAAAACCTCAACTAATTCAATAACTGAGTCAACAAAATTTAAGCTTTACCCAAACAGAGTTAATGAAACATTGACCCTTCAGATTGGTGATATAGAAAGCAACAATTTGAGCTTTGAAATTAGCAACATAAAAGGTCAGGTTCTGTTAA
>JACCEE011511625.1_pt1 | contig 10200 bp, 13 predicted proteins | sample 7449931 | NCBI WGS metagenome assembly JACCEE01 (sample SAMN15323457, study PRJNA562643) | freshwater metagenome | isolation source: river surface water | place: USA:Blue River Watershed | collected 2017-08-19
AAATATTTTTTGCTTTACTACGTAAAATAGCATAAAATACAAATGGAAGCCCTTACAAATGGTTTCTACACTGACACTCAAGGAGTCAAAAATGAACATTCTTTTCTTCTTGAAGCCCAAGACCGAAGTTATTTTTCTTAAAGAAGACGATACGGTACGAAACGCCTTAGAGAAGATGGAGCATTACCGACACGCTGCGATTCCGATTTTGAAGAACGACGGAGGGTATTTGGGAACCCTCAGCGAAGGCGATCTGTTATGGTTTCTTAAAAGCAATCACAACATGAATTTGCTGGAGACCGAGGATATTCCTTTGATCAAAGTCCCGCGTTATTTCAATGATAAAGCCGTGCGCGTCGATACCAACGTCGAAGAGTTGTTTATGTTATCCGCCCAACAAAACTACGTGCCTGTGGTCGACGACCGTGGGATGTTTATCGGGATCGTAACCCGCAAAGACATCATCAATTACATGGTCAAAAACCAAAAGTCACATTAAAGTAAAAGCGCCTCGAGGGCGCTTTTATTTTCTTAGGCTTTTTTCTCTTTCTTTTTAAAGATGGAAGCAACCTTCATTTTGAAGTTGGCAAGCCAAGCTTTCCTTTTTTCTTGCCGTGCCTTTTTATTTTCCGCACGATGGACTTTATCCAATGCTTTTTGTTCCGCTTTGAAGTCTTTTTTGATGACCGAAGCGATTTCTTTGGCCTTTGCAGTCGTTTGGATACCTAACGAATCATCCACGAAAATTGCCAACTTCTTCAGTTTAAGCAAACCTTTGTTACGGAGTTTGAGGAGATCTTCCAGTTCTTTGACCGGCAAATCGAGCCAAATCAAGCCATGTGCCAAAATAATCGGATTTTCAGTGGGGGCACATCCGTGGCTGGTGCGGTAGCGTTCGGTATAGGTAATCCGTTCGCCGTAATAAATTAGTCCGAAGTCGTTAATGCGGACATCATTGAGATTGTTGTTGTAAACCGTCAAGGTAAATCCATCCTCTTTGGTGTCGGGATTGACATCGAAACTGGCTTTGACACGGAACTTGCGGTTGGCAAAGTATTTACTAAAAGTAAATAGAAGCACTAGAGCAATGATCATCAAAACGATGAGAATCACGGCAGCGGCAAGGATGGCGTAAATGAAATATTCTAAGTTTTCAGGCATAGTATCACCTCTTGTTTAATTGTAACCGATATCCCAAAATTTGCACGTAAAAAACCCGAGAAAAGGCGTTTTTCTCATTGACAAAAAATCACCGCAGTTTTATCCTTTTTTTGGGAATGAAGGTCTCCCCTAGCGTCAAAAAAGCGCTAAAACCGCCGAAAGGCTGATGGCTTCTACCGCGTAGAGGCTTTTTTTATGGGGGAACTTCTTATGCTACTAAGCATCGCATTAATCTTATTAATCAGCATTACGCTTTCGCAACTATTCGAAAAAATTCGTCTTCCCGGATTGGTTGGAATGCTGCTGACGGGCATCGTACTAGGTCCTTTTGTATTGAATTTGATATCTCCAACACTTTTGAACATTTCCGGCGAATTGAGACAGATCGCCTTAATCGTTATCTTAATCCGCGCGGGTCTATCCTTGAATATTAAAGACTTATTGAAGGTTGGACGACCGGCGTTATTGCTGTGCTTTGTTCCAGCCACTTTTGAAATTATTGCGGTGACCCTCTTGGGACCCGTGCTTTTCGGCGTGTCTTATTTGGATGCCGCTTTGATGGGAACCGTTTTGGCCGCAGTCTCGCCGGCGGTCGTCGTTCCCCGCATGATTAAGTTAATGGAATCGGGATACGGACGCGATAAAAGCATTCCCCAAATGATTATGGCGGGTGCTTCCGCAGATGACATTTTCGTTATTGTCCTTTTTTATTCGTTTTTGCATATGGAAAATGGAACAGCCTTTTCGCCGATGGTATTCTTGAATATTCCTTTATCGGTCGTCTCGGGAATCCTCCTGGGCATTGCCACCGGATTTATCTTCGTGTGGTTTACCAAAAAAATCCATCTGCGCGATACATTGAAAGTTCTCATCATGTTCGGTTTGGCGTTTTTGTTCGTCGTCTTGGAAAATATCCTTGCCGGGACGTTTGCCATTTCTGGTCTCATTGCCGTCATTGCTTTTGGTTCAACCGTCTTGGCGCGTTACGAAAGTTTGGCCAAGCGTTTGGTCGGAAAATTTGGAAAAATATGGGTCCTTGCCGAAATCATCCTATTTGTCATGGTCGGCGCTTCCGTGGATATTACCGTTTTAGGCCAAGTCGGCGTTGAAGCGGTGTTGCTCATTTTCGGAGCTTTGCTCATCCGCTTGGTCGGGGTCTTTGTTACCCTAATCAAAACAACGTTGAGTTTCAAAGAAAAAGTATTTGTGGCTCTCAGTTACATTCCGAAGGCGACCGTTCAAGCCGCTATTGGAGCCATTCCTTTGTCCATGGGCTTGGGTGTTGGCAATTTGATTCTCGTCGTGGCCGTTTTAGCCATTGCCATAACGGCTCCTTTAGGGGCGTTTTTTATCGACCTGACTTACAAGAAATTTCTTGCTAAAAACACATAAAAAAGCCCTCCGTTGTCGCGATGCGATTGGGAGGGCATTTGATTAATCTATCAATTTTTCGATGTCGTGAGCAATGTCTTCGGGTTTGACCGCGGAGGCATAGCGTTTAACGACTTCGCCTTGGCGGTTGATGAGGAATTTGGTGAAGTTCCAATGAATCCGTTCGCCGAGTAATCCGCCTTTTTCCTTTTTTAGGAACGTATACAAGGGGCTTTCTTTTTCGCCGTTGACATCGATTTTGGCGAAGCGCGGGAAAGTCGTGTGGTATTTCAAGGTGCAGAACGAATCGATTTTCTCTATGTTGTCAGGGGCTTGACCGGCAAATTGGTTGCACGGGAAGTCGAGGACCACGAAACCTTTATCTTTATAGGTGGCATAAAGTTTTTCGAGTCCGTCATATTGCGGGGTAAAACCGCATCCGGTCGCTGTGTTGACGATTAAAAGTACTTTGCCTTCGAACGTTTTCATGCTCACATCGGCATTTTTCATATCTTTAACGGTAATATCGTAGAGTCCCATCGTGATCATCTCCTGTCTTCATGGGTTGATAAACCCATTATAAAGGATGACTTCGAGACTTACTTGTTTAATGCTTTGCTCCAGACTTGGATCAATTCGGAAAGACTCATTTTGGCGTTCGCCGGGCTGGTCGAAGGGAGCACCTCGACAGGAAGGGGGATATCGGAGAAATATTTTTGGTAAAGGGCATAGGCTTTTTGACCGTTGCAATAGATGCGGGAAATGTTACTTTCCGCAAGGATGGCTTTGAGACGGCTGGGTTGGGGATTATGGATGGTCGCATCCGATGATCCTTCGATTTGGCAGCGGCCGATGACATCATGTAACGCAATATGATGGCTCAAAAGAATGCGTTTCTTTTCATTCCAATCCACCGAAACCAACTCTTCGTTCAAAAGTGCACCCATGACTGCATAAAATCGGTTGTGCGGGTTGGCGTAATAATAGCCTTCTTTGACCGACTTCACCGAAGGAAAACTTCCGAGAATGATGATCTCGGAAGCTTCGTCATAAAGGGGATGGAAGGGATGAGCCAGTTTGCGGAGCTCCGCCATAAACTAAGCCACGAAGTTCAAACGGACGCTGCCGTTGGTCGTGCTTAAATCCAATTTGTTCGGCAAATTCGTGTTATAGGCGTTTTGTGTAACTTTGACATCATCGATGTACATCGAACCATTGACGGTTCCAAGTTTCACATAATAGTCGCTTAATTCACCATGGATTTCTAATTCGACATCGCCATTGACACTGTGGCCAGTCACATCATCAGCCGTAATGCCGGTTCCTAAAACTTGTCCGTTAGAAGTGCTGGCTAGGATGGTCGTGGCGGAGACTTCATCCATATCAATCGTGCCGTTGGCGGTCAATAAGTCGATGGTTCCGGTGACGGCAACATTGGTCAATGAGATTTCACCATTGGTGGTCACGGCGTCCAAGGCATCCAAACCGGATAAATTGGACACATCGATATTACCGTTGGTGCTCGTCAAATCAAGCGTCGTCACTTCGGGTAATTCGGAAACGTATAACGAACCGTTCTCGGTTTCCAGCTCAAGATCGACCGCCAACGCTGAAGGAATGTAGACGGTGACGGTCCGCTCTTGAGACGTAGACATCATGGAAGGCCAGGTAAACCAGAGCCAATGAGAGACGTCGTTGGTCACGCTGATCACGCCGCCGGCAGAGGAAATGTCGATGGTATCATAGGTGCTTTCGGCATAGGTAATCGTAATTTGATCATCCGTTGCCGGTTCGACGATCACGCGGCGGTTTTCGACGGTAAGATCGATCGTGCCGATGCCCGTGGCTTCCGCGATGTAGGGATCCGCCATTTCGTAATTGTCATAGCCATGCATCATGCCCATGCCTTCGCCGGAAATGACTCCGCCGACGATGGTCAATCCTAATCCGACGGCCACTAAGATGGCGCCGGTTGCTAAGAGTTTAAACATGTTTCGAATCCTCCTTATTGAGTAATTCTTGAAGTTTATCAAGTAACTTCTCCATGCCTTTTTTGGCATATTTGAAGAACAGGATGAAGAATGAAATCGCCAAGATAATCAGTCCGGCGCCTAAAATGATTTGTCCGGCGCGGGTCATCAAGACCATCGCGGCTTGGGTCGGATCGGCGACGATGTCGACAATCGCGGCAACCGCCATCATCGTGCCGCTGGCAGCGAAGCTGCATCCTAAGCCAATGACGAAGATGGCCGCGAACACGAAGAGAATGTAACCGATGACTTTCGCCGTGACGCTGATGGCTTCTTTGGCTTCCGGAGAAAGTTTGTTTCGGACTTTTTTGACGAAGCCGGAGTCTTTCCGGACGGTATCGACGATGGAGTCGATACTGCCTAGACTTTCGATGAAAGTTTCTTCGGTTTGTCCGCCTTCGACGGCATCCTGGATCATTTCGTCATAGTATTTGACGACATCTTCCCGTTCTTCTTTCGTCAAGAAGTCGAGTTCGATGCGCAACTTTCGTATAAAATCTGTTTTGTTCATGGGGTTCCTCCTACCGTAGGATGTAATCGAAGATTTTCTTCATTTCGCGGAAATCCGTATCGGAATCCTCGAGTTTCTTCAATCCGGCTTTGGTGATTTGATAATTGCGACGAATGCGTGAGTTGTGTGTGGTTTCGTAGGTCGTCACGAAGCCTTGGCTTTCAAGGCGACGCAAGATCGGATAAAGCGTAGATTCGGAGATATCGACCACATTGGCGACTTCTTGCGAAATCATATATCCGTAGGAGTCTTGATACTTCAGACTGGCTAAGACGACGACTTCCAGGAATCCTCGTTTGAGTTGACTGTCCATGCGAATACCTCCTTACGCATAATACTATATATCGCATAGTATCATCGTGCAAGTGTTTCTTTGCCTTTTTTTCTAAGCAGTGTCCAAAAAGAAAAAACGCCTTATAGGCGTCTTGTTTCATCGATGAGATAAGCTTATTTGGCTTTTTGGATTTGTTGGTCTTGATGTTTGCCAACGCGCTTGGATAAGCTTCGAAGGCCAAACGCCAATCCCGTGACCAGTAAGAGCATCATGAGAATCCAGTAGACAATGCCCAGTCCGGCATCGGAAACGGTAAACCACCCGCGCGTGGTATAGTCCAAGAAATAATAAGGAACGCTCGCGCCCTCGGCAAATTTGATCCCGGCAAAAGAAAGACCTAGCGCGAACACCAAATAATATAACGGCGGGATTAACGTCCAAAGCACATCTTTTTTCCGATAAACATTTTTCGAATCGAAAAGAATGAAGTCGAGCATCGCGCAGATCGGTGCCAAGAAATGCATGCAGAGATTGGATGGCGAAGCCAAATAATCCAATGACATGAACGGCGAGAGCAATAACGCAAAGACAACAAACGTCAATGCTATCGAGACGGTAAAGACATATTTGATCAAAGCCAACCAACGGGGGATCACGATCGTGTGTCCTTGGTATCGGCGAATGGCCAAAACCAAATAGAACCCCATGGTGATCAAAATCCAGATGTTACTTTGAATCGTAAAATACAAAATTGCCTGAGTGGACTGGACGATGCCATCGCCTCTGGAAAAAGAAAAACAAAGGCCGATAAAACCAAACAAAACACCCAGAGATTTGAGAAGAATCGAGAACGTTAAGGAGCGTGAATTTTTCATAACACGGTTATTCTATCAAACGTGGAACTTGCGTGCCAGTTCGGAAATGACGATTTTTTTGGCAAATAGGAAGCAACCGAGGATGGTGACGCCCGAAATGATGGCCGCGGCAATCGACATCGACATCGGATTGGCAAAACCAACCAGCGCCAAAATCAAAGGTGCAAAACCGATGATGCTCAAGGCAAATTGCGAAATTAAGAAGTCGCGCATCGTGTGTTTTTTGGCAATCATCAGAATGTTGATAATCGCGATAAACAGAATGTCGATGAAGGGAATCGCATAGGTTGCCGCCCATGTCAAACTGGCTTCGCTGACGTTCGTGGAAAAGATATTGATAATGACCAAAAGCGCAGTCAAACCGATGGAATGGCTCATGAGTTTAACACCCAAAAATGTTGCTTTTCGGAACGTAATCAAACCACATAACCAAACATAAAGAACGCCCGCGGTCACGATGATGCTCCAAGCATGACCCGTCCAGGTAAAGACATTCACTAAAATCGAGGCCAAAATAACGCTGGCAGAAGAAATGGATGTGGCACGGACAATCTTTCTCCAACGGTTGCGGCGTTTGGAATACGGTGGAAACGAAACGACGCCCTTTTCATCGTTGGGATTCAAGGTTTGATGACAAAGTGGGCATTTATCGGTTTCGGTGAGAACCTGAACTTGGCAATGAGGGCAATATTTCATTTAGACCACCTCTTCCCGAAGATTGCTTTCCACCGAGACATTCAATCCGAGGGAAGCCAAACGGGAGAAGAAGAACCGTTCGACTTCATTCGCAACGATGGACCGGCAGAAACAGACATTCATCTCATCTTCAAACGTAATCACGCCGATGCCGAAAGCCAATTTGTTTTCGGGCGGTAAATTGAATTCGAAATCTTGGATCAGCGGTTTCATTCCGGAGGGAATTTTAACCACACCGATGTTGGACATGGCGCAAGTTTCAAGATTGGAGCCTAAAGCATTGGCCACCAAGCTCAACGCGAGTTTTTTAAGGAATAACGGGGTTAAGCGAAGCGCCATATTCTTTTCCGCAGAGACGTTGGCGTTCAACGTTTGTTGCATCTTTTCTTGCGTCAGTTCGGTTTGGAACGATTCTTTGACGATGCCCAAAACCTCATCGAACGTCAAGCCCGGATGATGATACACCGAGGTATGGAAAAAGAGGGTGAAGTTTCTAAGGCTGTTGGAATTGAAAAACTTTCTTAGGTTCACCGGAATCGATACGTTGATCGGACGTTTGCGTGGAATCCGCGGTCCATACGCTTGGGCAATCGCATAGATCAAGTTTGCCACTAAGTACTGCGTGACAGTCGCTTGGCTTTTTTTGCTCAACGCCACAAATTCTTTGGCACTGAGTTTGCCATTGATGACACCGTTACCGACGCCCAAAGGCATTTTCTTGCTCTTGACGTGATAGGCCTTTTTAACCGGGCTTTTCGCGCGTTTTTGTTTGGCGTAGTTTTTAATAAAACTATCTTCGATTTCGGTATTGTCAGGCGTTTGTTCTTTGGTAATCACAAGGCCTTCGCTGTCGAGAGCAATTCCTTGAAGTTGGAAATAATGGAAAACGACCGATTTCAGCAGTTCGGTGGCGCTGCCCCCGTCGCAAAGCGAGTGGAAGACCTCCAAGGCGATGCGGTTCCGATAATAGTAAAAGCAGAAAAGAAAGCCGTTGTTTGTGGTCTTATCGATGTGATGGCCCAAAAACGGACCTTCAGGTTTCAATAACGGCATCTTTCCGTTACTTTCGAGGTAATACCAAAATAAACCTTTCTTCAGTTTCACGAACATGGTCGGAAACCGACGTCGGGATTCGATGATTGCTTGTTGCAAGATTTCGGGTTTGATGTCTTCTTTGAGATTCACCGCCACCCGAAAAACATAACTGGACCGGGCATTGGTGATGGCGGGGTAAATTTTAGCGGCGTTATCGAGGGAATACCACCCTCGGTTTTTGTTTAAAATGATGTCCATGGATATCCTCGTGACTCAAGGTTTTGAAAAGATTGGAGAAAGTGATTTCTTATTTCTAAAGTTATTGTAAACGATAAAAGCAAAAATGGGGTGGTGAAGTGTATCACCTGTTCAACTTTTTTTGAACGATTTGATTTTTCTTAATAAAAGACCCGATACATAAAGCAAAAGCGAGCCCACGTAGACAATCCATCCCACCACTAAAAAATAGGGAGGATATGGAGAAGCCGTTCCGGCGATTTCGATGACACCGCTCAAGACACTTCCCAAAAGCAAAGTCGCCATGCCGGTATTAAACGCATTATAGGCCAAACGAAACATAGGAACTTCGGTTGCGCGGTCGACAAAAACCCATGCAAGACCTAAGGGCAAAATGCCACCCTGCAAGGGATAGAGGAAAAGCCACAACATATAGGGCGATTCAACCCCGTGACCTAAAAGAAAATAGACGCGATCGAGCACAATGCAAAAGGCGGTCAAGCCGAGATACACAAGCAAGGGCTTTTTCAATTTTTGATTCGTTGGAATTTTAAGCATAGCCGAGATAGACACAATCGCTCACGCTCCTTTCGGAGATCGTTGATCCGCTGTTGACGGGTTGATTGATGATCCGTCCGTGAAACCACATTGTCGAAGAACCACCGCCATCAAAGTTGTAAGCTTGGGTGCATCCCAAAGCATCGAATTCTTCCGCCAACTCCAAAAGCGATAATCCCGCTTCATTGGTCAAACGGCCATCCGAAACAATGCACACATAGTGACCGACTGCGATTTGCCCGATGCCTGTCCTCGGATTCGATGAGGATGATTGATTAACCTCACTGGAAGAGTCCACCACGATGGTTCCATTTTTGATAAGCGCCGGTCCAAAAGACCATGCATGCAACGGATGGGCATCGATGAGTTCCTGACGCGAGGTTTGACTTTCATCCATGACCACGAAATTACCTTCAGTGTTCATAATTAATGCTTGCGCGGACGCGCTGGTATTCTTGGTGCTTCGATAAAGCGTTCCGTTTCGGACCACAAAGCCATCGCTGCGAGCGCCGTAATAATCGCCGTTGATAGCGAAAAGTGCCCCATGGTTCGTAGCCATCGAGGACGTTTTTTGCGTGATGTTCCGGCCATAAGTATCATGAGCCAAAGCGGTCTTCAAATAAAGAGGATCGTCGACTTGGATATCTGCCACATAAACCGTGGTGTTATGCCGTCTTAATGTCGTTATCGTCAAGCTCATATGTTCATCGCTATAACTGGTGTCGGTGAATGTTGGAACGATGGAACTGCTTGAAGAGGAAGAAGATTCGCTCTGCGAAGAACTTTCGGAAGAGGATGACGTGGGAATCGAAACGATGACTTCACCTGAATCACCCACGCGTTGTATGACAAAAGTATCGAGCAGTACAGTCACGCTCGATGCCGATAAAATCGTGGCGGCAATGATGGCCCAGGCAAAGGGCTTTTGAAAGAAATTTTTCATCGATGAGGACTCACTTTTGTACTTCTATGCCAGAAGCATTTTTTGAAACTTTTCTTGAACGGAAAATGAATGTTTTTTGAATGAAATAGGAGCCGAGGAAGAGCAAGAAGTCAATGACCGCTTTAATCAGCGTCAGGTGCGCCGGCAACATCGCAAACAACTTGACCAAAATCCAACTGAGGAGCATTTGGGTTACAAACAAGATACCATATTCAAAAACTTTTCGGGCATTTTCGCCTTTGGATCTAAACGTCCAGGTTTTATTCAGGATAAAGTTGAAGATGCCGGATAAGACTCGAGCACTGACGGTGGAATATAGAAGGTCACTGGCGGAGTCATCCCAGAAAGCCCATTGGAAAAGCGTAAATAGACCCAAGTCCAAGGCGGCGCTCAAGAGCGAGACCACCACCATTTTCAAAAAGCCTGACAGCAGCGGCAAATAGATACGGATGGGATCCTTCCATGCATTGAAATGGGATCCTTTATTGTCATCTTTATAAACAGTCTGA
>JACCEE010530087.1_pt1 | contig 10199 bp, 4 predicted proteins | sample 7449931 | NCBI WGS metagenome assembly JACCEE01 (sample SAMN15323457, study PRJNA562643) | freshwater metagenome | isolation source: river surface water | place: USA:Blue River Watershed | collected 2017-08-19
ATCAAGAGACAGGACAATTGCAAACCTGAATTTGTCGCATAAAGCACTGAACAACAAGCTTACAATAAAAGGGGGAGCTAATGTCACGATAGAGAAAGACCAGCTTGTAACATTAGGTTCAAACTCGAGAGACGATATTCTTTATCAAACCTACAGGAGAAACCCTACCGATTCAGTATTTAAATCGGATGGAACATATGCCTATGAAAGGCTGAATGATAGTCGAGGTTTTGACTATGTAAATCCAGTGGCAATTTTAGACGATCTGCAAAGAACCGATAAAAGGACAAAATTTTTGGGAAACTTATCGGCTGATTATGAGATTGTAAACGGACTTAACTTTAAAGTTGCTGGTAGCTACCTGTCGTCGGATAAAAGATATACTTATTACAGACCAGCAGGCATGTATGGTGGACAAGGAAACGACCTTGGCGAGGGACAACGTTATTACGAAGTATCTACTCAGAAAACACTCGAAAGCACGCTTAATTATTTGAAAGCAATAAATGAAGTGCACAATCTAAATTTATTGTTGGGTTATTCGTGGCAAGAAAATGCTTTCTCAAAATTTGGTGTTAATGCGCGGAATTCACAATCAACAACTGTTGGAACAGACAATATGAAGTCATTCTTAGACATTGTTTATGGGGATGCTACTTCAGAAGCAAATATGTCAAGGTTAATTGGGTTCTTCGGTCGTTTTGCATATAACTACAACGACAAATACTACATTGGAGCATCATTAAGAACCGATGGTTCTTCAAAATTCGGAGAGAACAACAAATGGGGTCTTTTCCCAACTGCTTCTTTAGGATGGAACATTCACAGCGAAGAGTTCATGAAATCAGCAGAGTGGTTAAACCAGCTTAAATTGAGAGCCAGCTATGGTGTTTCAGGGAACCAGTCTTTTGGCCCTTATTTCAGCAAAAGTATCTATGATCCGGGCAAAGTTGTTACCGACCCGGTTTCGGGTAACGATTATTTGACATGGACATCAGAACGTAATGCAAATCCTGACTTAAAATGGGAACAAACAGCCGAAGTAAATGTGGGAGTTGACTTTGCCTTGCTTGATAGTCGCATTTCGGGAAGTGTTGAGGTATATCAAAAGAATACAACCAATATGCTGAATGAATATTCAGTGCCTGTTCCACCAAACAAATATCCTAAGACTTGGGCAAATTCAGGTTCAATGACCAATAAAGGGTTTGAATTTTTGATTACAGCCTATGCTGTTGATGCTGCAAATTTCGATTGGAAATCGACAATCGCGTTCTCTAAGAATGCTGCAGAGATTACTAACCTGGGAGAATACTGGTCGGTTGACGATTCAAAGAAAGGATACATCTCTGGACAAGGAATTGTTGGTGGTGACAACTGGACAATGTTTGTTGATTCGGGTCAGCCAATCGGTAATTTTTACGTATATGAATACTTAGGTACTGTTAAGGGAAAGGCTATGTATGCCAACCGCGTTAAAGTTAAAGAAACTGAACCAGACTCTGTTGCTCCGGGCAAGATGTTAACCATTGAAGACCGTTACATTGCAGGGAACTCAACCCCTAAAATCGAAGTCTCATGGTCGAACAACATTACGTTGTACAAAAACTGGAACCTCGATTTCTCTTTCCGTGGATTGTTTGGACAACAGGTATATAACCACACAAGTGCATACTTTTCTTCTCCAATTTATTTCCCAAATGCCAATGTAATGGCAAATGCGGCAAAATATATGGATGATGGGTTCTTTGGCCAATTCACTGTTCCTTCCGACGAATTTATCGAAAATGCTTCGTTTGTTAGGCTCGACTATGTAAGCTTAGGCTACACGTTTAATTTCAAAAACAAAAATTACATCAAAAACCTGAAGCTTTCGGTAATGGGAAACAACCTGCTTGTTATTACAAACTATACAGGTGCTGACCCTGAAATGACCATTGATAAACTGGATTATGGAGTCGATACTTTTAGCTTATATCCTAAAAGCAGGACTTTCAGCTTTGCAATTAACGCTACATTTTAATTCTAAAAATAACTTGTCGTGAAATTAAAATACATATACATCGTTATCCTGATTGCCATTGCAAATGGGTGTACGAACCTGGACGAAACATTATATTCAGGTATTAAAGAATCCGATTATCCTCAAACACCAGGACAGGCAGCTGTAAGCCACTTATCGAGCTACGATGCACTAACCGATTTGTTTGACGATAATGGATATTGGCTCCTTACGCAGGAAGTTTCATCGGATGAACTGGTTGCCCCAACCCGTGCTGCCGACTGGTACGATGGTGGCAAGTGGTTAGCACTACAATATCATAGCTGGTCAAACTCTGCCGATGCTGTTAAAGGGATGTGGAATAAATTGTGGGAAGGAATTGCAGAGTCGAATTCTATTCTTGATAAAATATTAAGTACCGACGAAGCTGCACTGAAAGTTAAAGCCGAAGTTGAAGCAATCCGATCGCTTTACTACTTCTGGTTGTTCGACAATTATGGCGATGTTCCTTATCTTACAACGTACTATACAGCGCCGCTACAACCATATCGTACGGCAAGAGCAACTATTTTTGATAGTTTAACAACTACGCTGGAACGTGATTATCCGTTGTTGAATTCAATTTCGAATCCTAGCTATAAAAGCTTTGCATCGAAAGAGATGGCACTTACTCTTTTGGCAAAAATCTATCTGAACGGAGCGGTGTATACCGGACAAGCAAAATCGGAATACTACCAGAAAACAATCCAATATTGCAACGAACTCTTGGCGATGCCTCATTTGAGCCTCGACGACAAGGTTATGGATCTGTTCAAAATTGCCACAAGTGGTACTTCAAGCGAAATGATCTTTATCGTTCCTTTCGACGAAGAGTCAAAACAAGGTTTCAGATTACACATGCGTTCATTGGGATACGTTAGCAAAGAAACGTTTAACATGACAGACCAGCCATGGAACGGATTCTGCGCCATACCAACATTCTTTGATAAATATGAAGCTACTGATATCAGAAGAGACGGATACCTTTTGCATGGATTGCAAGTTAATTATCAAGGACTTCCTATCGTTGATGCCAAAACTTCTAAACAAGTCGATTTCAATCCTTACATCAAGATTCCGGAAATGACTACTGAGAATATGAAAATTGAAGGAATTGATAATTTCCATATGACCCACGATGGTGCACGTGTTAAGAAGTATGAAGTTTATGCCGGTGCAAAACAAAATCTGACCGTAAATTTCCCTGTATTCCGCTTGGCCGACGTAGTTTTCATGAAAGCTGAAGCTGAGTTGAGATTAAACGGATCTGTTTCAAGTGAAACAATGACTTATGTAAATGCAATTTGGGCAAGAGCAAATCAAACACCTCCAGCAGGTGGTCTTACTCTGGATAACATACTTGATGAAAGAGGCAAAGAGCTGTTTTGCGAAGGCCACAGAAGGCAAGATATGATCAGGTTTGGAACATTTGACAAGCCTTTCTGGGCAATGGGACAAACCAACATGACGGGCGTTCCGGTTCCGAATGCAATTCAGAATGTATTCCCAATTCCACAAAGTGCAATAACAAGTAATCCAAATCTGGAAGGTGCGATACAATAAACATTTCCAATAATACACACTTGCGAATTATCACCAACAGCGTATCCAAAAAACGGATACGCTGTTTTTTCATCAAACTTAATTTTTAACAGTAAATCCAAAACACAATGCAAAAGAATATACTGCTTCTGGTAATGGTTTTCTCAATTTTATCCTGTTCGAAACCTAAAGAAAAGATCACACAAGTTTCGCCCGATGGAAAAATTGAAGTCGAATTCTTCTCGGTTGATGGAAATAAACCTGCATACAAAGTGCTCTTCAATCAGAAAACAGTTATCGACACTTCGCTGCTCGGTTTCGAATTCTCCGAAAATCTTTCTTTTCAAAAAGAGATCGAAACTCTGGGCACAGAAAAAAAGTCGTTCTCCGAAAAATGGGAAATGCCATGGGGCGAAAAACGCATTGTTGATAATACCTACAACGAATTGACCGTTAAACTAAAGCAAAACACATCGGGGCTTCAGTGCAACCTCGTATTCAAAATTTACAACTACGGTATTGGCTTCCGATATGAATTCCCGGAACAAGATGGTTTGAAAGAATTGGTGATCCTCGACGAAAAAACGCAGTTTAAACTTACCGGAAACCATACTTGCTGGTGGGCTCCGGGCGACTGGGATATCTACGAACACCTTTACAACACCACAAAATTTACCGACATTGACGCAACAACAAAGCGCAACCATCCGGCCCTTGCACAAACTTACATCCCCGAGAATGCAGTAAACACCCCTATAACTATGAAAACCGACGACGGAACTTATCTCAGTTTTCATGAAGCCGACCTGACTGACTATGCCAGTATGACATTACGAATTGACCCCAAAGCCCTTACAATGACCAGCGCTTTAGTTGGTTCAGACATTACCGGGTACAAGGTAAAACGTTCGTTGCCTTTTGAAACACCTTGGCGTACAATCCAGATTTCGTCTTCTGCTACTGGTTTAATTGAATCCGATTTGATTGTCAACCTAAACGATCCCAATATATTGGGTGATGTTTCGGTATGGACTAAGCCCAAAAAATATGTTGGTATTTGGTGGGATATGCACCTCGACCGCAGGACATGGGCATATGAAGGTGGAAGACATGGAGCTACAACAGCTTATGCAAAAGAATTGATTGATTTTGCTTCGGAGAACAATATTCAGGGGTTATTGGTCGAAGGCTGGAACACTGGATGGGAACACTGGATTGGCTTTGACGACCGCGAAGGGGTATTCGATTTCGTAACTCCATACCCCGACTATAATCTTCCCGAGGTTGCTAATTATTGCAAAGAAAAGGGCGTTGAACTGATTATGCACCACGAAACATCGGCTGCTCCACGAACTTATGAACACCAACTCGACACTGCTTATTCTCTGATGAATAGCCTTGGCGTTCATGCCGTTAAAACCGGGTATGTTGGAAAAATTATTCCTAAGGGCGAATATCATCAAGGGCAGTGGATGATCAATCATTTCCAGAAAGTTGTAGATACTGCTGCTAAATACGAAGTTGCAGTCGATGCTCACGAGACAATAAAAGACACCGGATTGCGCCGGACCTACCCAAACCTGATGGCTCGCGAAACATTCCGTGGGCAAGAGTTTAATGCGTGGTCGCCTGATGGTGGCAACCCACCTGAACACCTGCCAATAATGGCTTTCACGGTAAACCTAGCTGGCCCAATGGATTATACTCCCGGAATATTCAACATTAAGTTGAAACCATATAAAAAGAACAACCAGGTAAACACAACACTTGCCCAGCAATTGGCTCTTTATGTTGTAATTAACTCACCAGTACAAATGGTTGCCGATTTAATTGAATACTATAAAGGTCACCCTGCATTCCAATTTATTCGCGATGTGCCGGTTACTTGGGAACAGACAAAAGCAATCAATGGCGAAGTTGGCGACTTTGTTACCATTGCACGCCAGGAGCGCGGTTCCGACAACTGGTTCATTGGTTCAATTACAGATGAAAACGCACGCGAAATAGAGGTCAAACTTGATTTTCTTCCTGCCGGAAAAAAATATGAGGCAACAATTTATGCCGATGGCGATGATGCGCACTGGGATAAAAATCCAACTTCATATAAAATTGAAAAACAAGAAGTTGATAATTCTTCGACTTTGAAATTGAAACTTGCTGCTGGTGGTGGTGCTGCCATAAGTTTGTTGGCAAAATAGAATAATTTAACGTGCAAGTATCAATTTTTTGTGATACTTGCACGTTAAAATTTTTCAATAAGCGTTAAAATCAAAATACTAAAAATGAAACTACTACAACTTTTAATGCTTGCTTCATTACTGCTTGCAGGTATAATTGCCGATGCACAATTAACTACGAATCCGAAGTTTCCGGTTGCCGACAAAAGGGTAACATTAACATTCGATTCGAAGAGCGAAAGCCGGTTGGGTTATTGCACCGAAGACCTTTACGCCCATACAGGTGTTGGCATTGAAAGTGGGAGTAACTGGCAACACGTTATTGGAAATTGGAACGAAAACAACAAACAGCCCAAATTAACTTACAAAGGAAACGGAGTTTACGAACTCGATATTACACCGGATATCAATACGTTTTATAGTGTCGGCAGTAACGAAAAAGTCATCAACATGTCGTTTGTTTTCCGCACAGCCACCGGAAACAAACAAACCAACGACCTTTTTGTAACCGTGTATCAAAGCGGACTGAATGTTGAACTGCAATTTCCGATAGCAAATTCAATACTTAAAACAGACAGCTCGTATACATTCTCGGCAGTTGCAAGCAGCACGTCATCCATTAAAATGTATCTCGACAACGAAATAATTAGTGAAACCAACGGAGTTGCAGTCTCAAAATCGGTTAAGTTTGCCAAACCCGGCGATCACAAAGTGCTTGTCGTTGCTCAAAATACCGAAGGGATTGAAGCTCGCGACTCTGCATTTTTCTGTGTCTCTGCGGGAGTGCTAACTGCAGCTCGGCCAAATGGTTTGAAAAAGGGAATATCGTATCCGACCAACCAGTCGGCACAGCTTTGCCTGTTTGCCCCCGGAAAAGAGAACGTATTCGTGCTTGGCGATTTCAACAACTGGCAACCTCAAAACAGTTTCCAGATGAAAAAAGATGGCGACTACTTCTGGATCGAACTTACAGGATTGGAAAATGGGAAAGAGTATGCTTTTCAATATTTAATCGATGGCAAAATAAGAATTGCCGATCCGTACACCGAGAAGATTAGCGATCCGTGGAATGACTCTGATATTCCAAATTCTGCTTATCCAAATTTGATGAGCTATCCCGAAGGTAAATCCGAAGGAATTGCTTCGGTTTTGCAACCCGGTCAGGCTGACTTTGAATGGGGCGTTACCAATTTTGAAATCCCCGCAAAAGAAAAACTTGTTATTTATGAGCTGCTAATCAGGGATTTTACAGTCGATAGAACCTATAAAGCGGTTAGGGAGAAGCTCGATTACCTGAAAAATCTCCAGATTGATGTACTTGAGTTAATGCCTGTTAATGAATTTGAAGGAAACAACAGTTGGGGCTACAACCCTTCGTTCTACTTTGCACCCGATAAATATTACGGTTCAAAAAACGAACTGAAAAAACTGATTGATGAGTGCCACAAACGAGACATTGCCGTGGTTATCGACATGGTTTTGAACCATAGCTACGGACAAAGCCCGCTTGTAAAAATGTACTGGGACGAGCAGAACAGTCGGCCATCGGCCAGTAATCCCTGGTACAACACTGTTTCGCCTAACACAACCTACTCGTGGGGATACGATTTCAACCACGAAAGCAGCTTTACCAAAGAGTTTGTCGATAGTGTGAACAGCTTTTGGATGAACGAATACAACGTAGATGGTTTTCGATTCGACTTTACAAAAGGCTTTACAAACAAAACAGGCGACGGCTGGGCCTACGATGCTTCTCGTATTGCAATACTCGAACGTATGGCTGATGAAATTTGGCAACGAAAACCTGAAGCACTGGTCATTTGCGAACATCTGGCCGATAATTCCGAAGAGAAAGAACTTGCCAGCCATGGTTTGATGCTTTGGGGAAATCTTAACTACAACTATGGCGAAGCTGCAATGGGATACAACGAAAACAACAAATCGGATTTGTCGTGGGCGGTTTACTCTAAACGAGGATGGGAGAAACCAAATTTGGTTACCTATCAGGAGAGTCACGACGAAGAACGGCTGGCATACAAGTGCCAAACCTGGGGAAACTCACTGGCAGACTACAACATAAAAAACGCTGAAACGGCCATCGACAGGTTAAAGCTTAATGCAGTATTCAGCCTGCCCCTTCCGGGGCCAAAAATGATCTGGCAATTTGGTGAACTGGGCTACGACTATTCAATCAACACTTGCGAAGACGGAACTGTTTCCGACGACTGCCGCTTGTCGATAAAACCTGTGACGTGGGATTATACTGAGGTTGAAAAACGATCGGAACTGTTCAGGGTTTACGCCGATTTAAACTATCTGAAGCAAAACTACGAAGAGTTTACGCCAGCAAATTTTACATCATCGCTAACCGGAGCGCAAAAAAGTTATACCCTTTCGAATGGCAACAATGATGTGATTGTTATTGGCAATTTTGCCCTTACAGAAGCTACCGTTAACGTCAGTTTCCCAAAAACCGGAACATGGTACAACTATTTCGGTAAATCGACCATTCAGGTTTCATCTGCCACTGTAGATGTTCTGCTTAAGCCGGGAGAATACCGGATATTTTCAACCCGCGAGTTTGCCCACCCTGACATCTCAACTGTCGGCGTTGAAGATGTGGTAAATCCTGCGGTTGCAATCTATCCAAACCCTGTGCGGTCGAACCTGACAATCCGGGACTCAAAAATTAAAACGGCCGAAGTCTACAACCAACAAGGAAAACTAATTGAGAAGGTTGAATTTACACAAGGCAACCAACAGCAAACCATCAATATTGACAATTTAAAACCAGGACTTTACTTCCTGAAAACAAACTCGGTTGAAGGAAAAACATCATCCCTCAAATTTGTAAAGGAGTAACAATTAACTTTTCTATTTCTAACGATTAACTTTTCTAAAGTTCTAAACTTTAGAAAAGTTAGATAAAAGAATTAGTGTTTTGGCAACTTGAGTTCCGAACGAGATATGAACGAGGTAGGAACAGGCATATCGTAGAGCACTTTTCGTAAATATGCGCCAAGCGATTTGTGATCATTGAATTTTTCCAACTCCTCAGTGGTGATGATGTTGCCAATGCCAATGCGGGTTCTTTTTCCATGCTTATTAAAAAGTTCGCGAGGCATTTGAATCAATCTGATCTTCCAGCTAATCAGTTCTAAAGAATAAAAGAGAAAAGAGTTTTTATCGAAGAACCTAATTGGAACGACAGGAACTTTGGCTTTGTGTATCAGCTTAAGGACACTCTCTTGCCACTCGCGGTCTCTGACGCCAAGATGTTTGAATTCGAACATCGAAACCGCACCTGCCGGGAAAAACCCTACTGGATGACCTTCGTGCAGACGGGTCAACGTTTCGCGAATCCCATTAACATTGGCCGTAGGGCTAAGTTCGTTGTCCCCAACCTTCGGTTTTACCGAAATGAAATTATCGGACATGGCTTCAATCAGTGAAAGAATCTGATTGACCATTACCTTATAGTCGGCACGGATACCTGCCATTAAGTCAACCAGCATAATTCCGTCAATTCCACCATAAGGGTGGTTCGAAACCGTAATGAAAGCACCTTCTTTCAACGGCATCAACCGTTCAGCATTTCCAATCTGATAATCGACTCCCAAATCTTTCAGTATCGATTCTGCAAAATCAGCTCCCCGATGTTCACACGAACGTTCGTACAACGCGTTAACCCTGTCGATTGCAAACACTTTCATGAACAACTTAGCCAAACGACGGCCTTTGTCGCCCATAAATGCAGGCGACATACGTTCCAGGTCTTCAAATTCAACTACCGATTTCTTCAAAATACTTTACTTAACGGGATAGACAATTTTCTGAATAAAACGAACACAGAACTATTGGTTTAGCTCTTTGCACATCTTTTCGTGACGGCTTATTGTGTAAATCAACAGAATGTTGAAAATAACTATTTCAACAGCAAAATAGAGCCAGCCAATGTTCGTCAATAAAGTTACAAGAATTACGATACTTCGGGCATTAAATGTGAAGCAATCGAGAAATGGCATCAACTTCAGGCTCTTTGCCCTGAATGCGGCAACTTCTTTCTCAGGATATCCATTTGGGTAAGTCTCACCCAATTTTTTCATGTATGCATTTAATCGAGGTGTTTTAAACTCCTGGTTAAGGGTGTACAGGTAATATAAGCGGAAGAAGATCTTCGTTACCGGAGTTTCCCATGTTAATGACCGAGAATGTTTCTGTATCGATTTAGAGTTTTCGAATTCGCTATTTTTACCTGCACTGAGAAAGTGGAGGTGCAACGTTTTGTAATGATCGACCATTCCAGCCTGCGTAAGGTGCGAGATGCCAGAAACAACTATAATCAGATAGGTCCACCAGCCCCATCCTTCGAAATTGATTAAGCGGAAAGCCATGGCAAAATAGAACACAACAAACCACAAATCGCCGGCAATACCATC
>JACCEE012031703.1_pt1 | contig 10198 bp, 6 predicted proteins | sample 7449931 | NCBI WGS metagenome assembly JACCEE01 (sample SAMN15323457, study PRJNA562643) | freshwater metagenome | isolation source: river surface water | place: USA:Blue River Watershed | collected 2017-08-19
ACGAGCGCGGCGTGGCCATGGTGTTCAGCGGCGTGCGCCACTTCAGGCACTGATGAATCTGCGCTGATGCTCGCCAAGCCTGGCTTGGCGAGTCGGTGCAGGCGCACACAGGTTCGACCGGGCGAGGAGTGAGCCGTCAGACAATCTCTGCTCGCAGTGTGCGGAGGACGGCTCACCCCTTGGCTGGGCGCAGAGTGCAGCAATGGCTCCCTGTGTTGGCTATTTTGCCTGTGTGCGCTGAACGAGCATGCATCACATGCTCTCAAAATTAAAGTTCTTGAGTCTGCTGTTTACAGTGTCTTGAACACTTCGGCGGCTGCGTCTACCGTGGCCTGCACATCGGCCTCGGTGTGGGCGGCGCTCATGAAGCTGGCTTCGTACAGCGCGGGGGCGAAATACACGCCACGCTCCAGCATGCCGTGGAAGAAGGCATTGAAGCGGGCGTTGCTGGTGGTCATGACCGTGGCGTAGTTCTGCGGCAGGCTGTCCATCAGGAAAAAGCCGAACATGCCGCCCTGGCTGTCGGTGCAGAAAGGCACACCGGCTGCATCGGCAGCAGCTTGCAGGCCGCTGGTGAGCTGGCGGGTGCGTTGGCTGAGGGCTTCATGGAAGCCGGGCTTCTGGATTTCTTTCAGCGTGGCCAGGCCACAGGCGGTGGCCACGGGGTTGCCACTGAGGGTGCCCGCCTGGTACACGCCACCCAGCGGGGCCAGCTGCTCCATCACCGCACGTTTGCCACCGAAGGCCGCCAGCGGCATGCCGCCGCCGATCACCTTGCCCATCACGGTCATGTCGGGCTCGAAACCCGGAATCAGGCTGGCATACACGCTCTGGGCACTGCCCAGTGCCACCCGGAAGCCGGTCATCACTTCGTCAAAGGCCAGCAGTGCGCCGTGCTGCGTACACAGCTCGCGGCAGCGGGCCATGAAGGGCACCGATGCACGCACAAAGTTCATGTTGCCCGCAATCGGCTCGATCATCAGGCAGGCAATGTCGGGGCCGTGCTCGGCAAAGGCGGCTTCAAGCTGCTCGATGTTGTTGTACTCCAGCACCAGCGTGTGCTGCACCACTTCGGGGGGCACACCGGCGCTGGTGGGGTTGCCAAAGGTGGCCAGGCCCGATCCGGCCTTGACCAGCAGCGCATCGGCATGGCCGTGGTAGCAGCCTTCGAACTTGATGATTTTTTTGCGCCCCGTGGCCCCGCGTGCCAGGCGGATGGTGCTCATGCCAGCTTCGGTGCCGGAGCTGACCAGCCGCACCATGTCCAGGCTGGGAACGAGCTTGATGATTTCTTCGGCCAGTTCCACTTCGCGCTCGGTGGGTGCGCCGAAGCTGAAGCCTTCGAGCAGTGCTTTCTGCACGGCTTCCACGACCGCCGGGTGACCGTGGCCCAGGATCATGGGGCCCCAGGAGCCGATGTAATCGATATACCGCTTGCCATTGGCATCCCAGAAGTACGCGCCTTGCGCACGCTGCACAAAGCGGGGCGTGCCGCCCACAGCCTTGAAAGCGCGGACAGGCGAGTTCACGCCGCCGGGAATCAGGGCTTTGGCACGGTCAAAGAGTTGCTGGTTGCGATCGGTTGTGGACATGTTGAAGAAGGGCTGAATGTTCAATGGGTGGGTATCCGGGTGGACTGCGCAGCGGATGTTCAGTGCCGTGTGTTGTCCAGCGGGAAATCAAAAGTGGTCATGGCATCGCCGGTGGTGTCGCCGTCGGCTTCCTCGTCATCGTCATGGGCCCAGAACATGCGGTCGGGCACGGCATGGCCCATGCCTGGCTGAAAACCGGCATCCAGGCACTGGTCGAGGTAGGTCAGGCTTTCGGCCACAGCGGTTTGCAGGTCTGACCCGGCAGCCAGCAGCGAGGCCAGCGCCGCACTCAGGGTATCGCCCGCGCCAGTGAAGGTGGCCTCGAAGCGTTCGTAGCGGGCAGTGGCCAGCACGGTTTCGGGCGTGGCCAGGTGGCTTTCCAGAAACTGGTCGGCGGCGTTGAAGCCGGTTACCAATGTGTAGGACGCACCATGCTCTGCCGCAGCGCGGGCCACATCGCGCGGGCCGGGGGGGCGGTCGGCCTCCCAGTCGGGCAGCAGCCAACGGCACAGGCTGCTGTGGTTGCCGACCAGCACCGTGGTCTGGGGCAGCAGCAGCTCGGTCATCGCATCCAGATAGGTGTCCATCGACAATTCATCCCACCAGGAGAGATCGGCCAGGTAGGTGATCAGGGGCACTTCAGGGTAGTCGCTGGCAATTTCTGCCACGCGGCTGATGTTGTCTGGGCTGCCCAGAAAACCGACCTTGAAAGCGGAAACGGTCATGTCTTCCAGGGCGCAGCGGGCCTGCTCGTCCACCGCATCCTCATCAAACGCGATGTGGTCGCGTATCTCGGAGGTGTCGCGGATGTAGGTGCCTGTGACCACTGGCAGAGCATAGGCCGATGCCGATGCAATGGTGGCAATGTCGGCTGACAGCCCGCCAGCGCCGCTGGGGTCATTGGCGTTGAAGGCCATGACGCAGGGCAATGAGGTCGGTTCCTCGGTATCAAGGTGGGCTGTGGTGGGTGGGATTTGCGTCATGCGTCGAACCGGGTGAGTGCGGAAAGGCAGCGGCCCAGTTGTTGGGGTGCCACAGAACGGTGGGTCACCTCACGGTTTTGTGGTTGAAGCTGTGGCTACAATGAACCTCATTCTAAGACCAATCAATGCGCTGGACATGACCGACAACAAGACTTGGATGTGCCTCATTTGTGGATGGATTTACGATGAATCAGTCGGGGCACCTGACGAGGGCATCCCTCCTGGAACCCGCTGGCCCGATGTCCCCATGAACTGGGTGTGTCCGGAGTGCGGGGCGCGCAAAGAAGATTTTGAAATGGTTCAGCTTTGAACGCGCTGGGCTTTCGCGGTATGCTGGTTGCGTTGAGTCTGTCATGTCTGTTCTACCATCCTGTGCAAGAGGTCAACCATCGTGAGTGCTAAACCCCTGAAGATACTGGTGGTGGATGACAGCAACACCATCCGCCGCAGTGCCGAAATTTTTCTCAAGCAAGGCGGTCATGAAGTACTGCTGGCTGAGGATGGGTTCGATGCGCTGGCCAAAATCAATGACTACAGCCCCAATCTGGTTTTTTGCGACATCCTGATGCCTCGGCTGGACGGATACCAGACCTGTGCCATCATCAAGCGCAACGTGAAGTTTGCAGATACGCCGGTGGTGATGCTGTCGTCAAAAGATGGTGTGTTCGATAAAGCCCGTGGCCGGATGGTGGGCTCGCAAGACTATCTGACCAAACCGTTTACCAAAGATCAATTGTTGCAGGCTGTTCTTCAGCACAGTCTTTCTTCTGCCCAAGGTGCATGATGCCAATCAAAAAAGTCCTGATCGTTGATGACTCAAAAACAGAGTTGATGGTGTTGTCTGACTTGCTTCACCGTCATGGTTACGAGGTACACACTGCTGATTGCGCGGAAGAAGCGTTCAAACGCCTTGCCGAGCGCAAGCCCGATCTGATTCTCATGGATGTGGTGATGCCTGGCCAAAACGGATTCCAGCTGACCCGTGCCATTTCCCGCGATCCCTTGTACGCCGATGTGCCCATCATCATGTGTACCAGCAAAAACCAGGAAACCGACCGTGTATGGGGTATTCGCCAGGGTGCCCGTGATTACGTCACCAAGCCGGTTGATGGCAAAGAGTTGCTTGCCAAAATCGAGGCGTTGGGCTGACCGGCCCTGGATCATTCATGGCCAACAATCAGCGTCAATCCCTGCGTGCCTTGCAGGAGCGCCTTGCGGTCAGATTGGCCGATGCCAAAAAATCGGGTGCCGAGGCTGCTTGGCTGGCTGTTGAGGCTGGCGGGCAGCGGTATTTGCTGCCGCTGGTTCATTCCGGTGAAATTTTCCCGTTGCCCGTTATCCAGTCGGTGCCTTACACCCGCAGCTGGTTCTTGGGTGTGTCAGCTCTCCGGGGTGGTCTGATGGCTGTGGTCGATCTGGCTGGGTTACTCAGCTCAGGGGCCAGCAAAAAAGCTTTGCGAACCACGGGGGAGACCAAATTGATTGCGCTCAATGCCGCGTTGGGGCTGAATGCGGCATTGCTGGTCGATAGACTGGTGGGGCTGCGCAGCGCGAGTGCTTTTGCGGGGGCGCTCCCCAGTGCTGCCGGTACCTTGCCTGTGCTGTCCCAGCAGCTGACCGACCTGGACGGTGTGCAATGGCAAGAGTTGAGTTTACAAGCGTTGGTTGAATGGCCTGATTTTTTAAGCGTTGTGGCCTGATGGCTGCGGTGTGTCCGATACGGAAGGTGCTACATGTCGATACTTGATCGTTTCCAAAATTTGTTCCGTAAAAAAGAAGAGGTCAACACCTTAGACGATTCTGTGGTGGCCGCCGACGGCATGATGCCCAGCATACTGGCGGGCCAATCGAATCGGATACAACCCATAGACTCCCTCAATGATGCGCCTGTCTCTGAGCTGGACGCGGAGACTGGTGAATTGGTTGAAGTGCCTTTTCTGGGGCGTAAAACCGCAGCCCAGCACCAAAAAACATTGGCTGTCTTGCTGGCAATCGGCTTGGTGACCCTGGGTGCTGCCACGGTGGTGGTGCTTGGACAGGCCGATAAAGTGGGGCACCAAGTGGCGGCCAGTGGTCAGGCATTGATGCAGTCGCAGCGTTTGGCCAAAAGTGTGTCGCAGGCCCTGGTCGGTAACGCAATCTCTTTTGATGAAGTTCGTGACAGCAGCACGGTGCTGGCCAAAACCATGCGGGGGTTGCGCCAGGGTGACCGTGAGTTGTCGCTGGAGCCTTTGGCGGCCAACTTTGCACCGGAGCTGGATGAGATTGCACCGCAGGTAGAGCGCGCCGAGAAAAATGCGACCACTGTGCTTGGTCAGCAAAAAATTCTGCTTCAGGTGGGCAGCGCCTTGCGCACCATCAACCGCCAGTCATCCGATCTGCTGGAAATTGCCGAAACCATTTCCTCCCTCAAGTTGCAGCAAAACGCCCCTGCTGCCGAGGTGTCTGCTTCGGGTCAGCTGGTGATGCTGACGCAACGGATCGGTAAATCAGCCAACGAATTTCTGACGATGGAAGGGGTCAGCCCGGAAGCCGTGTTCTTGCTGGGTAAAGACTTGAATTCGTTCAAGGAAATCGCCACAGGCTTGCTTTCTGGCAGCACTGAGCTGAGGCTCTCGGCAACATCCGACTCTCAGATCAAGGAGCGGTTGGAAGCGTTGCTTGCTCTTTATGAAAATACACGGGTTGAGGCCGGTGCCATTCTGGGCAACCTCCAGGGTCTGGTGGCTGCGCGTGAAGCCCAATCCTCCATCGTGAGCGAGAGTGAAGCCCTGCGCAAAGGGCTCGAAAAATTGCAGTCTGGACTGTCCAGCCAAACTGGTCTGGGTGGCTTGCAACTCGTCATGTTGACCGGCTCAGCGTTGTTTGCGCTGCTTTGTGCTGGTGGACTGGCTTTTGTGCAGCTGCAAGACAGCCGCCAGCGTCAGCGTGCAGCTGAAGTCCAGCGTATTCAGGCGGTGGATCTGGAACAGGAAGCCAAGCGCGTCAATGATGCCAACCAGGCCGCTATTTTGCGTTTGATGAACGAGCTGCAAAACGTGGCTGAAGGCGACCTGACTCAGGAAGCCACTGTGACCGAAGATATCACCGGGGCCATTGCCGACTCGGTGAACTACACGGTGGAAGAACTGCGCTCTCTGGTGGGTAACGTGCAGAACACAGCCACCCGAGTGGCCCAAACCACCACGCTGGTAGAAAACACTTCGACCGAGCTGCTGGCTACTTCGGCTGAGCAGTTGCGCGAGATTCGCGAAACCGGCCAGTCTGTGCTCGACATGGCGCAGCGCATCAACCAGGTGTCATCACAGGCGCAAGAGTCTGCCCTGGTGGCCCGCCAGTCGCTGCAAGCTGCTGAACTCGGATTGGGTGCGGTGCAAAACGCCATCGGTGGTATGAATTCCATTCGCGATCAGATTCAGGAAACCTCCAAGCGCATCAAGCGCCTGGGTGAATCGTCGCAGGAGATCGGTGAAATTACCGAACTGATTTCAGACATTACCGAGCAGACCAACGTGCTGGCCTTGAACGCCGCCATCCAGGCAGCGTCTGCCGGTGAAGCGGGCCGGGGCTTCTCGGTGGTGGCCGAAGAAGTGCAGCGTCTGGCTGAGCGTTCGGCAGATGCTACGCGCCAGATTGCCGCACTCGTGAAAGCCATTCAGACCGACACACAGGATGCCGTGGCCGCTATGGAGCGTTCGACTCAGGGTGTGGTCGAGGGAGCCAAACTTTCCGATAACGCAGGTTCCGCTCTTTCCGAAATCGACAGCGTGTCACGCCGTCTGGCCATGCTGATTGAGCAGATTTCCGACTCCGCCTCGCGTGAAGCCGAATCGGCCAACGAAGTGGCCACCAACATCCAGCACATTTTTGCGGTGACCGAAGAAACCGGTGAGGGTACGCGCTCCACAGCCCAGCAGGTGCGGGAACTGTCGCGCATGGCCGAAGAACTCCGTCAATCCGTGGCGCGGTTCAAGATTTCCTGAGCCGTGATGCTGCCCTTCGCCAGCCACACGACCATTTCACCGAACTTCACGGTGCTCCTGCCCTATGCAATCCACCCGCCATTCCCCCGATTTGGTTGAAGGCCCGGACAGTGATCTCGGGCCGTTGGCCTGGGTGTTCGATGAACTTCGAAAATCGCTGGAGGCCGCCAACAAGGCGCTCAAAAGGTTTTCAGCTGAAACTGCCGCAGCCAGGGGGGCCGACCTGTCTGCAGTCGATCCCGCAGCCTTGCGGGTGGCCCGGTCGCAGTTGCACCAAGTCGTTGGTGCATTGGACATGGTGGGCTTTCATGCCCCGGCGCTCGTCGTCGGTGCCATGGAGGTGGCTGTCCAGCGGTTTCTGAGCCGTCCCGCATCCTGCACCGAGGTTGCTATCGGGAAAATTGAAAAGGCTGGCTTCGCTCTGGTTGACTACCTGGAGGCCGTGCTCAACGGCAAAGCCGTCAGCTCTGTGGCGTTGTTTTCGCAATACCGCGATGTCAAAGAGCTGTCGGGTGCCGAGCGCATCCATCCGGCTGATTTGTGGGATGCACCGCTGCATGTCACGCGCTGTGTGTCTGCTCCTCCCGTTGCAGCCGAATCGTTGCCTGATGCGTCCACCGTACAGGCCAAATTCAATCATTACATCCTGCATGTCATCAAGTCCCAGCATCCGGTGGCTGCTGCGCACCTGAAAGACTTGTGTGCAGCGATTGCCGCCCGTTGCCGTCAGGCAGATCAGCGGTCTTTCTGGCAGCAATCAGCCGCCTTCATGGAGGCCATCCAGCACGGCTTGCTGCCAACAGACGTGTATGTCAAGCGCACCGCCTCCCGCTTGCTGCCGGAATATGCGGCCCATGTCCAGGGCAAGCAGGATGTTTCGGGTGAGCTGAGAAAAGAGGCGTTGTTTTTTGCGGCGTATGCACAGGGTCGTGCAGATGTGGCGACACCTTGGCTGGATGCGGTGCGTCTGGCGGTTGGCTTGGGTACCGTGGTGCCTTTCAACTATGACAAGGCCACGCTGGGGCGTTTTGACCCGGCATTGCTGTTGCAAGCCCGCAAGCGCGTCAGTGCCGCCAAAGAGGGCTGGTCCCTGTTGACGGGGGGGGACCTCTCCAAAGCGCGGCAAGTGCTCGATCAGTTCACACTGATAGCCGACTCCCTGACCAAAATATTGCCCAATGCAGGGGCATTGGGTGTGATTCTGGTCAAAGCCGCAGCGGTTACCAACGACAAAGCAGCCGTGCCACCAACAGAGCTTGGGATGGAGGTCGCCACTGCGGTGCTCTACCTTGAGGCTGTGATGCAGGATATGGAGCCAGGTGATGAGACCTTGGCCGATCGAATGCACCAGATGGCGGCCCGGGTCGAGGGGGCATTGGGCAACATGCCCTCGCTGCCGCTGGAATCGTGGATGGAAGACCTCTATCGGCGGGTCAGTGACCGTCACACCATGGGCAGTGTGGTGGGAGAGCTCAAAGTCAGCTTGTCAGAGCTCGAACGTGAGCTGGATCAGTTCTCACGTGAGCCAGCAGCTGGCAAGTCTGTGCTGATCAAAGTTCCCCAGCAGTTGGCGCAAATGCGGGGCGTGCTTTCTGTGTTGGGTTTGGATCATGCTGCTCAGGCTGTCACCAGCATGCGCACCAGTGTGGAAGGCATGCTGGTTGACGATGTGGATGCGGAACGAGCCCGCCAGGCAGGGACATTCAGTCACCTTGCCAATAATCTGAGCGCGTTGAGTTTCCTGATCGACATGCTGAACTACCAGCCTGCGCTGGCGAAGAAGCTGTTTGTTTTTGACCCTGAACAGGCTGAACTCAAGCCTTTGATGGGACGGGCTGTTTCAACCTCGGCAACCGCTGTTCAACAGGTTGCCGAGCCTGTGGATGCAGCCCCCGCAGCGCAACCTGTACCAGCGGTGGCAGCTGCTGCACCGATGTTTGATTCCACTACGGTGCTCAGCGCCAAAGGTTTTGAATCAACGGTGGTGATCGCTCCCCAGGACATGCCCGTTGCTTCAGACGGAAAAACCGATCACGCGACTGCGCAGGCATTTGACACCACAGTCATTTTGTCCAAAGCCCCGGATGCCACACCCCATGCAGCCGAGCCTGTTGCTTTGCCGTTGCTTGAGCCCGAGGCCTCTGCTCCAATCGCAGTGGCAGAGGAGGTGCCGACAGACGTACCAGTGCCCCTGCCGGTTGCCGAGGTGGTTGTGCAGGAGCCTGTGGTTCCCCCAGCTCCCCCAGCAGTTGCCCCTGTTCCCCCTGCACCCGTACCCGCGCCTGTTGCTCCAGTTTTGTCTGAAGACGACCAAGAGCTGCTGGATATCTTCCTTGAAGAAGCCCGTGAAGTCGTTGAAGCGGGGCAGTCTGCCATTCTTGCCTTGTCGCATGAGCCAGGCAGCATGCCCCAGATGACCACATTGCGGCGTGCATTCCACACGCTCAAGGGCAGTTCTCGCATGGTGGGCCTCAATGAGTTTGGAGAGGCAGCCTGGGGAATGGAGCAAATGATGAATGCGTGGTTGGCCGAAAGCAAGCCAACTGACGCAGCACTGCGTGCAGTGTGTACCGATGCGTTGGCGCAGTTTGCCGCTTGGGTGGACGACATTGCCACTCACCAAGCGGCATCGTGGCAGGCGGCCCCCTTCACAGCCAGTGCCGATGCCATGCGTACCACCGGCCAGGTGCTGCCGATCAGCCGGTCAGTTGCGGTTCCAGTTGCAGAAGTACCCGCTGTTGCCGAAACCGTATCCGTTGCGGAAGAGGCACAGCTGGCACCCGTTGCAGAAGTTGCTCCAGCCGCAGAGGCCACACCTGTTGCCGATGTGGTTGCCGTGGCTGAAGAACCTGCCGCAGTGGCTGCCCCAACAGACTCCGTTGCTGAGTTCCCTTCCGAGCAAGAGGCTGTGTTGGCTCTGGAGTTGCCAGAGCCAGAGCCAGAGTGGATGCTGCTTTCAGATGCAGCCGTGGCAGAAGTTCCCGTTGTGGAAGAAACAACCGAACTTTCAGCAGAGCATGCAGACGAGTCCGGTTTGCCAACGCCCTCCGAGCTTGCCCAGCCGCCAGAGGATGTGCAGGCGATGGTCGATGTGCCACTGCTCGCTGTTTCTGAGCCTGTGCCTGAGCTGGTTGCCGATGTGAGCCCTGACGACGGTCAGCTGCCCGCATTGGTCGAAGTATTTGCCGACGAGCCCGATACCAGCGAAGTGGTTGTGGACGGAGGTGTCGCTGCCGACGAGACTGTGGCAGATGCTGTCACTGATGACGGGGTGACGGTCGTTGCACAAGATGCGATCTCTGCGCAAGAGGTGAGTGCAGTTGAGTCTGTGGCTGAGCCAGAAATGGATTGGGACTTTGGCTTTGAAGTCGTCGAAGCCACCCCGATGCAGGCTGAAGAGCCCATGCTCGTTGCCGAAACCGAAACCGAAACCGAAACCGAAACCGAAACCGATCTCACCTCCCTCGTTGTCACGGATAGTGCCGACCTGTCACTCGATTTTGACTTTGCGCCAGTGCCAGACGCTGCGCAGGCGGAGCACGAAACATCACCCATGCTGCCCCCAGCTGAAAACGCTGAAGGTGCTGCGGATTCTGATGCGGTGCAGCTCTTTGATGAAGACTTGTCTGCTGCCGTCGCC
>JACCEE011296536.1_pt1 | contig 10197 bp, 10 predicted proteins | sample 7449931 | NCBI WGS metagenome assembly JACCEE01 (sample SAMN15323457, study PRJNA562643) | freshwater metagenome | isolation source: river surface water | place: USA:Blue River Watershed | collected 2017-08-19
ATTCCAATAAGATTAAGAATAATATGGGAATTACTTCTGAAGTAAATCTTTTGAAATTCGAAATAATGACAAAGGAAGATTATATAAAACAATGTAGGTACTACAAAGGGGAAATAACAAATCCCTTTGAAGGAACAGACAATTCAATGTTGTGGTTTTATGAACAAAAGTGGTGCGAATTTGCTATAGATAATCCTGCCTATTTAGACGAGTGTATAGAAGAATACAAATACTTTGGACTAACAGATTTTAGTGATAATGACAATGTCCCAATTTCATTAAAAGCAATTTTTTTTAACCGATTCCTACATTGGGGTGGTGGATATAATGCTGAATCAGATAGAAAGAACTTTAAAGAATGATATTTGCATTTTATGTTTTTTATATCATATTTGTAACAGAATTTATTTAGTGATTCAGTGGAAGTTATGAACACTAAAAGTATTTAATAGTATAAAAGAGATTTGAAACCAATAAAAGAGTTCGTAACATTTGGCATAAACGAAATTGTCAGATGAATTATGTTTTATACTTAATGAAAATAATTAAAGGTATATGAATCCAGAGACCAACCGTATAGAATACAAAAGAGAACTCACTGATGATTTGGAAAAAGAGGCAGTAGCTTTTCTTAATTATCACGAAGGAGGCATAATTTACATTGGAATTGACAATACAGGAAAGACTGTTGGTGTTTCAGATATTGATGGCGATATGCTTAAAATAAAAGATCGCCTGAAAAACAACATCATGCCCTCTTGTTTGGGTTTGTTTGATGTATCTGCGGAAACTATAGAATCGAAAGATGTGATTAAAATCACGTTGGCAAGCGGAACAGAAAAACCATACTATATCAAGAAACTTGGGATGTCGGAAAAAGGCACTTTTATACGTATTGGAACTGCTGCGGAACCAATGCCTGTGAAAATGATTGAATCGTTATTTGCCAAACGCACACGTAATTCTATTGGTAAAGTTAAGTCTCCAAATCAGAATCTTACCTTTGAGCAACTTAAGATATACTATGAAGGAGCAAAGAAAACACTCAATCAGCAGTTTGCTGCCAATTTGGAATTACTTACCGAAGAAGGGCAATATAATTATGTAGCATACTTATTGGCTGATGTTAATGGAATGTCTATAAAAGTGGCTAAGTACGATGGTCTTGATAGAGTGGACTTAATGGAAAATAACGAATACGGATATTGCTCATTAGTTAAAGCCGTCAAACAAGTGCTGGATAAGATAGAGGTAGAAAATAAAACATTGGCTAAAATAACCCCGAAGGAGCGTGAGGAAAAAAGACTATGGAGTCCAGTTGCTTTGCGTGAAGCAGTGATTAACGCTATTGTCCACAATGACTATACTTCTGAGGTGCCGCCAAAGTTTGAATTCTTTAATGACCGGATAGAAATCACTTCTTTTGGAAGTTTGCCACAAGGTATGACAGAAAGCGAATTCTTTGAAGGGTATTCTGTGCCACGCAATAAAGAATTAATGCGCGTATTCAGGGATTTAGATTTGGTAGAACACTTGGGCTCCGGTGTTCCTCGGATTTTGAAAAGCTACGGAAAAGAATGTTTTAAATTTACAGAGAACTTTTTACGAATGACATTTCCTGCTTTAGAGCAAGTTACCGAACAAGTCACCGAACAAGTCACCGAACAAGTCACCGAACAAGTTAAAAAAATAGTTCTAACATTAGGTGGCAATACTTTGTCTACAAATGAGATAATGCAATTATTAGAGTTAAAACATAGACCTACTATTATGTATGATTATTTAAAGCCTGCATTAGAACAAGGGTATATAGAAATGACTATACCCGATAAGCCAAATAGTAGTTTGCAAAAATATCGTCTGACAATATTGGGAAAGCAGTTGAAAGGTAAATTATAAGTGGAGAGCTCTCTCTAATGAATTCTGACGACAATGTAACCGATGCTTTAGCTATTAAGTCCAGTAATCATATTTGCACTATATTTTCACAAGTATCTATAAATGAGCATATATTTCTTTTTAAGAAGTGAAGTAAGATCTACTTGAAATAATTCATAACTATCAATAATAGGCTGCAAATTAATATTTTGCAGCCTATTTTATTATTGAGCATATATCGCTTCGTTGTATGCAATTAAGGGATCTAACTCTAATTCAGGAATGGATTTACTTCCTCTATACGAAATCACGTTTTTACGACCATCTTTATAAAACACGATCATATTCAGTGGGCATTGTAAATACTTATTTGAAAATGATTGAGGATCAAGATAAATAGCAGTTTCGATATTGAAGGAGATTGAGTCGCATTTGTCAATTAATTTGAATAACTTCTCTCTTAAGCCACTGTATCCTATCGCTCTTTTCTTGGTATATTTTTTTGCAAAAACGTCTAATTTATTATCTTCATATTTAGCTATATAAAGATCATTATCATTGGCACTAATTTTTCTTCCGCCTAGACTTTCAGCTTGAATTTCGTATGTAAAAATCTTATTTATAGTGTCAATTGACACATATTGAGGAGGGGTTAACTTATGTTCTTTAATAAGTAGGCCATCTTCTCTTAATCCATATTTACCATTATGACAATAGACTTCAAAATAGTGTTCTGTAAGCATTGAAGAGCTATCGTAGATGAAAAAGATTAATGGGCCAAATATGAGAGAAAATATTAAAAGGATTTTAACTCCTTGTAATAATTTATTGAGATTATTACTATTTTTCATACACATCAAGATTTTAAGTTAGTATTACAAGAATCACATAATGATCCTAATGCAAAAACAGCAGAGAAAGCAATCCACAAAAAAAACCAAGTATTAGATACGACATAATAATTAGAGGAAACTTATAACTATTAAAACGGAATATCTTAAATTAATTTATACACTATTTCTATGAGCTATTTATTAACTATATGATTATTAAATTATAACATTCATATCTTGATATAAATAAAAGGTCTACTTTCTAACTTTAATTTTAAAGTCTATCTCTTTTTCATTATCTGAAAGCAATTCACCTTTATTTATATCCTTATCTTTCAAATATTTCAAACACTCATTACCCTGACCATCAAAACATTCAATTTTTTGATTTTCATTTACCCACAATGTTTTAAAATATTTCTTCTTCCCGAAGTAAGGAAGAGACGGTACAATAATTGGAGATCCTGGTTCATTAAAACGCCATTCAGTTTGAGATTTACTAATATCTAACTCTTCAAGAAATGTTCTAGCACATTGTATCCCTCCTAGCTTAGAATTTTTTGTAACATCCAATTTAAAAAGTGGATTATAAGAACAATTTAAATAGAATAACGAATCGCAAAATTTAACATCAAGAAATGTTAAACTATTATGTTCGCAAAATATAGCTCTAACATTCTTACAACCAGTTAAGTCAATTAAATTTAAGGAGTTATTAGGAACATTTATTTCACTTAAACTATCACATAAAGAAACATCTAACCTTTTTAATTTACCATTTTTTAAATTCAAATATTTCAACGACCTCATCAATGACAGATTAAGCGAAATTATTGAAGTACTATCAAGGGTCAAGCTACTTAATTTTCTATTAAATGATAAATCTAAGTCCGTTAATTTTTTTGCATTTTTTAAATCTAAGCCTTTTAGATCTTTGCAATCTAATAGATCTAGTTCATTTAATTCATTATTATAAAGTGTAAGATACCTTAACTTCTCACATTTTTTAAGATTGAGCTGGCTAATATTGTATTTTTCATCTTTTCCGTATATTGATTCAATATAACGAAGGTTTGTACATCCAGATAGATTTATAGAATTAAAAAAAGGTATTTTTAAATTTTCTAATCCCGTGTTATTCGAAAAATCTAAAATCTTACCCCTTACTGCGTATAGTTTACAATAATTTAATGCAGAGCATCCAGAAACATCAAGCAATTCAGTTATTGTTGTATAAAATTGAGAAGTGAAATCTAAAAATTTTAATTTTTTACAATTTTTCAAATTCAATACATTAATATTCCCCCAACCAATCTTAACAGTATCAATGTTTTGACATCCAGTAAGGTCTAACAAGGTTATATTAGTCACATTATTCTTTATTATTAATGTTTGCAAATTAGGAAGTGATAATTTTACATCTCCTGTTATTTTTGTTTCATCCAAAATTAGAGTGGTTAATCCCGTTAAATTGGCAATTCCTGTTTCATAAAATGAAGATATTCTGGTACTACCTTGTAATTTAAGTGATTTCTTTTTCATTGCTTCAACTTGACTTATCTTTCCGTCATTGTTAGCATCGTAAGTACTAAGTAAAATGCGTCTTAAAGAAACATCAGGTACTGCATCTCCATTCCAAAATATCTTAGCAGCTTCCTTTTCTGCCAATCGTGACTCAGCTGCCCTTTTCTCATCATCACTCTGATAATTGGTCTGATAAAGAAGTGTTGCTCCTATAATTTCGCCGGAAGTGCTAGATATCATCTTTGTAACATAAATTCTCACATAATAATCACCTCTTCCATCATTGTAATGAGCGACATATCCACAACCCTTTTGTAAGGCGATTCTTTGTGCTTTACCATATGGTTTAACTGTTATTTTCGAAATATTATCAACTGTACCAACTAAATAAAACCCCCAATAGTTTCCATAAAGGTTATTAATATTGTCCATTTTTATACCATATCTACAACCGGGAATTAAAATTTCAGATTCTCCATCATTGCGTATAGACTGAATTAATGCACCTTCAGGCATATAAACTACCTCTTGAGAATAGAGGTTTAACATATAAATAAAATAAAATGTGATTAATAATAGAAGTTTTCTATTCATAAGTTTATTGATTTAAATCATTATTAAAAAATTGCTGTAATACTTGTTTAAAAATATAAATTTTATTAAAATAAGCCTCTTTTAAAATTTATTATGTATCATTTTTACTATCATCTACAAATTATACTTTTACCAATTTGAAATAATCTTCCATAATTAATTTGAGGTTACCATTTTCATCATATCCTCCTCGAAAATTATCACTAAACGCATATTCATCACCTAGACACAAGATTATATTTGAAGTAGATTTCATTTTATTCTCAAGCTTATAATCCATTTTATATATTTTATTTGTAGTCATTTGTTTAAATATAATTTTAGGAGATGCAAGATCATCAAGTTCTTCATCTGTTCTAGGAATTTTTTCATGACAATCTATCTTATATTTAAAGTTCCCATTAAATTTGAAACCTTCTGAATAACCTGTTCCATCGGAGTTAAATGTAATCGTAGATTTTTCATAAAGTGAACAATTGTCTTTGTTTATAGTCGAGTATTCTTTTACAATCCATTTTCCTTCCAGTATAACTTTCGTTGCACTAATTTCCCTTTTTACACGTAATAATCTTATTATATTGATTACCAGGACAAAGATCATTATTGAATAATATAATATCAACACTATCGTCTTAAATGAATATGTTTTTGAAAATCCGAAATTTAGAATAAACAATATCGGAATAAAAATTGATAACAGGTTAAAAACTATTGCAATATATGTATTTCTACAGAGTATACAAGAAGAACATATGGTAAATAATAATGGAACTGTCAAACATAAAGGATTTTCATAATTAATTGGTAATAAGAAAACAAATGGAAGAAACAAAAATGATAATATTATTGAAAGTCCGATAATAATAAACCTCATAATTTTCTAATTTTTAATTCTTTGAGTTAATATAAAACAATATTGTTAATAGCTATGGAATTATCGCCAAATTATTACTTGTATAAATTTACTAATCAACCTATTATTGACAATGAATTTTTCATACATTTAGTGTTAAACATCAATTATCTTGAATAAATTGGCATTTGGACTAATCATTTTGTAATGTATTAGAAAAATTAGTAACAACTCTGTTATATAAGGAGTTATATTAATACAATATCTCGATATCATTCATTAAAATAATTCCTAGTACAAAGCCTAAGATTATTATTACAATCGCGATCAAAGATCCAAGACTTTCGCTTTCAATACTGATGTCGAAAACAAAGAGAATTATACCAATTATAGCTATAAGTAAAAGGGGCAGTACAAGAAATAATGTTCGCGACAACACCACTGGCCATCTAAATTCGTTCTGGCGTTGTGCAAAAGAGATTGCTGACTCTAAGTTTGAATACTTTGTTAGAAATACTTGTCGTTCTATGTTGAATATTGCAACACTGTCCCCGATTTTCGCACTATCAATCAATTTGTTGCGATTTAATAATGTTGTTTGAACAGGGTATTCTTTGTCATATCCTACAGTATCATCATTGTTCATTACTACCAATTTATATGTGGAAAAGGTCAACCCGGCTCCATCGGGACTAGAGTATACAAATGACTCATCTAATGAAAATTTCTTTGAGAGAATTCCTTTAGCAATTATGCGATATGAAGTATCACCTCTATTTTCACATGAATCACATGAAATTAAAAATAAAGTAAATACAACTGATATAAAAATAATCATCACGTTTTTCATATATAGATTTAGTTATATATATTTATAACAAACATTTTCATTAGGATTATTATATGCTATAAATTCCTTAATATCTTCTCTTTGAAGAACTTTAGGAATAAAAATAAACTTTAAACCATGTTTTGAAAACATCATTTCAATCTCTTCTATATTTCTATTAATAATGTCGTTGATTTCTTCATGATAATAGCTTTCAATATAAAATACCTGTTTGTCAAACTCTTGTTCAGGATAGCTATCTGATGGAAACCATATGATTTCAAAATTGAAATTGTTTTCTATACTCATATAACATAATTTTTAGGTTACTAACTCATTTATTCTATGGTTTTCACATCAAAGCTTTTGTAATGTTTTCTGTGCCACTTCGAGGCCTTGTTCAGCTGCCATTTTTGTCCAATAAACAGCTTTCGAATAATCTTTATCAACGCCGTTCCCTAAAAAATAACACTTACCTAAGTTATATTGAGAAACTGCATCTCCTTTGTCAGCAGCACTTTTATACCATTTTACAGCTTCATTGAAATCTTGAGATACTCCTAATCCATTATAATAACACCATCCCAAATTATATTGTGCAGCAATATGACCATTTTCTGCTGCCATTTTAAAATATATTACTGCTTCAAAATAATTCATATTCACTCCAAGACCTTTTGAATAGCATACTCCTAAACTATATTGTGCTGTTGTATTGTTTTTAACTGAAGCTCTCTTGAACCATTTTACTGCTTCATAATAATCTTGATCTACTCCTTGTCCATTATAATAGCATAAACCTAAGTTATATAAGGCATCAGAATAATTCATCTCTGCCGCCTTAGAAAACCATTTTACAGCTAAGGCATAATTTCTTTCTACCCCTCTGCCATTATAATAACATACACCTAAAATATATTGTGCATCTACATTACCCTTTTCGGCTGCCTTCTTGAACCATTTCACTGCTTCAGAATAATCTTGGGTAACTCCTTCTCCTTTATAATAACATAGCGCTATTTTAATTTGAGCACTAATATCTCCTGTATTAGCTTTATTGATTAGTGATGAGATGTCAGTTTTTTGGGCAAATAGAGACAAACTAAAAAACAGAGCTACTAAAATATTGATTAAATAAATACGTGTTTTCATCTTATTAATTTATTAAATTACCACAATACTAAATCATTAACAATAAATATATTATCACATTACAGATTAAAATTGATAATTTTATAATTATCCATAGATCAACTCATCCAAATCATCCTCGGTTAATACCGAAAGAACATTTCCTTGTAAATCGAGCTTTACCCATTTGCCGTCAGATCTTTTGGCATAAGCAACACCTACACTCACATAGTCATAATCATAAGCATCTTCGTACATTGGAGAAACAACATATCTACCTGATCTATCGATAAATCCATAAGAAATATGGCCAAAGTCATTATCACATATTCCAACTAAAGCTCTGCCATGTGAAAATTTATTTGCTTTATTATATGATCTATCTCCACATATATTGTTACCCCGCTTATCTACATATATATAGCTATCCTCTTCTTCACTTCCAACATTTATCAGAGCTATTCCATCTTGAAATATTGAATATCCTATTCCTTTTGTTCCAGTATAACTAAATAACTCATTTCCAAATCTATCAACAAAACCAGACCAAACAGTATCCTTTTGCTTATATTCATAATAAACAGCTTCTTCGTTAAATTGACCTAGTTTATCATAGGAAAAAGGTAATATTACTAAGCCTGCTTCATTTATTGCACCATATTTCCCATTATATTTTGCAATATATACTCCGCTAGAATTGGTATTAAATTGCTGAAAAGAGGCAGGAATATAATTAATGCCATTGCTAAACTTTAGTCCGTAAAGATTCTGGGGTTGATCGTAATAAGACTCAATTTTAACATTATTATTAATAGCTCCTTGAATTATATAGCTTTTTTTGTCTGATACACCGTACAAGATTCCATTATAAAATGTTCCATTTTTAATTTCTCCTTGAAAAAACTCAGTACCTTGTATTACAACTCCCCTTCCGTTTCTTTTAAGTTTGTCAAAATCTCCTTTATATATTCGTTTTCCAAATAATGATGCATGTGAAAATGTTGGTGAAAATTCAATTGGATAACCATTTAAATATGCATAAATACCTGATTTCATTATATTTTCATCCATATTTGCATAAAAGGCAAAATAACTACCATCGCCCCTAAAAACAACCACTAATGGATAACATTCACATTTAATTATTTGTCTAAGGAATTTGATTTTTTGAGCATTTCCCAATGTGTCATTTTTGCTTTCACCAAATTTGTAATACTTAAAATCAGGGTTTTCATCTATAAATTTATCTAGTTTTGAACCTAAAGCTCTACATGGTGCACACCAATCTGCATAAATATGTAATATGGTTTTAGTTGTTACTTTTTTAAAGCCTGGAGAGGCAACATTTCCATTATAAAATTTTGCTTTGAATTCGCTTAGATTCAACACTTTAGCTGAAGCGGCAAATAAACTAGAGTTTATAACCACAAAAATTGCAAATAATAAAAACTTTTTCATAGTGTATAAGTTTATAATAGTGAATTAATTAATAAGTAAATAAGAGCCAATGTTCCATATACTAATGTGTAAATTTTAAGTACATCACTAATTTTCATATGTATTTTATCGATGATTATAAACTCTTTAATAAACAGCGAAGATTCACTGACTCCCAAATTATATACTCTGTATGAGTCTATAGGAACTATAGGGATAAAAACAAATGTTATCCATCGAATTGTATCATATTCAAAGCCTGATTTTCGGAACCTGCCAACAAAGCTTAAACCACAGCCATTAAACGTAAACAACACAAGATTTGGGTATTTCGACACAGGTAACTTTTTATACTCTTTTTCTTGGAATGGCGTGTAATCCGAGCAAGAACTAATTTTTGAGACACCTTTTTCTTGTTTTTTACAATATGCATTCTTACCATCTTTGGTTAGTTTTGCATAAACACAGTTTGTGCATAATAATGTATTGTTTTCCATAGTATTAAAAGTATTTTTTTATAACATTCATATTAAAAAACGCAACTGCCACTTGGTCGTATTTTTTTTCTATATAGATATATTTATCGTCTCCCTTGTAGATCGAAATATTTTCTGAAGACTTAAGTTCAACATATGAGCTTTTATCTAAATATTTTAATATTTCATCATAGATTATGTTGTTCTTCTCTTCTGTGTTTCCACTAATTCCATAAGCAATACCGTCAATTTTTTTATTTGGATTATACGAAAATCTATCGTTTGAATCAGAATATGGAGTTGCTATGATATAGGTTTTAATAAGCATATCATCAGAAAAATACCTCTCCTTTACCAAATGTAAATCACCATCTATTTGCAGATCGGATTGAGATAATTCAAAATATTTTATAGCACTAGAAATAGTAGATGATAAACTTATCTCTTCTGGTTGGTCAAAATTTATTTGAGAAAATATTGGTGTTGTATCGAACTTTTGATTGTTAACAAACATATATTCATTTAATACATAGTCATATCTTGGGATCAACTCTAAATCAACACTATACTTTTGTTCTGTAATAAATACTCCATTTTTGTTTATCAAGCCAAAAGACTGTCCGTCAATCGAAGCCAAAGCAC
>JACCEE012563974.1_pt1 | contig 10194 bp, 6 predicted proteins | sample 7449931 | NCBI WGS metagenome assembly JACCEE01 (sample SAMN15323457, study PRJNA562643) | freshwater metagenome | isolation source: river surface water | place: USA:Blue River Watershed | collected 2017-08-19
CCGAGGGTCTGCATGATGCAGGCGGATCCTTCGCGCGTGATTCCGATGAAGGAATGGGACGAGCGGGAGGATACGATGGCGTTGACCGCGATCTGGATGTCGCCGTCCGTCGCGTTCTTGAAACCGACGGGCATGGACAGGCCCGAGGCCATCTCGCGATGGGTTTGGCTTTCCGTGGTGCGCGCGCCGATAGAGGCCCAGCTGACGAGATCCGAGGTGTACTGCGGCACGATCGGATCGAGCATCTCGCTGCCGGTGGGCAGGCCGAGCTCGTTGACGTTGATGAGGATTTCGCGGGCCATGCGAAGACCGCGCTTGATGTCGCTCGTGCCGTCGAGGCCCGGGTCCATGATGAGGCCGCGCCATCCGACGGTCGTGCGGGGTTTTTCGAAGTAGACGCGCATGACGATGCACATGCGGTCGGCGTACTTGGTTCGGAGCTCGGCGAGCCGCTTAGCGTATTCGAGAGCCGACTCGGGGTCGTGGATCGAGCAGGGCCCGACTACGACGAGGAAGCGGTCATCCTCGCGCCTGAGGATCCGCTGAACTTCCTCGCGTCCCTTGAGCACCGTTTCGGCGGCGCGCGCCGTCACGGGAATGGCTTCCGCCATCGCTTCCGGGGAGATGAGGGACTGTGCCTCGAGGATTCGAACATCGCGAATTTTGTTGTCATGCATTGTGAGCCACCGTCCGTATAGTATCCAATAATTCCATCACCATACAAGAATCGGCCCATGTTTGTACAGGGCTTTCAGTCTCACTGCAGAGAATGCTCCGTTCCGCCTCGCGTATCTCGTATTCGTAACCGTTGCACTCGAAAGGGAACTCAACCCGCTCGACGATTTTTCCGTCTCGATCGAGAAGACGGGCCTCCTGAGCCATCCAGAAAAGGGGGAGCTCGATGGAACCATTCTCGCCGACGACGAGGGCTGACCGGTTTTGAGGGATACCCGCAAGGTCGATCGCGCAGGAGAGGTCGGCCACGGGGCCATTATCCCATCGAAGCAAAACCCGGTCGAAGGAATCGACTCCGGTCGGCGCGCGGCGAACGAGCGAATGAACCGCATCCGGCCGCTTGAGCGCAGGAGCGGCTAACGCGGCCCGAGCGACCTGGCAGGCGAAGGTGACGGGATAGATGCCGACGTCGAGCAGCGCGCCGCCGCCGAGCGCTGGATCCCACAGCCGCGCGGTCGGGTTGAAGGGCGATTCCAGGAAGAAATCGGCCTTAACGTATTTAACCGCGCCGATTCTCCCGGCGGCTACCCACTCAAGGGCGCGACGGACGGAAGGATTGAAGCTCATCCACATCGCTTCCATAAAGAAAAGACCCTCGGAGCGCGCGAGGTCCACGACGGGGGCGAATTCCTTCCCGGTGATGGCGACGGGCTTTTCGCAAAGCACGGCTTTGCCGTGCCTAAGGGCGGCGACGGAAAGCTCGACATGAAGGTTATGCGGCGTGGCGACGTAGACGGCGTCTATCCCAGGGTCCGAGATGAGCTGTTCGTAGCTCCCAAAGGAGCGGGGAATTCCCCGTGCGCGCGCGAATTCGGCGGCTTTTGCCGCGTCGCGCGAGGCGACTGCCGCCAGAACGCTCTTTCCGCCCCGTTTTGCCTCGTAGGCGCATGCCTCGGCGAACTTATCCGCGATCCAGCCAGTCGCGACGATTCCCCATCTGACGGTTTTCATATTGCCGATCCTCCGGTTTTTCTGTATTTTATAGGGTAAAGCCCCCTAAAAGAAAGGGGGACGCAGAAAGTTTTATTTCTAAGTACCGGCAACGGTAGATCAATAAGGAGAAAAGAAAATGGCCAAACAGCTTATGTTCAATGAGGAAGCGCGCAAAAAGCTGCTTTCCGGCGTGGAGCAGATCTCCAGCGCCGTCAAGGTCACCCTCGGCCCAAAGGGCCGCAACGTCCTTCTCGACAAGAAGTTCGGCGCCCCGACCGTCACCAAGGACGGCGTATCCGTAGCGAAGGAAATCGAGCTCGAAGACCCCTATGAAAACATGGGCGCGCAGCTTCTGAAGGAAGTCGCGACCAAGACCAACGACGTGGCCGGAGACGGAACCACCACCGCGACCGTACTCGCCTATTCAATGGTTCGCGAGGGCCTTAAGTACGTGGCCGCCGGAATGACCCCGATCGAGCTGAAGCGCGGCATCGACAAGGCCGTCATGATCGCCGTCGAGGAGATTAAGAAGAACTCCAAGGAGATCAAGGGCTCGGACGAAGTGGCCCACGTAGCCTCCGTCTCGGCTAACAACGACGAGGAGATCGGAAAGATCCTCGCCGACGCGATCGAGAAAGTCGGCAAGGACGGCGTCATCACCGTCGAGGAAGCGAAGACGATGGACACCACCACCGACTTCGTCGAGGGTATGCAGTTTGACCGCGGCTATATCTCTTCCTATTTCGTGACCGACCGCGACCGCATGGAAACCGTGTTCGAAAACCCCTACATCCTTATCCACGACAAAAAGATCTCCAACATGAAGGACATGCTTCCCCTGCTCGAGAAGATCGCGCAGTCCGGTCGCCAGCTCCTAATTATCGCCGAGGACGTCGACGGCGAAGCCCTGGCGACCCTGGTCGTCAACAGCCTCCGCGGAACCCTTAAGACCTGCGCGGTCAAAGCTCCCGGATTCGGCGACAGGCGCAAGGCCATGCTTGAGGACATCGCTATCCTCACCGGCGGAGAGGTGATCACCGAGGAACTCGGGCTTAAGCTCGAGGCCGCGGACATCAGCCAGCTCGGCCAGGCGAAGAGCGTCAAGATCGACAAGGACAATACGATCATCGTCGACGGCGCCGGAAAGGCCAAGGACATCAAGGACCGCGTCGCGCAGATCAAGGCGCAGATCGAGGAGACCACGAGCGACTACGACAAGGAGAAGCTCAAGGAGCGCCTCGCGAAGCTCGCCGGCGGCGTCGCCGTCATCAACATCGGCGCCGTGACCGAGGTCGAGATGAAGGAAAAGAAGCACAGAGTAGAGGACGCACTGTCCGCGACCCGCGCAGCGCTCGAGGAAGGAATCGTCCCCGGCGGCGGACTCGCGCTCATTCAGGCCGCTCTCGCCCTCGAGAAGGCCGACCTCACGAACCTTACCGACGACGAAAAGATCGGATACAAGATCGTCAAGCGCGCCCTCGAGGAGCCGATGCGCCAGATCGCGATCAACGCGGGCCAGGACGGCGGCGTTATCGCCGAGCGCGCGAAGGCCGAGAAGAAGGGAATCGGCTACGATGCCGCGAAGATGGAATGGGTGGACATGGTTAAGGTCGGAATCATCGACCCCGCGAAGGTCGCTCGCTCCGCGCTGCAGAACGCCGCGTCCGTCGCGAGCCTCCTCCTGACCACCGAGTGCGCGATCACCGACCTGCCCGAGAAGAATGCCCCCGCCATGCCTGCCGGCGCCGGAGGAATGGGCGGAATGGGAGACATGTACTAATCAAGCGAACGCGGTTCGCCGCGTGATTGAAGGGCCGCCCGAAAGGGCGGCCTTTTTCGTTTACGCTGCCCATGCCGCCGGAGGCGGAACGCCGAAGCGCGCGGTATCGCGCGCAGTCGATCATGCCTCTCGGCGCCATGAGTTCGCGCAACGCGTGAACTCATGATAGGGCGGAATGGACGGCATGTATTAAGCCGAAGGCTTAATACTGCAGGCGGAAGAACGACGAAGTCGAGCTTCCGCAGGGATGTATTAATCGCTGACGCGATTAATGCATCTTGGAGTTTCGCGGGGAACCCGCGAAACATCAACACAGGTACTAATCAAGCGAACGCGGTTCGCCGCGTTAATGAAAGGGCCGCCCGCGAGGGCGGCCTTTTTCGTCAGAAGGCGGAGCCGGCGAAGGTCTTCGCGTTAGGGATCGAAGCGGAGATTTCGCGCTGGCGCGTAATCGCAGCGAAGAGCCCGGGCCGGGGTAGAGTCCATCGGACTCTACCCCGGTAACGCCCAAAAAAAACGATATGGGGATTAGCGAAAGATTTCGGAGACCGCCTCGTCAAGCACCGAGTCGACGTCAAGATTCCGCGCGAGCTTTCCGCCGCTCGCGGGGGCTTTGTCAATCGCCTTGGCCGCGGCGACGATCCATTCCACCGCGAGCTCTTTGGGGACCTTCGAGATATTGATCGCGAGGTCAAAGCTCGAAACGGGCTCGGTCTTGATGCCGTAGAAGGTTTCCATAAATAGGGCGCGAACTCGATCGCGGTCACGGACGTCCTTTTCCGCCGCGACAAGGTCCGGATGCTTAAACTCGGCCAGGGCGGCCTTCGCGCGGAACTCGATCGGGGCTTGCAAACGGACGTTAAGCGCGTCGCCGTAGCCCGCGAGCGCGACGTATCCGCCGCGGCCCACGATTACCACGTTGCCGCGTTTGGCGATAGCGAGGATGGCGCGGTTCATCATGGCGATCATCGTCGCGCGCTCGTCGACCTTTCGGGCGTTGAAGCCTTCCCAAAAGTCCGGCAAGGCGTCGTACACCTTGTTGAACCCGACCAAACCGTACTTCGCGAGCAGTGCGCCGATCGTTTCCTTATTGACGAGTTTGTATGAAAGGGACGCGGCGACCGTCTTGGCTATCTCCGTTCCAAGCGAACCGGCCTCGCGGGAAATGGTTATCACGCTCATGGTACGCCTCCTTTACCCGCTTTAAGCGTAAGTTCGCGGAGGGAGGCTGTCAAACGGCTTATTCCTCGGAGATTCGGCGGGCGCGGCATTGGTCGAGGCGCCAAAGGGCCGCGCGATCCGAGGGATTCGCCTCGACGACGCGCTCGAGGATTTTTCGGGCGGGGGCGAACTTTCCCTCGCCGAGAAGGGAGACGGCGCGCTCGAAATCCTTCCGAGAGACGGCCTTAAGCTCGCGGCATTCCGCGGGGTCCTGGTCATAGACCTCGAAGACCCCGATTTTCTCGTCCTTTCCCTTAAACTGGATCGGGCCGACGTAGCGGGTCATGAAGGAATCGAGTTCCTCCAGGCGATTATAGATTTCGCGCGTGACGAGCAGGCGCGTCCCCGTTTCCTTGGTCATGCTCTCGAGCCGGCACGCGACGTTGACCGAGTCCGCGATGACGGTGGTCTGCATTCGCTGTTCCTCGCCGATGGTTCCCATCATCAGGGTGCCGCAATGTATGCCGGTGCCGGTCATGATCGGCTGCAATCCCGCCTTTTCGCGCTCGCCGTTGAACTTTCGGATCTCCACGATCATGTCGAGCGCGCACCGCACGGCGTCGTCGACAAGACCCGGGAAAATCGCCATGACCCCGTCCCCGAGGTACTTGTCGATGAAGCCCCCGTGGCGGCGAATGATGGGGGCGATCCGGGAAAGGTAGTCGTTGAGGAAATTGAAGGTTTGCTTCGGGGTTAGGTTCTCGCTGATCGCGGTAAAGCCCCGGATGTCGGAGAACATGACGGTCATGTCCTTTTGAATCTGGTCTCCGAGCCTAACGTCGACGATGCTTTTCTTGGAAAGGAACGTAAGGAACGCGTCCGGCACGAAGCGTTCCATCGCCGCGTTGAGCTGGATAAGGTGCTCTTGGTAGTTTTGAATCTTATCGGCCATGCCGTTGTAGTTATTCTTTAGGTCGTAAAGTTCCTTGATGCTCGTCGTAAGCGACGATCGGGAGGAGAGGTCCGACTCGCCGAATCGGCGAACCGCGTCGGTAAGCTCCTTGATCGGCTTGCTGATGCGCCAAGAAAGCGCGAAGGAGCCGGCAAGGATTAAGGCGAGCATGAGCACGGCGATCGCGATCACCGGGAGGAAAACCGACCAAAGGAACGCGGAGTATTTGCCGTCCGAGATGTCGATGCCGAGGCATCCCATGAAGGCGCCGGTCTCATGGTCGAAAATCGGCGCGATTCCCATGAGGGAGTTAACCCCATAGGCCTCGTCGCGCACGAACGAGGTGCCGACCTGGGGGGTCTTTTGCATCAGGGACGCGATGGTTTCCTTTTGCCCCGTTATGTCGTACTCAAGGTTAAAGCCCGAAATCTCGTCGCTGCTTTTGCCCGTGTTGAGCACCTCGGCGCGAAGCGCGAGAACGTCCGCGTCTACGACGAAGCGGGCGCGCTCGGGCACGTCGCCGGGAGAAAGGATATAGACGTACCGGATGAGCGAGGGATTCGTGCTGCGGATGCGGTTTAGGTAGGCCGAGACGCGGACGTACTCGGGGGTTTTCTCGATCTCGAGGGCGGATTGCCCATCAAGCGTCGGGGAGACGCGGGCGACGAGGGCTCGAAGGTCGTTAGTGTTAATCCCGTCCGCGCCGAGGACTGCCGTGGCGCGCAGGCGGTCCGAGGTCTCTTCGAACAGACGCCCCTGAAGGTTCGTGAACATGCTCGAGAAAATGACCGCGAGCACGAGCACGCTCGAGGCGATGAGCATGGAACCGATATAGACGCGATACCTGATTTCTGCCATACGCCATAATATGACGAATGGACGCGAGGCACAAGCGGAAAAACCTGGGTTACAGCGTGTCGATTGGGAAAATCGTGTCGTCGTGAATCTGAATCAGGCCCTTGCCCTTGAGAATTTCAAGATTATCGGCGGTCGCGAGCTCGTTTCCCCGGTTGAACGCGAGAAACGCGCGTATTTTTATACCGTCCTGGCCCTCTAGCATGGAGCCGCATATGAGCTGAATAAGGGCTTCTTCCTCCGTAACTTGCATAACGCACCTCGAATCGGACTTTTTTTTAACGTACAGCGATAGCTGCTTTTAGTTAATTGTTGTCCGATTCGGGCCGTCTGTCAAATCCTTTCAGGGTTTATCGTGAAGTGAAGCCCCGTTGGTCTCCATGACCCTGCGGTACCAGATCGCGGAGTCTTTCGGAATTCTTTTCTGGGTCTCGAAGTCGACGTGCACGAGCCCAAAACGTTCCTTATATCCCTCCGCCCACTCGAAGTTGTCCATGAGGCTCCAGTGAAAGTAACCGGCGATCTCCGCCCCGTCCGCGATAGCCTTCTCAAGCTCGAGGAGGTAGCGCCAGGTATAGTCGATGCGGGCGGGATCGTGCACCTTGCCGTCAAGGCTAACCCAGTCGGACAGCGCGAGCCCGTTTTCGGCGATCATAATAGGCAGCTTATAGCGTTCCCACATAAAACGGGGGACCCATCGGAGCGTCGCGGGTTGGACGGGCCACTTGAGCGCGGACTGCGGCGCGCCCGGAACCGGCGTAACCATGCGAATTCCATCCGGGGTGCTTTCGAAGAGCTCGCCCGCGTACAGGTTGACGCCGCAATAATCGAGTTTCTGGCTAATCAGGGGCAGATCGTCGCGCCAGCGCGCGGGCAAATGCGCCTCGAAACGGGCAAGATAGTCGGCGGGATACTCGCCGAGCAAAACCGGATCGACGAAGGCGGCGAAGGTCCACATCGAGTTTGGCTGGGGATTAAACGAGAACAGAAGGTCGCGGCACGCCTCGATGTCCTCTGCGGATTCGGTCGCGGGGATGATGGCGCGCGTCGTCGGCACGAAGCCGATTTTGTAGCGATCGCCCCCGATTTCGCGAAGGGCCTTAACGGACTTTCCGTGCGCGACGAGGACGTAATGGATGACCTTGGCGATATCGTCGTCGCCGAGCGTAAGCCCGGGAGCGTGAAGCCCCGCGTAGTGGCCCAGGGCGACGAAACACTGCGGCTCGTTAAGGGTCATCCAGTATGTAACCCGATCGCCGAGCGCGACGGCGAGGGCTCGCGTGAGCTCAGCGAAAGCGTCCCCGGTGGCGGGGTTAAGCCAGCCGCCCTCGCGCTGGAGGCATTGCGGCATGTCCCAATGATACAGGGTGAGCCACGGTTCTATTCCCGCCGAGAGCAACTCGTCGACGAGACTGACGTAAAAATCGAGGCCTTTCTGATTTATCTTACCCCTACCCTCGGGCAGGATGCGCGACCAAGATACCGAAAACCGATACGCCTTGAGGCCAAGTTCCTTCATCAGGGCGACGTCTTCCTTAAAGCGACGGTAATGATCGCACGCGATCTCGCCGGTATGGCCGCCGTATACCTTCCCGGGACGCTCGGCGAACGTATCCCAAACGGACGGGGTCCTGCCATCGACGGACGAGGAACCTTCAATCTGATACGCGGCAGTCGCCGCGCCCCACACGAAATTTGACGGAAAGGCCATAATGTCTCCCGGAGGCAGGGCGAGTATTCCGCTTAACGACGCGGTATCCCGTAACGCTCCATAAGCCCAGTGTATTAAACGATGAAAAAAAAGGGAAGTATTTTGGGGTTAAATAATTGCTATTTTCAACAAATTAAGTTTTTTTTTACAGGTTTACATGGAAATAAGGGTCGCGTAGACAGATAACCGGTTTTGGGGTAACGTAATCGCGTATGTTCACCTTCCTGAAACGCATATTCGGCAAAGATAAACAAGATATTTTCGATCCCGACGCAATCGTCGAAGAACTCTGGCAAACCGATTTTCGCAAGGCCTCAACGGCGCGTTTCCTCGAGGAAACGGGCGATTCATTTTCCGCGAAGATCGCCGAGGGTCTTTCCCTCTCGTTTACCCGGCAGAACGTCTACGCGTGGACGCTCGATCCCATATACCGCTATCGGGACTTCGTCGCCGAGGCGATAATCGACTTCCCCACCGAAGCGGGCGAAGGACCCGCTTCCCTCGCCGGGACGATGGCGGCGGGCATCGCGTTCCGATACCTTAACGATTCAACCTTTTACAGCGTGCTCGTCTCCGACCGGGGTATGATCCGCATGGACGCCGTGGTCAACGGGACGCCGATACCGGTACTCGGCTGGACCGAGACAAGGACGGACGAGACCGAAGAGGGCGACGAGGCGCCGTATCGATTTCACCCGGAAACCAAAACCCTTCGCGTCGTGGCGCAGGCAACGAGCTTTACCTTGATCGTCAACGATTGTTGGGTAGCCGAGTGCGCGGACGACACGATCCAAGCCGCGGGCAACGTCGCGTTCGCCGGCCAAAACTGGGGATCCCGCGAGGCGAATCGGGCGATTCTCCGAGCCTTCTCGATCGAGTCGCGCCCCATGGAGGTGGAAACCGTCTATACCCGCTGGAACCAATACATCGCGATTCCGCCGGAGGCGCGCGTCAATCTCGCGAAAACCCTGCACGCCATGGGCAAATACGTCCCGGCGATCATCGAGCTCAAGCGCGCGTGGAAAGACCGCGAGCCGGGCGTCGACGAATTAATACTATCCGCGCGAATTCACCTCGCGCAGCGGCTCATTTCCGAGGCGGAGGAAAGCGTCCGCAAGGCGCTCGCCCTCGATCCCTCGAAAGCCGAGGCGCTCGCCGAGCTCGCCGGCATCCTGTACCTTGAAAGCCGATTCTCCGACCTCCGGGACCTTTTCGCCGCAATACCCAAACCAATAGTAGAGTCGTCGCCGTTCCTTTCGAACGTGCGCGGGCACCTACACCGTTGGCTCGGCGACCATGACGCCGCCGCCGCCGACTATCATCGGGCCGCGTCGCTCGCGCCGGACCAAGGGCTTTTTTATCTCCATGAGGGGAACGAATTGCTCGCGGCGGGCAATGAGGGCGCCGCGGTCGCGGCCTGGCTCGAGGCCGCGCGCATCTTCCTCTCTACCGAGGATTACGATGACCTTTCGGACTTGCTGACGACTCTCGGGGAAAAAGCGGGCGACAACGCCCTCGTGGCCGCGATCGACGGTAAATACCGGTACGCGACCGATGACGCCGATGGCGCCCTTACGTCCCTCGAAAAGGCGATAGCGCTCGGCTCTGAGGATTCCGCCGTATGGTACCTATACGGCATGCTCCTTGGCGGTAAAATGGACGAGGACGGGGCGATACGCGCGCTCCGCAAGTCGGTCGCGCTCGCGCCGGACTACGGCCCCTATCGCTTTAGGCTCGCCGAAACCCTATACCACGCGGGAAGGGATTGCGACGCGGAGATCGACGACGCGTTGGCCATCGACGGTTCTGGCTGGACGAGAAATCTCGCGGCGATGCGCGCGCTCGCGACGAACGACGTGCGCCGAGCCGAAACCCATATTCTCGAGGCCCGTAGGCTCTTGCCGGGCGAGCTTCCGGTAATCGTCAATTTCGCCGAGATACTCCGCAGGCAGGGCCGCCTCGACGAGGCATTGCCCCTTCTCGACGCCGACGACCCAGAAGCCCTTCGGGCCGGGGCGAACCTCCTCGTGCAGGACGAACGCCACGAAGAGGCAGACGAATGGTACG
>JACCEE010434583.1_pt1 | contig 10193 bp, 9 predicted proteins | sample 7449931 | NCBI WGS metagenome assembly JACCEE01 (sample SAMN15323457, study PRJNA562643) | freshwater metagenome | isolation source: river surface water | place: USA:Blue River Watershed | collected 2017-08-19
AGAGATCATAAACTTCATTCCACCGACCAATGACTGCATAAGCGGCAGTTAACACAACGTCGCGTACGAATTCATCGTCAGGAATATCCTCAGCAAGAAGTGAGGCGCATATACCGATACGGGTTCGCAGTTCCGATAGATCTACCTTTCCCATTTGCTTATCTAAAATTGAAACTGTTCCCGAAGTCGGAAATATCCGAGTAGCTAAAATATTGAGAAGTGTGGATTTACCCGCTCCATTTGGCCCAAGGATGACCCAACGTTCACCGCTTTGGATTCGAAAATCTATAGGACCGAGAATGCGTTTGGCGCCGCGGGTAACACAAACACCTTGCATAGCAAGGACGACTTGGCTAGCAGCAGCGTTCATAGATGAAAAAGATAGCGGTAAAGGTGATGAATCACTTGCAATTGCGCCATACGCTGATGTGATTCACGATAATCTTCTCCATTATGGAGTCAAAAAACGGTGGTTCTGAGCAACAGTTCACCGGTCTCATCTTGGTCTCAGGTGTTGATAGCCCTGGAATAACCGAAGCGCTCTTTGAAGCGCTCTCACCATTTGCCGTCACGATACTTGATATTCAGCAGGTCGTAATTCGAGGTCGATTAATTCTTACCGTTCTAATCTCTCTTTCACCTGCTCACGCCAAATCTATTGAGGCAGACCTGGAAGAGTGCGCCACCAGATTGGGTGTTGATATAGCTACCGCTTTCGAGACCAGCGACCAGAACACAATTGCGCCTAAAAGATCTCTACTCCACGTAGTTGTCTTGTCGCAATCTCTAAAACCTCATGTTGTAAATGCGATTGCAGCAGTGATTGCCCAAAAAGGTGGAAACATCGAACGCATTAATCGAACGGCAAGTTATCCTGTAACTGCAATTGAGCTAACTGTCTCTGGCGCCAACTTATCGACCTTGAGAAGTGCACTTGCAACTACTGGCAGCGAATTAAGTGTTGATGTTGCAGTCTCCCCTGGTGGTCTTATGCGTTTTGCTACTAAGTTGGTTGTGATGGATGTTGATTCGACACTCATCCAGCAAGAAGTCATTGAACTTCTCGGCGCTAAAGCCGGCGTTCAGAGCGAAATTGCCAAGATTACAGATGCAGCAATGCGCGGAGAACTTGATTTTGAAGCAAGCCTTCGCGCGCGTGTTGCCTTACTTAAGGGCCTTCCTGCAGCCGTTCTGATGGAAGTGCAATCGGAAATTACCTTAACACCAGGTGCGCGCACCTTGGTCCGTACATTAAAGAAGCTTGGCCACCACATCGCGCTAGTATCTGGAGGCTTTGAGCCAGTAATACTTCCTTTGGCGGCTGAATTAGGCATCAACCATATACGTGCCAATAATCTGGCGATATCTGATGGAAAACTAACCGGCGAACTTGTAGGACCCATCATCGATCGAGCGGGTAAAGCATCCGCTCTCCGTGATTTTGCAGCAGACCATAACGTTGACTTAGAACAAACTATTGCAATCGGTGATGGGGCTAATGATCTAGATATGATCGCCATCGCAGGTATGGGAATTGCATTTAATGCTAAACCTGCCGTTAAAGCAGCGGCAGATAGTTCTGTTTCTGCACCCTATTTAGACTCTGTTCTGTATCTAATGGGAATTTCTCGCGAAGAGGTTGAAGAGGCTTAATTTAAAGTCGGCAAGCGTGGATATCTGTTACCAAGATGCCACGCGCCCCTAACGTCCAGAGCTCATCCATCAATCGATTAGTATCTTTACGAAGAACCATGGCACGAACCGCTACCCAATCTTCTTTTTGCAGAGGTGAGATTGTTGGAGATTCCAGTCCTGGTGTAATTGCACATGCTTTTTCGACACTTGCCTTTGGGATGTCATAGTCGAGTAAGACGTACTCGCGCGCGGTAACAACGCCTTGTAAACGGCGCTGTAGAACTTCTAAGCCCGCAGGAACAGCCGCTCCACTGCGAGTGATTAAGACCGCTTCACTAACTAAGATTGCATCTCCGAAGATTGCAAGACCAGCCTGACGAAGAGTATTGCCAGTACTGACAACATCGGCTATAACATCTGAAACGCCTAAACGCACACTGCTTTCCACCGCTCCATCCAGGCGAACAACCTCTGCTTTGATGGCATTGCGCGCTAGATAGTTCTGGACCAACCCAGGATAGGCGGTGGCAATTCTCTTTCCGTTGAGATCTGAAATCGTTAACTTCTCCGCCGCAGGTCCTGCGAATCTAAATGTTGAGCCACCAAAGCCCAGCGCAAGAACCTCGGTTGCAGCCGCTCCAGAATCGATAAGAAGATCACGACCGGTAACACCAGCCTCTAGTTCACCTGATCCAACATAAAGTGCAATATCTCGTGGGCGCAAGTAGTAGAACTCAACGTTATTTTCTGTATCAAACAAAACTAAGTCTCGAGAATCACTTCTTTGACGGTAACCCGCTTCTTTAAGAATTGCGATTGATGAGTCGGCGAGCGAACCTTTATTAGGAATTGCAATCTTTAGCATTAATTACCAATCTCTAGAGGAATTTATAAACATCTGTCGGTTGCAAACCGCGCGCTAACATCAAAACCTGTAGGTGATAGATAAGTTGGCTGATCTCTTCGGCCAAGGCTTCATCGCTCTCATGTTCGGCAGCAAGCCACACTTCACCCGCCTCTTCGAGAATCTTCTTTCCGATTGAATGAACCCCGGCATCGATCGCCGCAACAGTTCCTGAACCTGGTTCTCGGCTCGCCAACTTTGCGGTGAGTTCATCAAAGAGTTGATCAAAAGATTTCATTGTCAGAGTTTACTAGACGGCGCTTGCACGGTGACGGAGCATTTCAACCATTACCGCAGGTTCTGGAGAGTTAAATACGGCAGATCCAGCGACGAAGGTATCAGCACCTGCTTCGCGTGCAATAGCGATTGTATCGATCGAGATACCACCATCGACTTGTAGCCAGATTGGCCTATCGCCTATCGCCTTTCGTGTCATGCTTACCTTCTCCATCATCTCCGCCATAAATTGCTGACCGCCGAATCCAGGTTCAACTGTCATGATCAGAAACATGTCGACAAGATCAGAGAATTCTAAATAGCCCTCGATTGGAGTTCCGGGTTTTACTGCTATGGCAGCCCGGGCGCCATGTGATCTGATTTCTCGCAAAGTTTTACTAATATCTAGCGCCGCCTCAGCATGAATCGTCACGCTTGCGGCACCTGCCATTGCATACTCAATAGCGAGGCGATCAACGTCTTCAACCATTAAGTGCGCATCGATTGGCGTTGGAGATTCAGTGATTATTTCCTGCGCCTGCGCCAGATTCCAAGTTTGGTTAGGCACGAAGCGGTTATCCATAATGTCGAGATGAATTAGATCAGAAACTTTTGCAATTTTGGCAATCTCGCTGACAATATTCTCGCGATCGGCGCTAAGAATACTTGGCGTTATTCGAATATGTTGATCGCTCATGGAAATACCTTATTGGCCTTTCTTCCGGAAAACAGCCATAAACATGGAGTCGCTGTGATGGCGATGAGTCCATAACGAAAGTGATTTGCCGCGCATGGCGCCGTTTAAGCCATCTGGCAAGAATGGCGTTAAATCAAGCTGTTCCATCTCTGGGTGGGCTTTCAAAATATCAGCCACTGCAACCGATGTTTCAGCAAAGTGGGGTGAACAAGTTACGTAGGCAAAAAATCCACCATTCGCCAAAACCGAAACTGCACTGCTGGACAGCTCGCGTTGCAAGGCGGTTAATGCGCGAAGATCGGTGACGGTTCTGCGCCAACGAACTTCAGGACGGCGCCGTAGCGCTCCCAACCCGGTGCATGGGACATCTGCGAGGATTGCATCAAATAGTTCTTTATGTTTTCCAACTTCGCGACCATCGCCTACCCAAACTCGCGCGTTACCAACTACTTGTCTTACCAACTCTGCTCTTGGTTCACTAACTTCATTTGCTGTGAACTCTCTTCCTTTTTCTTGTGCAATAGACGAGAGAAGCGCTGCTTTTCCGCCCGGTCCGGCGCATAAGTCAAGCCAACGTGAAGAAGAGGAAGCAACGTTGGCGAAAATCTGCGCAATAAGTTGTGAACCTTCATCCTGTACGCCCGCTCTTCTGCGCCGCACCGGTTCTAAGGTATTTGGAATTCCATCAAATTTGATTCCGTAGTCCGAAAACTCAGTCGGAACTCCCCCGAGCTCTACTAGCTCTTCTTGAGAGGAACGACCAGGCCACCAAACTAAGGTGGGCGAAGCTGGAATATTATTTGAAATAAGCGCAGATTCCACCTCAGAAAAATCCTTCAGCAGATCAAAGTAGGCCGAAACTATCCATTGTGGATGCGAATGAATTATCGCTAAACGTTCAACGTCATCCCTGATCTGCGCCACAGGCTCCAGCCACTGATCAAGAGTTTGGGCGCTCATCTTGCGCAGCATCGCATTAACGAAAGAGGCCTTCGACTCCCCCAAAACCTTGCGGGCAAGCTCGACTGTCTCAGAGACTGCCGCATGAGTAGCTACCCGCATCTCAAAGAGCTGGTGGGCACCGAGACGTATTACATCAACTATGCCGGCGTCGACTTCGTTCCACGGTCTATCAGAAATTTGTGCTGCAATGTAATCATGACGACCTTGCATGCGCAGAGTGCCATAAAGGAGTTCGGTTGCGAAACCCTTATCTCGTTGATCGAATTTTGAATCGGTTAGTGCGCTAGGCAGCAATAGATTTGAATATCCACCACGCTGGTTGACCTCTTGCAAGATATCGAAAACCAATAAACGAATCGGATCTGGCTTGGGCGATTTAAAGGTGTTGCGGCGAGCCGGTGTCGCCTTTTCACTCATATAAATCGCTCGTGTTGCTCGATGCGGGCGCCGTTCATCCAAGAAAAAGCGCTCATACTCGCTTTACCTGCCGGTTTGACTGTAATGATCTGCAGTGCGCCTTCAGGGGTAGCGATAAATAAATCTTTTCCATCGATCGATATCTCTCCCGGCTGACCAACTTTTGAATTACAGTCCTTAGCCTGTTCAATTTTGATGATTTCATCCCGAAAAGTTGTCCATGCTCCAGGTGCTGGATAAAAAGCGCGGATCTTTCGTTCAATCTTCTTTGCTGGAAGATGCCAATCAATCCGACCTTCATCCTTCGATAACTTCTCGGCTCGTGATGCACCATCAGCGGGTTGGATTATCGGGACTTCGCTAAATTCAATAGCTTCAAGAGCATCCAGAACAACTGGAGCTCCGAGAATCGCGAGCTCTTGCAGAAGAGATTCGGTAGTTGCATGGTTAGGCATCACGATAACTTTCTGGCGATAGATTGGCCCGGTATCCATTCCCTTATCGAGTTTGAAGACAGTAACTCCGGTTTTTTCATCTCCAGCTTCAATAGCGCGCTGAACTGGAGCCGCTCCTCGCCACTTAGGTAGAAGTGAGAAATGTAGATTTATGAATCCATACGTGGGAATATTAAGAATTTCCTCTTTGATAATCACGCCAAAACCGATGGTGATTACTAAATCTAAATCTTTCACAGCTACTTTGAGTTCTTCTTGATCAACGGGTTTACTTACGGTAACTCCGCGAGCCTTCGCCCAAGTAGCAACTGGGGACTCCTTTAGCGTAAGCCCACGGCCCGATGGACGATCGGGATGGGTAATTACTGAGACAAGATCGTGTTTGCTTTTTAAGACAGCTTCGAGAGTGGGCAGAGCAACTTCTGGCGTTGCAGCAACTGCGATCTGCACTAAATGCTCTTCCCAAACATATTATGTGGCGAAGTTTTAATCACTGGTTTATTTCCAGAATCTAACGCGGTGCCAAACCATTCTGATTCGCGGATTTCTTTCATCGCCAATTTACGGTCTTGCGCCGATAGGCGATCGATAAACACAATTCCATCTAGGTGATCAGTCTCATGTTGCAGGCAACGCGCCAATAGCTCCGTTCCTTCAACGGTAATTGGCTCGCCATACATGTTAAATCCTTTAGCTACTGCACGAAAAGCGCGCGGCGTTTCGTAGCTCAGCGCTGGGAAAGAGAGGCAACCTTCCTCGCCATCTTGAAGTTCTTCACTTAAATCCAGGGTTGGATTGATCAAGTGGCCCAGCGCCTCATCTACATCCCAAACAAATACTCGAAGCGGTACGCCAATTTGCGGCGCTGCTAAACCAGCACCCGGTGCCTCCAACATTGTGTCGGTTAGATCTTCAACCAGGGTACGCAACTCTTTATCGAAGTCGATGACTGCAGCTGCCGGAGTGGTCAGCACAGGATCCCCAAATAGGCGGATTGGTTGAATAGACATATGCGCAGTCTATCTCAGCGCAGTAGTGAAAGAACTTATAAGGACTATTGATGGTTACTAAGAGAGTGAATATGGGTCGATTCGCACTTGCAAAGGCTCCTTCTTGGCGATAGCGCGATGCTTAATAAATTCACCTACAAATTGCGTTAGATCAGGAAAGTCTTTCTCGGACGCTGTCAGAATAACTCTCGCCTTATCTGCACCTCGTATAGATGGCCCCATTACTCTTGTTGAAGAAGGAATGCGCGACTCAAGCAGCGCCTTTTTAAATCCGTCTGCAACGGTGCTCGCCTCTGAGGTTGATAAATCAACAATCAAGGATCGCGTAAATGGTGGCAGATTTAGTGATTGCAGATCAGATAACTCACGTTTGTACATATGTCCTGGATTCCAACTAGCAAGAGCAGCATTAATTGGATGACTGCTATCAATCGCGACTAAAACTGGAGCGCCCGCCTTTACCTGTCCCGCCGCCTCAAAGAACGCTTCACGAGAGCGCTCCTGTCCGCGCAGATCAGAGTAAGAAAAGAATGATGTTCCTTCAAGAAGTACAGCTGCCGAATATCCACCCGCACATCGTGGAGCCATCCCCTGTGTTGAAATCACAAGGGAACTTTTGCCGGTAACTTCTTTGACTGGTGTATCGGAATCAGAATTGATGACTGGAAAACCTGGAAACGCTCTTCCTATTTCTTCAGCATGCCGAATCGCTCCTCTTCCTAGTAGAACCAATTTATCCTCATTGCACCAAGGGCACTTCCAAGAAGAAAATGTCGTTGAACAGTGAACGCACGTTGGCACAGCGCCCTGGCTCGTGCGTGCGAGTCTTCCACCACAAGAACAGATCGCAAGATTGCGACACTTCTTGCACATTAAAGCGCTGGCGTAGCCTTTCTTTGGAACTAAAAATAGGACAGATCCCGATTTGAGGGCGTTACGGATTGGAGAAAATATTCGCTCAGGAAGAAGTTCGGAGCCACTTTGCGGGAATGTAAATACTTGTAATCTCACCTTCTTGGTCAAAAGTTTAATTGCGCCGGATTCTATCGAGCGGGCTACTTCAAGTGATGGCGAGTAGCCAACGAAATAAAGGTTGAGACTCTCTTCACGCTTGCGCAAAATAGCTATGTCGCGCACATTCCAGCCTGGATGTCTTGGTTCGTAGTGGCTTTGGGAATTCTCACGATAGACAATCAGAGTCGCTAAATCGAGGGGCGTCAAAAAGATCGCGCTTCGAGTGCCGATAATAATCTGATTGGCAGAACTAATGGCCGTCAGATAATTTTGATATCGATCCGCACGGGATAGCGATGAGGTTAAAACCAGCGCATCAGGTAGCTCTACCTTCAGCAGTTCTAGTTCGCGATCCTCAGGAACTACTATCAGTACCGAACCTTTGCTTTGCGCCTTAACTGCAAATTCACTAAGGCGCTTGAGCGGATCCTCATGTGGAGAAAGCTGGAGATAGGTGGTTTCACCTTCTGGCTTCCTTAGGGAATCTTTAGCGCTTAAATAATTGGATCGGCTTACAAAGGATTTATCGACGGCGGCCACGCGGGCTGGAACGGCGCTTCTAATGAGTTCGTAAGGATTGCAGATCCAACGCTTGGATATCGCGGAAATCAGTCTGATCAAAGTTGGCGTAGCCACCAACTGCTCAGAAATCACCGACGAGATGAACTTTAAATTGGTGATTTCGCTCTTATCTGATCGTCCTAGAACCAACGCTTCAACATCGCGACCTGCAAATGGAACACCTACGCGAATACCGGGATTTACAGAATCCGAAAGTCGCTCCGGTATTAAGTAGTCGTATGTGCCATCTAGATGGCTTACCGAGGTGTCAACCCAAACTCTTACATAGGGATCGCGCTGCGCCGCAGCGCTATCTACTCGCTTTGCTTCTTCTCGCTTTAAGCGAAGTGGACGCGCCGTAGCCACGGCGTTACTTCTCATTAGTTAACAGCAGCGCGAAGCGCATCGACTCGCGAAGTTGATTCCCATGTGAAGTTAGGGAGTTCGCGACCAAAGTGGCCGTACGCAGCGGTTTGCGAATAAATTGGACGGAGCAAATTCAGGTCGCGAATGATTGCGGCCGGGCGAAGATCAAAGACCGTAGTTACCGCATCTTGAATCTTCTGTACTGGAACAGTTTCAGTTCCGAAAGTTTCAACGAAGACACCGACTGGCTGCGCTTTTCCGATCGCGTAAGCAACTTGAACTTCACAACGACGAGCAAGACCTGCAGCAACGACGTTCTTGGCAACCCAACGCATTGCATATGCAGCAGAACGATCAACCTTTGACGGATCTTTTCCTGAGAACGCTCCACCACCATGGCGAGCCATTCCACCATAGGTATCCACAATGATCTTGCGACCGGTCAACCCCGCATCTCCCATCGGACCACCGATTACAAATCGTCCCGTTGGGTTAATCAGTGTGCGCATATCTTTGCGAGGCAGGTCAATCTGAGAAAGTACTGGTTCGATAACGTGCTCGATAATCTCAGGGGTTAACTTCTTTGCAACATCTACCTCTTCAGCGTGCTGACTTGAGATAACAACTGTATCTAGCGCAACTGCTTTATCGCCATCGTATTCAATTGTTACTTGAGTTTTACCATCTGGGCGTAGATACCCGAGGGCGCCCGACTTGCGAACCTTGGATAGTTGCTGCGCAAGTTCGTGAGCCAACCAGATTGGAAGCGGCATTAACTCTTTAGTGTCATCACAAGCGTAACCAAACATCAGACCTTGATCTCCTGCGCCTTGCAGATCCAGCGGATCGGCGGAAGATGCAACGCGATTTTCATAAGCGTCATCAACACCTTGGGCGATATCTTGGGATTGCTGGCCGATAGAGATAGAAACACCACAGCTATTTCCGTCAAAACCCTTAACTGATGAGTCATATCCAATACCAATGACTGTGTCCCGAACGATGCCCATAACATCTGCATAGCCATTAGTTGTTACTTCACCTGCAACGTGCACCTGGCCTGTGGTGATTAAAGTTTCAACTGCAACACGGCTTGCAGGATCTTGAGAAAGAAGCGAATCTAAAATCGCATCGGAGATCTGATCTGCGATCTTATCTGGATGGCCTTCAGTTACTGATTCGGAGGTAAATAGACGTTTTGACATGGGATTAACCTAACTGAATAAGGGCTTGGTCGAGGAGAAGTTCGCCTAGCGATTCCTTGCTTGATCTCGGTACTTCTATTTGAGCGCCGTTGCTCGTGATAATAATTCCTTGAGTCTCGGAAGCACCAAAAATGGCGCCTTCTGAGACATCGTTGAGATAGAGAATGTTAGCGCCTTTGGCCACTAACTTTGCTTTAGCGATCTCGATATCAAGCGAAGTCTCTGCAGCAAAGGCCACAACAATCTGTTTCTCCCTTAGACGGGCAATAGATTTGAGTAGATCAGGATTCTCAGAAAGATCAATATGTTGTAAATCGCCTTTCTTTATCTTACCTTCTGAATATTGCGAAGGTCTGGCATCTGCAACGGCCGCGCTCATAACCAATACATCAGTCTTCGGAAACTCTTCCTCTAAATAGCGGTGCATTTCAATTGCAGTCTCAACAGGAATGATTCTTACCCCTTGCAGGTCTCGGGATTCTTTCTCGGTCAACTGCGAATTCGCCATAATTAAAGTAACTTCTGCGCCACGATATAGCGCAGCGCTAGCGACTGCTGCGCCCTGACGCCCACTAGAACGATTTCCTATATAGCGAACCGGATCTATCGGCTCACGAGTTCCACCTGCTGTAATCAAAATTTTTCGACCTAAGTAATCCTTCTTTGCGCCGATAGTTTTCTCAAAGTTTTCTAAGATCGCTGATGTTTCCGGAAATCTGCCTGGGCCTACGTCATCGCCAGTCAGCCGAC